>ERZ773022.1484-NODE-1484-length-15625-cov-22.859666_pt1 | contig 15625 bp, 7 predicted proteins | sample MGYA00580839_ERZ773022 | MGnify/ENA primary metagenome ERZ773022 (study PRJEB29015, sample SAMEA2738020) | human oral metagenome | biome: human oral; feature: human-associated habitat; material: dental | place: China | collected 2044 ... | reverse complement strand
ACCAAGTTGTATCGGAATACTTCTCAAAGTGTAACATATGTGTTGACAACTAAGAATTTTCATAATAATTGGATAAAATTTAAGTTGACATAATTCGATGGGGGAGGGTAGAATATATCTATATGTTTTTAAATGCAATATCATATGAGTAGCGTGGGTCTATTTAGATTAGATGGCTTTTTTAGATTATGTACAGCCCATGTTTTTGCATTTGTAAAAGTTGATGACAAGAGGGGGTATATTAAGAATGTCTGTTGCTAAGGTAAAGAAAGGTATAGCGATACTGATATCGTTGCTATTGACCTTTGGTATTATATTCAATACGGCACCACTTAGTGTGTTTGCCGATGGATCAGCGGTAGATGCAAAGATTACAGATCTTAAAATTTTAACAGATTCGGGATCACCGGCTACAGAGATAAATAAGTCTGCTACAATCAGGTTAAAGTTTAACTACGAGACACTTGGAACGAAAATTTTGCAGTCAGGTGATTATTTTGATATAACAATTCCAAAAGAAGTTGACTTATCACAGGCAACTACAAATCCTTTGAGTTTTGATCTTACAGATGAGAATGGAGATATTATTGCAAAAGCTACGATAACGCCAAATTCGGCAACTGCTACTACCGGTGGTGGTAATGTTCGTATTACATTCACTGATAAAGCAAAAGGAAAGTATAAAGTAAAAGGAAACATATTCTTTGATGCTAAATTGAATAAAAAAGTTGTTCAGGAAAATAAAATTACTAACATTAAAACAGAAGTTAATGGAGATGGTAAAAATACACCAGATTCAATTCCAATTAAGGTTAAGCCGGATGGAGCACTTTCTGATAAAGAAATTATTGGTAAGTGGGGCAAATCGCCAACGGTACCTAATGTTGCTGCTTGGGGTGTCCGCATCAATAGGACTAATCAGAATTTGAAGAAAGTTGTTATTACGGATAAGATTACTTCAAATAATGGTCATTTTTTGGAACCATCATCATACCCGGCTGTAAAAACGACAGAACAATTTAAGCTCATGAAAACTACCTATGATTCTTCTGGTAATGTACAGGATTGGAATGGTGAAGTAGTTGATATTTCTGATAAGATTACATTCAATGCAGATCATACCGAGTTCAGGTTGGAACTCGGGGATATCGGTACTCAATCGTATTTCTTATCTTATAAATCAACAGTTGAGAATGGAGATATAGTCCAAACAAATGGAGCAACAATTACTTCAGATACATTTCCTACTCAGAAGAGTGATGGTGTATGGAAGTATCGTACTGCAGGTGGTGGGGCAATAGGAGTACTTGCAAAGAGACTAAAGATACGTAAGGTAGATGTTGATACAAATGTAGGTCTTGCCGGTGCTAAGTTCAAAGTTACTAAGGTTGACGGCACTAGCTTTGAATTGACAACCGGAGCAGACGGAACCATTATTTCCCAACAATTGGTTCAAGGAAAATATAAGGTTAAGGAGCTTGTTGCTCCTAATGGGTATGAAATAGATCCTAATGAATATACAGTTAATGTGTATGACGATGTTGGTGGAACTATCACAGTTAAGGATAAGTTAAATAAGGTATCAGTATCTGTAACCAAGAAGTGGGTAGGTAAGGGAGGCACTGCCGCAAAGATACATCTTTATGCCGGAGATACAGAGGTAGATTCCGTAACACTAAATACAGGTAATAACTGGAAGCATACGTTTGCAGGACTTGAAAAGTACAAAGATGGAAAGGAAATCAAGTACACGATCAAGGAAGATGCAATCGCAAACTATAAGACAGATATAAGCGGAGACGCAGCAAGCGGATTTACCGTTAAGAACACCAACACCGAGAAGATAACAGTACCTGTAGAGAAGAAATGGGTTGGAAAGAGCACAAACAAGGTAGAGGTAAAGCTACTTGCAGACGGCACAGAAAAGGAAAGTGCTGATCTAACAGCAGCAGATAGTTGGAAACACGAGTTCAAGAATCTGCCAAAGTATGATAGTGCAGACGGTCATGAAATAGTTTACACAATCAAGGAAGTTAAGATATCCGGCTATAATACTGTGATAAGTGGAACAGCTAAGGATGGATTTACGATCACAAATACCATAATCGGCAAGGTATCCGTACCTGTGACCAAGAAATGGGTAGGCACACCGGCAGATAGTATCACGGTAAATCTATATGCGAATGGTAATAAGGTTGACAGCAAGAAGATTACAAAAAATGACAATTGGCGGTATATCTTTAAGGATTTAGAAAAGTACAAGGATGGAAAGGAAATCAAGTACACTATTGATGAAGAAAAGGTTGCAGGATATACAACAAGTATCGCCGGCGATTCTCAGGTAGGATATACTATTACAAATACGAAAAATACGCCAAATATTCCTAATAAACCTAAAAAACCAAACACGGGCGATGACAGTAACTTTATACTGTATGGAGAAATGTTGATTTCTTCTCTATTATTGATAATTTGCCTATTTGTTAAAGGGAGGAAACAATCTTAGTAAATAGCTAAATATACTTTAAGCGAACCGTATGAATATTAAAAAATTAAGAGCACTTCAGATATTCGCCTGAAGTGCTCTTTAAATACGCGCTTATCTTTAAGCATATAACCCTTTAAATACGTTTTCGTTTGATATGATAAACTTTTACAGCCCGATATCAGTCAACATATACCTTAGGAAGCCTCTGTCCGAAAGCGCAGCAGATTTCGTAGTTGATTGTGCCTGTTGCGTTTGCGATGTCGTCAGCTGTAACTGAGTTTACTCCGTCAGATCCCATGACGATTACCTCGTCACCAAGTTTCACATTAGGCACTGCCGAAACGTCTACCATACACTGATCCATGCAGATGTTTCCGGCGATTGGGCAAACAACTCCGTTTACGATAACCTTAGCGTTTGCTGAAAAAGGTCTTGGGTATCCGTCTGCGTATCCTAGGGCAAGAGTTGCTATTCTTGCCGGCTTGCTTGAGATGTACTTGCGTCCGTATCCTACTGAAAAGTTTGCCGGAACATCTTTTAGATGAACTATATTTGCCTTTACCGACATTACAGGCTTGATTGAAAGCTGCGCGCGCTCAACCTCGTCTGATGGGTAGCATCCATATAGGATGATTCCGGGTCTTACAGCATCAAAGTAAATCTCCGGAAGTTCCATGATTGAAGCACTGTTTGCCAGTGTGCGGAAAGGTATCTTGATATTTGCCTTTGTTAGAGCCTCGTAGAATGCGTTGTACTTAGCTTCCTGCTCGTGTGAGTATGTCTTGTCTGCTGCGTCAGCTGTAGACATGTGTGAAAACATACCCTTAATCTTGAATCCGGGAAGAGCTGCAATCTTGCGAACGTCCTCAATTGCAAAATCCGTATCGTCAGCAAGGTATCCTATTCTTCCCATTCCTGTGTCAACTGCGATAAGCCCTGATACAATCTTTCCTGCTGCAACTGCTGCATCGCTGATAGCCTTAGCATTTGATGAGTCGCATACCACAGGTGTCAGGTCGTGTTCTACGATTACATCAGCGTACATATCAGGTGTGAGCCCTAGACAGATTATTTCCTCTTTTGCACCGGATTCTCTAAGTGTTATAGCCTCCTGAAGAGTTGCGATTGCAAAGGTCTTAACTCCGTTTTTTCTGAGAACTTCAGCGCACTTTACAGAACCGTGTCCGTAAGCATCAGCTTTGATTACACCGATTAGCTCTCTACCGTTTGCCTTCTCTTTAATCTGCTTGATATTGTAGTCCAGGTTGCTTAGATTAACCTCAACCCATGCAGGTCTAATAGCTTCTTTGTACATTTGTTTTTCCTTTCTCCTCGTAAGTTTATATATTTGGTTTTCTCTTTATAAAATCATTACGGTTTGGACCGTTTGTAACTATGGTTATCGGATATCCAATTAGAACTTCAAGCTCGTTTACGTAGTTACGAGCTGCCTTAGGAAGATCTTCAAAGCAACGGATTCCGCTGATATCACACTTCCAACCGGGAAGTGTCTTGAATATAGGCTTTGCTCTGTTTAAATCAGTTGTATTTGGGAAGTCGTCGTGCTTAACTCCGTCGATTTCATATCCTATGCACACAGGTATTTCATCGAGATAGCCTAGTGGATCCAGAACCGTCAAAGCAACTTCTGTTGTCCCCTGCATCATGCAGCCGTATCTGGTTGCCACAGCATCAAACCAGCCAACACGCCTTGGCCTTCCTGTTGTAGCGCCAAACTCACCGCCATCGCCTCCGCGGCGTCTTAGCTCGTCTGCTTCGTCACCGAAGATTTCGCTGACAAAAGCACCTGCGCCAACTGCTGATGAATAAGCCTTGCAAACTGTAACTACGCTTTTGATCTCGTAAGGAGGAACGCCGGCGCCTATGCTTCCGAAACCTGCCAGAGTAGATGATGAAGTTACCATAGGATAGATTCCGTGGTCCGGGTCCTTCATGGCTCCCAGCTGTCCCTCGAGAAGCAATTGCTTGCCCTCTGCCAGACTGCGGTGCAGGAAGCTCTCAGTGTTGCGAACATAAGGCTTGATCATATCTCTATACCCTATAAGTTCCTCATAGAGTTCTTCTACCTTAAGCTCCGGCTTATTGTATAGATTCTTTAGAAGCACATTCTTAATTGTACAGATATTCTCCAGCTTTTCGATTAAAAAATCCCTGTCATTGAAAAGTTCGTTAACCTGAAATCCTATCTTAGAATACTTGTCTGAGTAGCAAGGCGCGATACCTGACTTGGTTGAGCCGAAGGACTTGCCTCCGAGTCTCTCCTCCTCGTATGCATCGAGCAAAATGTGATATGACATCACTATCTGCGCTCTATCGGAAACAAAGAGCTTAGGGCTCGGAACACCCTGATCTGTGAGATTTTTAATCTCGTCTATGAGTTTAGGAATGTTTAGGGCTACACCATTACCTATTACATTTGTAATGTGGTCATAGAAAACACCGGACGGTAGCATGTGAAGTGCGAACTTGCCGTAACTGTTTTTGATAGTGTGGCCTGCGTTGCTCCCGCCCTGAAAACGTATTACTATATCGCTTTCGGCAGCAAGAAGATCTGTTATCTTACCCTTGCCTTCGTCACCCCAGTTAGCACCAACAATAGCTTTAATCATAAATACCTCCATGCCTTATAGCATTAAATGTTAATTTTAGCCTCCATGCCGATGATATCAGCATTTGCGCTAAGAATTGGCTTTATGACCCCGTCCAGAAACTCTTCGGTCTGGACATCTGCCCTACCGATATAATTTTCGGGTTTCAAAACCTTCTGTAAAGCCTCTTTGGTTATATTGAATAAAGGATCAGCGGCAATTCTGTCTAACAAATCGTTAGGCTTGCCCTCCTCCTTGACAACTTTTGCAGCTGCCATGGAGTGAACCCTGATTCTCTCGTGAAGTTCCTGCCTATCTCCACCGGCTTTAACCGCATCCATCATGATATTTTCTGAAGCCATAAAAGGCAACTCTGCCATCAAATGAGATTTGATTACCTGTGGATAGACAACCAGTCCGTCTGAGATGTTTATATATAGTTCAAGGATGCTGTCAGTTGCAAGGAAAGCCTCGCTTACAGAAATCCTTTTGTTAGCTGAATCGTCGAGCGTACGCTCAAACCACTGTGTTGCAGCAGTAATCTGTGGGTTCATGGATGTGCTCATCACATAGTTTGCAAGCGAGGCCATACGTTCTGAACGCATCGGGTTACGCTTGTAGGCCATGGCTGATGAACCTATCTGGTTCTTCTCAAACGGTTCTTCAACCTCCTTCATATGCTGAAGAAGACGAATGTCGTTGGAAAACTTATGCGCAGACTGTGCAATGCCTGCAAGTACATTTAGCACGCGGCTATCAACCTTACGAGAATAAGTTTGGCCGGATACCGGATAGCAGTCTGAAAATCCCATCTTCTCAGCGATTAGCTTGTCAAGTTTCTTGCACTTCTCGTGATCTCCGGAGAAGAGCTCCAGAAAAGAAGCCTGAGTACCTGTTGTACCCTTGGAACCGAGAAGTTTGAGTGAACCGAGTACATAGTCCAGATCCTCCAAATCGAGAACTAAATCGTTTAGCCAGAGACTTGCACGCTTTCCTACCGTAGTCGGCTGTGCTGCCTGATAGTGAGTAAAGCCGAGCGTAGGCATTGCCTTGTACTCGTCTGCAAACTCCGCAAGCTTTGCAATAGTATTGATAAGCTTCTTTCGAATCAGTTTAAGACCCTCTGACATGATGATCATGTCGGTGTTATCGCCGACATAGCAGGATGTAGCACCAAGGTGAATGATACCCTTTGCGTTAGGGCACTGAAGCCCGTAAGCATAGACATGACTCATAACATCATGACGAACTATTTTTTCACGCTCTTTTGCAACATCATAGTTTATATTGTCTATTTGCGATTTCAGTTCATCTATTTGTGATTGAGTTATATCAAGGCCTAGCTCCATTTCAGACTCTGCCAATGCAACCCAAAGCTTACGCCATGTGCGGAATTTCATCTCAGGTGAAAATAGATATTTCATCTCAGCACTCGGATAACGTTCGGATAATGGACTCGTGTAATTGGTCTCCTGCATGATTTCCTCCTATGAAAGCCAACAAATCACTTTTACCATTGAATTATATCACCATTAGTGCTTTAATTCAATATTTCAGAGCGGCTCAAGAGACTTCAAAAATGCAGAAATGTCATAGCTTATAATGTGAAATTTATTACAATTCTTAACAAAAAAACACGATCTTCTTAATTTTATCAGAGAATCACTTAAGTGTGACGATATCATATAGACATCATGTATTTTTGTTGATAGAATTTGAGCAATAGAAGCAATTTACAAATTATTTTTGGGGAGAAAAATATGCTAAAACTGGATAAGGTATCAAAATTTTATTCGGCCGGCGGCGTCGTTACTTCCGGATTCAATAGGATAAGTCTAAACTTTGATATAGGTGAGTTTGTGGCTATCACGGGCGAGAGCGGTAGCGGAAAATCAACGCTGTTAAACGTAATCTCCGGATTGGATTCTTACGAAGAAGGTGAGATGTACATCTTTGACCAGCCAACAAGTGGATATGGCAACGAGGATATGGAAGCTTACCGCAAGAAATATATCGGAAACATATTTCAAACTTTTAACCTGATAAATAACTACACGGTATATCAGAACATAGAGCTGGTTTTACTTTTGAGCGGCTACAAAAAGAGAGAGATTAAAGCTAGAGTTGATGAGCTGATTGATTGTGTAGGTCTAAAGGCATATAGAAATACTAAGGCATCAAAACTCAGTGGAGGACAAAAGCAGCGTGTAGCAATAGCACGCGCTCTAGCTAAAGATACTCCGATAATCGTCGCAGACGAGCCTACAGGAAATCTCGATAAGAAGTCCGCTGAGGGTATAATTGAGCTTTTGGCCAGCATATCAAAGGATAAACTTGTAATCATCGTAACCCATAACTACGAGCAGGTTGAGATGTATGCTACGAGAAAGATTACGATGAGGGATGGAAAGCTTAGCGAAGATAAGCGTTTTGCAAGCCCTATGCTGCTTGAGGCTCAGGAAAATATAAAAGGCCCCGAAGAAATTGAAGTTTCTCTAAGCAAAAAACAAAAGAATGCAACAAGTGGGAATGAACGCTTGACACCTGCAAGACATGACGGACTTAGATTTGGCAGTACAGTCAGACTAGGCGTAAGGAATACATTTAGTTTACCGGCTAAACTAGTTCTCTTGCTCTTTGTATTTATCTTCCTATGCGCGGGAACTGCCGCATCATACGGGACGATGCAGAATATGAGGCTCTCTGTAAACGACATGATCTTTAATTCGATTTTTCCGGATTCAAATTCAAAGCGTCTTGTTGTTACGAAGCAGGACAAGAGTGCCTTCACCGAAGAGGACTATGCAGCTCTATCAAAGGTGGACAACGTAAAGAGCGTTGAAAAATACGGGCTTTTATCGGATATCCTCATAAGCTTCAGCAATATTCCTTTTAGTGAAGTTAAAGAAGATTCAAATGACAATAAGCAGACTTTCCTTCAGCTGAAGGCAAAATCGATCAAAGGCTATGAGAAACGTATCGTTTCAGGAAGACTTCCTGAAAAGCCAAACGAAGTTATTTTGATGCTGGGCAAAGATGATGATTATATAATATCGGCATTAAGCAAAACACCTGAAACTCCGATGTTTTACAGGTGCGAAGTGCCTTATGGCAAGCTCTTCAATAAAAAGGGCGAGCCTTTGAACTATGCAGAGGGCATAAACGAAGCTTTGACAGTAGTTGGATATGGATATTTAACAGAGGAAGAAGATAAGGCAAGACAGTTTAACGGGCAGTTTTACGAGGGAATCGTATGCTGTCAGGATTCTACTCTGGAGCACATGCAGTCGTTGATAACCGCAGGAAAGACGGATCTGGAGATGAGAATTAACAAGAGCACAATGCAGGTAAATCCAACTTCAGCGAATCCTATAATTGCATCGCCTATGGTTGAGGAGGGCAAGGCATATATTCCGGAATCTCTTGCTCAGGAGTTTCCGTACGGAAATACATCCGGTAAAACTTTTGATCTTACGATCAACAGAAATGGAGAAAGAAGGCTTACGATTTCAATTGCTTCCGTATACAAGAGGGACAATGTGAACAGGCTTCTTGGAAAGTCAATCGATGATATAAATCCTGAAGCGATATATATGAACGAGGCTGATATAAGAAAGCTTTATGAGGACGGTAGCAACTTCCAGGTTACCGTAAATATAAAAGAAAACAAGTATGCAAAGGAAACTCTTTCGAGCTTGGAAAAGCAAGGCTACAAGGCTTTGTATCTTAACGATACATCCAGCGAAGTAGGAGATTCCGTTAGTATTATTCTAAACGGAATTAGAAAAGTTCTTCTGGTAATCTTCTTGGCAGTTTTGTTTTTCATAAGCTATTTCATCATAAAGCTGATATTCAAATCGAGAAACGTTTACTTTTCGACTGTGAGAATGCTTGGGGGAAGCAGTTTCGCATGCTCAGGGATGATTCTCATTGAGATGCTAATGATATTCCACATAGCCTTTGCAGCGGTCGCAGGGATGATAATCAAGGTTAAGGATGGAACGATAAACTCGTTTGAATTCCTGAACAGGAACCTACTCTATATCGAACATGAGGATATTTTGATTCTATATATAATCATTTTGATTATGACAGTATTCTTGGCACTTAGGTACTCGAGTCAGATGTTCAGAAAAACAGCTATGAATGCTTACAAGGAGGAGGTGTAGACGATGATTAGATTAGTAAATGTTAAAAAAACATTTAATAAGCATAAATCGAATGAGATCCGCGCGATAAATGATACAAGCATCGAACTTGCGGATTCCGGCCTTGTTACCTTCCTGGGAAACTCGGGTTGTGGTAAGACTACACTTCTAAATGCCATTGGTGGACTTGACCGCGTGGATAAGGGGCAAATTTACATAGATGACCAAAGGATTACTCGCAGGCTCAATGGCAAGCTCGATGAAATCAGAAATTTGAGGATAGGCTATATTTTCCAGAACTACAACCTAATTGAGGATGCGACTGTATTTGAAAACGTAGCTCTTGTTCTAAAGATGACGGGCTTTAAGGATAAGGATGCGATAGAGCGCAGGGTTATGTATATTCTCGATAGAGTCGGTATAGCAAAGTACCGTAACCGTCCAGCGAGCATGCTGTCCGGCGGTGAGCGTCAGAGAGTTGGCATAGCACGTGCGTTGGTAAAGAATCCTCAGATTATCATCGCTGATGAACCCACAGGAAATCTCGATAGTAGCAATACTATCGATGTAATGAACATAATCAAGGCTATATCAAAGCAAAAGCTGGTAATTCTCGTAACGCATGAGAGAGATATTGCAGAGTTTTATGCGGACAGAGTAATCGAAATTGTCGATGGCAAGATTGTTGATGACAGGGAGAATTCCCACGACGGCCAGCTCGATTACCGTATGGACAGCAAGATATTCCTTAAAGACATGCCTATACAAAAGGATTTTTCAGATGGGCCTTTTGATATAAGCCTTTACAGCGACAGCAATCAAAAACTACCGAAGATTGAAATAGTAGTTAAGAACAACAACATATATATCAAGACAGACGATAATCTCTCAATGGGCGCAGAAGGTGTTGAAATCATAGACGAGCACTATCAGGCAATGACCAAGGAGATATACGAGAAGTATAATTTTGACTACGGGGATTACTTTGAGCATGCAGAGGAGAAAGAGGGTATCGCTAGGAGCGGGAAGCCGGCGAAGATGAAATACTGCAGTATCTATGGCCCTTTCTCGTCGTTCGGGTCGGGATTTAAGAAAATCCGCAGATACTCAAAAATCAAAAAGATACTCATGCTCGGTTTCGTATTGGCATCGATGTTCGTAATCTATGCAGTCAGCAATGTAGCAGGAATTACTCACTATACGGATGACAGGTTCACGACCATGGATAAGGATTACGTAAACGTAAAGACGGGGAAGCTTTCAGGAGAAAGCTATCATAAGTATGCAACGATGGAAAATGTGGACTACGCATTGCCGGGAAATTCAAAAGTAAACTTTGTTATGACCTTCGAAGAGTATTATCAGACTCAAGGCCTTTTGGTAACCGGTTCGCTGTCCGGCAAAGCAAAGCTCAAGAAGTCGGACCTTACAGCCGGAAGGCTGCCTGAGAATCCGGAGGAATTGGTAGTTGACGAGATGGTTGTTAAGAACATGATTAAGCTGGGGAATGCTAGAGAGCTCGGTATAAAGACCGGTAAGGACATCCTGGGAAGAACTCTTAAGCAACCGAACATGCCGGATATGAAGATTGTCGGATTAAGCAATCGGCAGACGCCGAGCATTTATGTTGATAGATCAAAGATGATACCTATAATATTGCATGATCCCGGTCAGAGTGCGGTTGATGAGGTACAAAATCCTCAATATGCAGCTGAAACTGACGCTGTATTGCCTTACAGCGATTACGCAAACACAGGTAATCTTCATATTGTAAAAGGTGAAGCACCGACAAAGGACTTTGAGGTCCTTGTTCCGGAAGCACTTAAGGATGAGGTCGCTATAGGGAAGCCTATAAATGTTAAGGTGAAGGGTAATTACCTAATTGTTACGGGATATTACCACGACGATCGCAAGGGTGGCGGACTCTATGTAACGGATAACACGTACTTTATCAATGTGATTTCAAAGTATAAGACTCTGACTATCTCTACTAAGAACAAAGCGGCGCTGATAGAGAGCCTAAAAGGTTCAGATGTCAGAGTAATAGATGTTTACAAGGAAAACAAACAGAGCTATGTAAATAGTATAAGCAAGAATATTTGGAAGGCGATTGCGGTATCTAGCGTAATCGTGTTCGTATCGCTTATTGAAATGTATTTGATGCTTAGAGCCTCATTCTTATCAAGAATTAAAGAGGTTGGTGTTTTAAGGGCTATCGGTCTCAAAAAGGGCGACATCTACAGGATGTTTACCGGTGAGGTTATAGCGATTACATTGATAACGGCACTTCCCGGAATGGGACTCATGGCATACTTCATAAATGCTCTGACAAAGATAGATCTGTTTGACAGCATGTACAGGATGAATCCTTTGGTGTTTGGAATAAGTTTTCTTATTGTTTTAGGCTTCAATATGATTGCCGGGCTGCTTCCGGTATTTACAACACTTCGTAAGACACCGGCGGCAATACTTGCTAGAAATGATATCAGTTGATTTTGATATAAACTAATTTGTAAATACAAAAAGCTGCCCGTGTTTTAGATAGCACGGGCAGTTTTCTGTTATTGGATATTTAGCTTGTGGGTTTAACTTATTTGTTAAGTTTTTTTCTTCCTAGTGAAAGGCCTATTGTAGCTATTATAGCCACCGGGAAGATTATAAATGCTGCTGTATTTGTGCTGTCACCGGTGTTTACTCTTCCAAGTCTAGCCTTTCTTGTAGCTTGTCCGCCTGTAGTTTGACCTATGGCTGCTTGTTTGCTCTGTATAGCGAGAGTGAACTCGGCATATCCGGCGTTTGTTTGAATTCTACCTACATAGCTTCCCGGCTTTAGTGACTTTAAGAAGCTTGATGAGAAGCTAATAATGGTGCTTCCTTCCTCAGAAGTGTAGTCTGTTCCGTAAACAAGTGTCTTCTCTACACCATCGATTTTGATGCTTACCTTTGCCTTTGGATGAAGATTTCCACTTGCATCTGCAAAGTATTTGTAATCGGAATCTACTCTTAACTTTAGACCTTTAGCCTTGCCTTCTTCGAACTTGATCTTTCCGAAGCTACCATCAAACTCGACATTAAAGTCCTTGTTTAGACCTGCGGAATCGAGGAAGCCTAGCGTAGGCTCGGTTTTGATCTTATTGAGGGTCTTTTCAGCCTTTTCTAAGGCTTCTAGCTTGTCCTTATTGAGTTTCTTCTGTTGTTCCTTTGTGAGGCTGTTAACTGCAGCTCTTGAGCTGTTTAAAACGTCTTCGCTATCCAGCAAAACAGGATTTGGAACAACTATCTTTGCTTCGACTCTTTCGATGTCTAGCTTGCTTTGTGTATCATCATGGTTGATGTTTGCACCGAACTTTTCGTTTACGAGATTCTCGGATGTCTTCTTATCTACCTGCATCTTTTCAGCAGCAGCAGTAAGAGCTGTATCTGATGGGTTTGGCATGTAGTTTCCGAATGCCTTTAGAGTTTCGTTGTTAAAATCGTTACAGTTGCCATAAACATCTTTAATTGTTGCATTTGGACCCGTAAGGCTTCCATCGATCTTTCCGGCGAATCCACCGTTCCAAGACCATCCCGGAGTTACAGTTCCCGTGCTTATACAGTTCTCCACCTTGCCTGAAATTGTACCGGCAAATCCACCGATAAACTCTGCTTTTGTATCTTCAACCGGCTTTACATCTCCGGTGGAATAACTATCCTTTGTTGCACTATAAGGGCCGGATGCTCCGAAGAAACCACCGACATTGAATGCGCCCTTTACGTTTCCTGTTGACTTTGATCCTCTAACGGAACCGTCGTTATAACCGACAAGACCACCTGTTGTGTTGCCTCCAAGGACATCACCCTTTGAACTGGAATCTATGATTTTTCCCTTGTTGTGTCCTACTAGACCGCCTACGTGACCTGATATAGCTTTATCCTTTGCACCTACATCTGCGGTCACTTTTACATCAGCATGCGCATCAAAGATGGTTGTAGTCGCATAATCGTAGGTGTTAGGGTCTGTAGCTTCCTGAGCGGCACCAACTAATCCGCCGGCGTCTGCAACCTTTATAACTCTCTCTCCTTTGGCTTCTACTATACCTGAAACATTGCAGTGAGCAATTAGATTGTTCTTTCCGGCACTTGCATCAACCTGAGCTTCGCCAACGAGGACTCCTATAACGGCACCTCCTTTGACCTTTGCATTTTCAATCTTTAAATCCTTTACTACAGCCCCTTTAATATCAGCAAAGAAACCAACGCCCTTTGAATCCTTGTCCTTTTCTATATTTAGATTTTTGATTGTATGTTTCTGTCCGAAGAACTTACCGGTGAAAGGATGTTCGAGGCTACCAATTGGTTCAAAATTAACCCCTGAAAGGTCGATATCCTTGTTTAACTTATAGTTCTTGCTAAGAAGCTGATCATCAGTTGATCCTGAAAGCTTCATAAGATCTTCCTTGGAGTTTATCTCAACAAATTCCTCTGCCGGATTTTCAATTTTTGCTAGAGGAGGTGCCTTGTAATGGTTCTGGTCACAGCCGTAGAACCAAAGTATGGTTTCTCCGCCATTAAAGCTTGCTGAGCTTACACCAACCGGCGACTGCACGTCATTAACGTTGAACATCCATCCATCAGGCTTTGGCGCCTCGATACCATCTATGCTTGTTACGAACTCACCCCAAGTGCTTTCTTCGCTTGTGAAGGTGAATTTGTTTTCAGCTTTTGCTCTCTTCATAAGGTCCAAAACCACGCTATCTTCCTTCTCTGGCTGAACCGTGAATTCCTTGAGCTTCTTGAATGTGTTTGTATCCTTATTGTAATTACAAATTACGAATTTTACCGGAGCTTTAGGTGGGACTAAAGGCGCTGTTTCAGGTGGAAGCACAGCTGAAAGATAAGGCATTCCGTTATTGTGATTTGCGTCCTGAGTCCAAACGCTGCTAGAGTCTCCCGCTATAGAATTTAGGAAGGCAGGAGCAGTCATTTCAGCAGTAGTTTTTGCTGTAATTCCTCCGTATGCCTGCATTTCAGTTGCCGGCTTTGGCTTATCACTGTTATAATAGCCGTTTACAACCTCTCCAGGATTACTGAAGCTTGAGCCCTTCCATCCGGCTAGAGGTCCGCCTGAGCTTGCATTTACATCGTTACTTGCATAAACATTTTTTAGTTGAGATGGGCTTGCTAGGATTCCTGCAAATCCACCTATTTTTTCGTTAGAATTTGCCTTAACGCTTCCTACGGCATAGGTGTTGGAAATATTTCCTTTCTCAGCCTTTCCTACAAAGCCGCCAACATTAGCAGAACCAACCACATTTGCATCAGCAAAGCACTGATCGATGGTTCCGAATTTACTTGAATAGCCGTTGAATCCTGCAAATCCGCCTACCTGCATGGATTTTTCAGCGTTTACATTTGTGTTTATTACAGCACTCTTTGATATAGTGCCGACATTCTGACCAACAAAACCACCAGTACCGCTCTGACTTGAGTTGATATTAGAATTTACAACTTTACAGTTTTCTATTGTACCTAGGTTCTTGCTTGCGAGTATTCCCGGATATTCCGTGCTTTTAGCACTTATGCTTGCGTTTTCTATGCTTAGGTTTTTTACGCTGGCATTTGCATCAATATTGCTGAATATACCGCCTTCACTAAGGTTTACATTTCTGATAGTGTGACCGTTTCCGTCAAAGTTACCTTTGAAGAGTGGGTTGCTCTCGTAGTTTGAGCTTCTTCCGATGTTTTTGAGCTTGGTGTACTTTGATAGATCCAGATCCTTGGTTAACCTAAAATTCTTAGATAGCTCGGACTTGTAAGCTTTGTTTGCACTCATCAGATGCTCAACCAGCTCGTCTTCGCTTGTAATGAGTAAATAGCCGTCGCTATCTACGCCCAGTGTTGTCTCTGCAAATACGTTCTGAGCTGTCAAGGGCATGGTAGAGACTACCAAGAAGAAAGCTAAAATCAGAGCGTAGAGCTTGGATTTAGTTAATAAGGTTTTCATATTTCCTCCCGTTTTTTCTTTTAAATTAAAGCAGGAATGGAAAAGTACACACAAATGTGTGCTCAAGAATTATAAATTTGGCATTATCTTTTGAGAAATCCGCTCAAATACAAGATAATTTTGTGCATGTCTCCCGGCTTGCGCATCTATATTTCTCAATCTTCCCAATCTCTTAGTGATGTATCAGAGAAACTACACGCTTACGGTGGCGGTACCGCACAGGATTTTAACCTGTTTCCATCTTCGCTTTTAAATAAAAGAACACTTATTATTCAGTTAATGTTAATGATACTAAAAAATGGTGTAAGTGTCAATTATTTAACACTTATTGTAAACCCTAAGTTGTAGCTTTACAATAGATGTGAGACCTCAGGTATAGAAAAAAGCGATTGAGTCC
>ERZ773022.1480-NODE-1480-length-15651-cov-2.549949_pt1 | contig 15651 bp, 16 predicted proteins | sample MGYA00580839_ERZ773022 | MGnify/ENA primary metagenome ERZ773022 (study PRJEB29015, sample SAMEA2738020) | human oral metagenome | biome: human oral; feature: human-associated habitat; material: dental | place: China | collected 2044 ... | reverse complement strand
ACGAGCAATCCGTAGTGCTCAGCTTCATATCTTCTGACATAGATACCGCACAAGGGCAGATTATATAGTGATACAATTATAGGATATTATAATCAAGATGATTTAAAGCATAAAAGAGAGGAAATGTTTAAGGAAGCACTACAAGCGCAAGCGGGGCCAGGAGTGTCAACAGACGAACAACACTTCCTACATAACTTTTGGGCGAGTTTATCTTTTGGTGGAGTCGCATTAATGGGTATAGGCCTTATTGGCGCTTTAAAAAATGAATTTAGGAAGGGTTGGAAAGCTTTTATTAAGAGCATGGGAACGTTGCCATTTACCGAATTCATTATTTTGAAGTCATCACCTAGAATTATAGCTAGTACACTGGTTAAAGTGGCTGGAATATATGCAAAAAAAGTCTTCTACCAAGGGATTGTCCCTTGTGCTAAATTTATTAAAAAGCAAGGAATCGACAGAATACTAAAGGCTAAAGCTTTTGTAGCTAGATCTATGAACAAGAGTATAGCTGCGATTGGCAAAACCGGTAGACGCGTGATGAAATCGGTTAGAAGAACTGTAAGAAAGGTTTTTCCAAAAGTTAAAAAATCAATAGCAAAGGTACATGTAAAATTAAAGAAGAAGCTTAAGAGTGTAGTCAAGACCTTCCGAAAAATCAATAGCAAAATACGAGCCAAGGCTAAAAAAGCAACTTCAAAATTAAAGCGAACAATAAAACATATATTTAAAAGAGGGGGACACCGATAAGATGAAAAAATTATTAATAGCAATAATAGCTATAGCATCAGTTGTGTTTGTATATACGAATTTTAACCCTAGTTACAACCTCAGGAAATACTCGGTGTATTATGCACACAACATGCCGCATAAGGAGGGGAAACATCCTGAAATGGCAATGGCGTTAGAAAATATCAAGGCTATCTATACACCAGATAAAAAAGGAATAAAGTACGATTATGATGGGCTAGCGAAAGTGTATAACGAAAATAATAGGGTAAATGGAAATATCCCAGCGATTTCTGCTACTTATGATGACAATGGAGTGCAATATATGTATTTCAGAACGGACAATAAGTATTATATATGGGGAGATGATTTTTTCTTAAAAGGAATTTATGATCCCAATACAGCGAACATGGCGTCCGAGAAGATTGAAGGTGGTCAGGAAGCGTTATACAAGGAGGTTTATAAGAACTTCGGGTTCCTCGTAGAAGCCAACGTCAATCGCAAACCGCTAATCAACATGCAGAAGCGGTTTAACGAGAAGTACTACAAACGATTCAACTGATAGTGAGAGGGGGTAAATATCAATGAATCAGAGAGATAGATTTATTATGATTACAATTTTTCAATGCTTATTACTAATACTGCTTTTAATTAAGTATAAATCACAATTTTACGCTATAAATTTTTTCCCTATCGCTACCATAGGTGTTTGTTTATGGGGAATTCTCGAGAAAAAAATAGTTTGTCAAAATATCCGGGCTATAGGACAAAAAGGGTGGGGACAAGACAAAATGTAAGGGAGCACAGATGATCTCACCGGTACATTTTGTCCGGCCTATAGCTTCTTTCAAAAAGATACAGGCGCGGTAGCCATTGAAATCTCAACGACTACCGCGATTTCTACCGACTCTTTTTGTCTTATTACTCCAAATTTTCAACAACCACAGCGAATTTGCCAACTACTTTTGTCCTATCGCCCCTCTTTGCCCTATCGATCAACAAGAACAATCAACTTTTGCGAAACTGCTTGCCGCCATCCTATAAGCTCCGACAGCTGAGGCCCTGTCGAGTCTCGGCACGGAAGGCGGTAGAGGAAGCAGATTTGCAAGAAACTAAATTGCTCTTGTGTACTCCTTGAGCCAAGCGAGCTCTGCCTCATTCATGTAAGGAGCAAGCTTCTCGTAGCACTCTCTGTGGTAGCTGTTGAGCCACTCCTTCTCCGCCCTGTTGAGCTCCTCCGGATCGATACCGTCGAGGTCGATCGGTACGAAGTTGAGGGTCTCGAAGTGCATGAACTGTCCGTACTTGTTCTTCTCACCCTCTACTGTGAGCAGATTATTCTCGATACGGATTCCGAACTCGCCCTCTTCGTAGATTCCCGGTTCGTCGGTAACCACCATGCCCGCCTCAAACCGGTGGTGCTCATTCTTGGATGGCACAATGTACCAGCGAAATCCTGTTGGCGGCTCGTGAATACTGCCGAGGTAACCGAAGCCGTGTCCTGTACCGCACTGGAAGTCCAGGTTCATCTCCCAGATCGGCTGTCTGGCGAGGACATCGAGCGACCAGCCGTGGTTACCGTACAGGAAGTTGGCAGCTGACAGGTGTTGCATCGATCTGTATACTGCTGTGTAATATCTCTTCATCTGCTTGCTGATGGATCCGAGGATTGTGGTTCTGGTGATATCTGTCGAGCCCTCAAGATATCCGCCGCCAGTATCGCTGAGAAGCATCTGTCCGCCTTCGAGCACAACGTCTGACTCCGGTGTAGGCGAATAGTGCATCATCGCTGCGTGTGCGCCGAATGCATGAAGCGGCTCAAATGAATCTCTTATGTAGCCATCCTGTTCGCTGCGGAGTTCTGTCAGCTTCTCGGAAGCGCTGAGCTCTGTAATCTTCATCTTGTCGTAGTTGGTCTTAACCCAGTAAATGAACTTTGTGAGAGCCACGCTGTCCTTGAGCTCTGCGTTTTTGATGTTCTTGATCTCGACATCGTTCTTGATAGCCTTCATGAGAATTGTAGGGTTAGCACCCTCTACAACCTTGCATGGAAGGTTCCTGTACAGAGCGTAGTTCATCTTCATAGGGTCGATAAGCGCAACTGAGCTTGCGTCGATCTTCTTGGCATCCTCGTAGATCTCGTTGTACGGATGAACATTTACATTGTTCCCTGCCAGCATCTTGCGGAGCTCACCGTTGAGCTTCTTCTCATCCACATAGAGGTCTGCGCTGTCCTCTCTTACGATTACATACGAGAGAACCAGCGGAAAGAAATCGATGTCGTTGCCGCGCATATTCAGCAGCCAAGCTACATCATCCAGAGATGCTATTAGATGAACATTAGCACCTGCCTTCTTCATCTCCTCGCGAACTCTATTAAGCTTGTCGGCAGTGCTCTCACCGCTGTACTTCTCCTCGAGATACCAAGCCGACTCCTCGGAAAGCCCCGGCCTGTCCGTCCAAATTTCTGAAATTAGCGCCTGCTCATAGTCGATCTCGACAGCCTTGCCTCTAAGAGCCTCTTCATAGGCCTGTCCGTCCCCCATGGACAGAACTCTTCCGTCAAAGGCGACCTTACCGCCGTCCGGCACCTGCTGAGCAACCCATTCGACGATTCCGGGTGTGTCATCGACGAACATCTTCATCAGCTCGACGCCGCTGCCGGCACACTCTGTCATAACCTGTGTAAAGTATCTGCCATCAGTCCACAGTCCTGCCCGATCCCCGGTGACTGCAACTGTTGCGTATGAGCCTGTAAATCCGGTTACGAAGCGGATAGCCTTGAAGTGCTCTCCGACATACTCGCTCTGATGAAAGTCGGCCATAGGGATAACGTATGCATCGATTCCTCTCTCAGCCATAATCTGTCTCAGCTGAGCAATTCTCTCTGCTGCTTGTGTCATGATATCCTCCCAAACACGATGCGTGCCTAAAATTAATAATATCGGTTGTGAGTATTATAGCACTCCCGTGTGTCAAATAAACGATAGTCGACGCGCTCTTAATTCGAGCAAACTACATATTCTGTGTATTAACAGGGTGTTCCTAATGTCTCATGGAGGAGATCATCATAATGCACTTCACAGACGATTCTATGTACCCCTAAAGTGCTACTAATATCTCACCGGGAGAGAAATCATCATAATGTACTTCATAGATATACCCTCAGGGATAGCCTGTCTCGGTTTTCATAGATCAGTTGACAATGTCTATTGATAATATCTCGCATATGATAGATAATTTATATATGGTATTAGATATAATTATTGTGGTTATCTTCTTAATATGTGCACTGCGCGGCAAATCGCAGGGCTTCCTCGACTCGCTTGTCAGGCTTGCGGCCATCTCCGGCGGAGTCATCATCGGCATCCTGAACACAGATCGTCTCAGGTCGCTGCTCTTTGCGTTGCCTATTGACGACATCATGAAGCTCAAGCTCACCAAGAAGTTCAACGGGCAGGATATCGATTTGCTCAAATTCATCCCGAAAGTGCTGCGCACCAAGTTTGAAGACTTCGGTATCGACGGCATAACCACGACTGTTAATCGTTTTACAAACCTATCTATCACGATTATCTCGTTTTCGATTATAGTCGGGTTGGTGTGGTTTATCTCTGTTCTGCTCCGACGCAGGATATTGAGTGGCAGGAAGCGCAAGAATCTGCTTGGAACTGTCGACTCAAGTGTGGGGCTGTTGTTCGGGGCTATCAAGGGCGCGATTCTCATATTTCTGCTATTGGCACTCATGTTCCCGGTTGCAACGCTGTTCGCCCCGGAACAGATCCATGCTCTCAACGAACAGCTCAACAACTCTTATATCGCCGGCTATCTCTACGATGTAAATCCGCTTATCTACTTCATGCATAAGCTATATATTTAACAAATCACTATGCAAAAGCATGACACAAAATAAACTATTGCTGTCATGCTTTTGTTCATTGATTGTGGTGTTTTGCTATGCTATATTTTGAGTGTATTCGATGCATTTAATCAAAACGTATTTTCACTTACACCCAAGGAGGTACTCTTGATGGATAAGAAAACACCCCTCTATGACACACACGTCAAATACGGTGGCAAGATTGTATCGTTCGGAGGCTTTGCGCTCCCTGTGCAGTATGAATCCGGTATCAAACAGGAGCACATGGCTGTTCGTACAGCATGCGGCCTGTTCGACGTGTCCCACATGGGCGAGATTATCGTCAGCGGTCCTAAGGCTGTCGATTTTCTCAACTATATTCTGACTAACGATTTCACAGATCTCAAGGTTGATCAGGCTAGATACAGCCCTATGTGCAACGAGCACGGCGGTACAGTCGATGACTTAATCGTATATAAGCGTGGCGAGAACGATTATTTTGTAGTCGTAAACGCAGGAAACAGGGACTCGGATTTCGCCTGGATGGTCGACCACAGGATTGACGGAGTCGAGCTGGTCAACGCATCCGAAGACTGGGGACAGCTGGCGCTGCAGGGACCAAAGGCCGAGGCGATATTGGCTAAGGTTGCAGATCCGGCACTCATCCCTGCCGGATATTACACGGCTAACTTCGACGCGGAGATCAAAGGCATCCCATGCATTTTATCCAGAACCGGTTACACCGGTGAGGACGGCTTCGAGATATACATGACAGCGGATAAGGCTGCAGATATCTGGGAGATACTAATCGAGGTCGGCAAAGACGACGGGCTGCTCCCATGCGGACTCGGAGCTCGCGACACACTGCGCATGGAGGCTGCTATGCCGCTCTACGGGCACGACATGAATGAGGATATCTCTCCTAAGGTTGCCGGATTGGGCTTCGCTATCAAGATGGACAAGCCGGACTTCATCGGTAAGGCCGCTATTGAAGCAGCTACGCCACTCAAGGTGAGAAGAGTCGGCATCAAGGTGACCGGTCGCGGCATCATCAGAGAAGAGTGCGATGTATACAGGGACGGCGAGAAGATCGGATACATCACATCCGGTACGTTCCTTCCTTACCTCGGCGGCTCATACGGGATGGCTATCGTGGATTCCGACAAGCGCGAGATCGGAGCAGCAGTTCAGGTAGACGTTCGTGGTCGCATGGTTGATGCGGAGATGGTAAAGCTTCCTTTCTATAAGAGGGAAAAATAATCGCATAGGGAGACACACTTCCGACGCGTCGGTACAGATCGAGAGCCGAACCCGAATTTACAGGAACGAAGCTGTAATTGCAAAAACGGAGTCGTATTTGGTTGTATTTGCGAAAGGACAGCCATCTGTACATATCAAAATAAACACTTTATAGATAAACAACATATACAAAGGAGATTAAAAATGGCAGATTTAAAGTATTCAAAATCCCATGAGTGGGTTATGGAAGAAGGAGACCTATATGTTATCGGTATTTCCGATTATGCTCAGCACAGCCTCGGAGATATAGTGTTCATCAATCTTCCTGAGGTCGATGACGAGGTTACAGTCGGCGATGCATTTGGCGACATCGAGTCGGTAAAGGCCGTTTCCGATGTGCTGTCCCCGGTTACCGGAATCGTAGCTGAGATCAACGAGGAGCTTTTTGACGCACCTGAATCGATCAACGAGGATCCATACGGTGCTTGGCTCATCAAGGTTAAGGACGTAACCGAGACAGAGGAGCTTCTCTCCTCCGACGAATACGACGAGTTCGTAGAGTCAGAAGAGGCATAAAGCGTAGGCTTTCACCCTTTCACATAAGGAGGTTCAATTTGGGTACCTTTATTCCTAACACAAAAGACGAGCAGCTCCGCATGCTGTCTGACATCGGCTACAAGGATTGGGACGACCTGTTCAAGGACATTCCTGCCGACGCCAGAATCAAGGGCGAGCTGAACATACCTGCCGGCAAATCCGAGCTTGAGACGGCTCGACTCATGGAACAGATGGCTGGCAAAAACGTAGTGTACGATACTATTTTCCGCGGTGCCGGTGCTTACAACCACTATATTCCTGCCGCAGTCAACGCTGTAGTCAGCAAGGAGGAATTCATCACCGCATATACTCCTTACCAGGCTGAAATCAGCCAGGGCATACTTCAGTCCATATTCGAGTATCAGACGATGATATGCGAGCTGACCGGCATGGATGTGTCAAATGCTTCGCTGTATGACGGGGCTTCCGCAGCTGCCGAAGCATGCGCTATGACCAAGGACCGCAAGCGCAGCACCATCTACGTGTCAGATACTGTGGACAAGAGAGTTCTCGAGGTCATCAAGACATACTCATTCGGAAGAGAGACCGGTGTTAAGGTTGTACCTGCCTGCAAGGAAGGGGGAGCTACCGACACCGACGCTCTGAAAGCCGCACTAGCAGAAGACAAAGCGGCTGCGTGCTTCCTGATGCAGTACCCTAACTACTACGGCATAGTTGAAGATGCTGACGTGATCGCTGAAATCGTTCATGAAGCCGGCGCTCAGCTCATCATGAGCGTTAATCCAATCGCGCTGGGAGTGCTCAAGACTCCCGGTGAAATCGGCGCAGACGTAGTTTGCGCCGAGGGACAGCCTCTCGGGCTTGGTCTGGCTTACGGCGGGCCGTACCTGGGAATACTCGCTACAACTGCCAAGAACACACGCAAGATTGTGGGCCGACTCGTCGGCGAGACAGTTGATTCCCGAGGCGAGCGTGGATTTGTGCTGACTCTCCAGGCTAGAGAACAGCACATCCGCAGAGAGAAGGCCAGCAGCAATGTTTGCTCCAACCAGGCTCTCTGTGCGCTCAAGGCCGGCGTGTATATGACCGCAGTCGGTCCTGCCGGCATCAAACAGGTTGCGACGCTATGCTCATCCAAGGCGCATTATCTGGCAGCAGGTCTCACCGATGCAGGCCTTGCGCTCAAGTATGACAGGCCATTCTTCCACGAATTCGTGACAGTTTGTGCTGACGCAGATGCTGTTCTAAAAGCTCTCTCTGACAAGGGCATACTCGGCGGACTGAAGCTCTCGGATACCGAGATACTCTGGTGCGCTACCGAGCTCAACACCAAAGAGCAGATGGATGCAGTTATCGAAATCGTCAAGGGGGTGAGCAGATAATGAAACTTATATTTGAAAGAAGTGTTCCCGGCAGAGGTCAGGACATATTCCCTGCCTGCGATGTAGATATCTCTCTGCCTGACGTACTATGAGAGACAGTGCGCCACATCTCCCTGAGGTGTCTGAGAGCGAGATGGGGCGCCACTACACGGCTCTTGCCAAGGAGGCTCACGGAGTTAACGACGGATTCTATCCGCTCGGCTCCTGCACTATGAAGCACAACCCTAAGCTTGACGATGCGGTGGCTTCGCTAAAGGGATTTACAGACATTCACCCTCTACAGCCTGTAGACACAGTCAAAGGTTGCACCGAGGTCATGGATACGCTTGAATCATACCTGTGCGAGATCACCGGTATGGATCACATGACATTCCAGCCGGCAGCCGGCTCGCAGGGCGAATTTACAGGACTGCTCCTCATCAAGGCATACCTGCATGACAAGGGACTGCTCGACAAGAATGAAATCCTGATTCCTGACTCAGCTCATGGGACCAACCCTGCAAGTGCTGCGATGGCAGGCTTCAAGGTTGTTGTTGTCAAGTCCGATGACCACGGCAGCATTGATATGGATGACTTCAGGTCTAAGATCGGCGACAAGACCGCAGGTCTGATGCTCACCAATCCTAACACTGTCGGAGTATTCGACGAAAATATATTTGAGATCACCAGACTCGTCCACGAGGCCGGCGGCCTCTGCTACTACGACGGCGCTAACCTCAACGCTGTAATCGGACTTGTGCGCCCGGGAGACATCGGATTTGACGTAATCCACCTCAACCTGCACAAGACCTTCTCGACTCCTCACGGCGGAGGCGGACCGGGAAGCGGTCCATGCGGATGCAAGGATTTCCTCGGTAAGTTTCTGCCGGGACTCACAGTCAAGGATGGCAAATACGTTCGCGCCGAGAAGAGCATCGGAAACGTTACCGGCTTCTACGGCAACTTCCTAATCAGCCTGCGAGCGCTCGTATACCTGACATACATCGGTGGCGACGGCGTGCCTGAGCTGGCCCGCAACGCTGTGCTCAACGCCAACTACATGATGGAGAAGCTCAAGGATCTGTATCCGATGGCTTACGACCGCACCTGTATGCACGAGTTTGTAATGAGCCTCGAGAAATTCCACAAGGAGAACAATGTATCCGCACTTGACGTGGCAAAGGCACTCCTCGACTTCGGAATTCACCCACCTACGATGTACTTCCCACTCATCGTAAGCGAGGCTCTCATGGTTGAGCCTACCGAAACGGAGTCGCGTGAGACCCTCGACGAGGCGATTGCGGCATTTAGACAGATCTACGATTCGATCATCAGCTCGCCTGAGTCGGTATCGGCATCACCTGTCACAACCCCTATCCGCAGATTAGACGAGGTTAAAGCAGCTAGAGAGCCGGTTCTAAAGTTCGAATTCAAATAAATTCAAACAGCTTCGCGCCTTTGCACGTTCACGCAGGGCGTGAGAGAAGAGACATAAGCCCTGACAGATCTTAGAGTACGCGTGAGCGCGACTGTCTGTCCGGGCTTGATTTAACTTAACACTATAGCAAGGAGCTACATCTACATGAATCTAAGATATACCGAAACAGATTGCACCAACCCGTTTATCAATCTCGCGACCGAGGAATACATGACCTTCCGTGCGACGGAGGGCGAGGTCACCATGTACCTGTGGCAGAACGCCAACACGGTCGTTATCGGCAAGAACCAGAACCCTTGGCGCGAGTGCAGAGTCGAATCGATGAAGGCAGGCGGCTGCAAGCTCGCCAGACGGATCTCCGGCGGCGGCGCAGTCTATCACGACCTCGGCAACCTGAATTTCACATTTATCGCCAGGGAGGACGAATACAACATACCTAAGCAGACAGAGGTCATACTCGAGGCTGTTCGCATCCTGGGTATAAATGCTGAAAAAACAGGTCGCAACGACCTCACTATCGACGGAATGAAGTTCTCCGGACACGCATACTACCGTAGCCACGGCTACTGCTACCATCACGGCACGATTATGTTTGACGTGGATCCGGCACCGCTGGGAGAATATCTCAACGTGTCTGCTGCCAAGCTCAAATCCAAGGGCGTAAAGTCAGTACGCTCCAGAGTTACCAACCTGATCGATCACAAGCCGGATATAACGCTCAAAGAGCTTAAGGATGCACTCTATGAGGCATTTGCCAAGGTGTATGCCGGCACTCCGGAGCGATTCGATACCCCGTCCCCTGACTCGAATACGGAGCTCAAGGCTCTAGTGGATAAATACTCCTCCGATGACTGGAGGTATGGGCGCAAAATTCCGTTTACTACATCTATTACCGAGAGACTCGATTGGGGAGGAATTGACATCGAGCTGCAGGTCGAAGGCGGGTTTATCAAGGATTGCGGCCTGTATTCAGACTCGCTTGAAACTGCGGTTTTTGACGAGCTGAGAGACAAGTTGCTCGGCTGCAAATACAACAAGGCAGCGATGTCCACGCTCGCGGAGGGCATGCTGCCTTATGCACCCGCATCTAAAGAATATCAGATCTGCAGCGATATTATTGACCTGATTGCTGACGGAATTATGTAGTCAGTAATTGCGAACCTGAGTGTGGCGAATCGATTGCTGCAAGCATCGGTTACTGATGCTGATCGGTAAACGTGAAGCCGAGCGCGGCTCATAATCGCCCGCGCACGGTATATCTGCTGATAAATATGAATATGAAAAGAGGAAGACATGACTGAATACAATTATGATCTGGTTGTCATCGGAGCCGGCCCCGGTGGCTACGAGGCCGCCTTTGAAGCTGTTAAGTACGGCATGAAGGTCGCTGTAATTGAGAAGGACAAGGTCGGCGGCACCTGCCTCAACAGAGGCTGTGTGCCTACCAAAACCATCATGCGCTCGTCCGAGCTTGCGAATGAAGCGAGAGAGGGCGCCCGCATAGGCATTCGCGCGTCTGCCGTTGAGGTAGACCTCGACGCTGTTCGAGCACGCAAGGACGAAGTGCTTGATGTCCTACGCGAGGGCATAGAGTCGGGGCTGGCCAAGGCTAAGATCGATCTCATACATGGCCTCGCGCTGGTCAGGGATGAGCATACTGTGTCCTATACAGATGCGAAGACCGGTGAATCAAAGGAGGTTTCCTCCAAATTCATCCTTATCGCCACTGGCGGCAGTCCGTTTATCCCGCCTATCAGCGGCGCCGAGCTCGAGGGCGTAATGGACTCGACTGAGCTCCTCGAGCAGGGCGGTACGCCCTTCGATGATTTTGTAATCATCGGCGGCGGCGTTATCGGCGTTGAATTTGCCAATGTATATCATGGCTTCGGTTCTCATGTGACTATTGTAGAAGCCATGGACCGCTTGATCCCTACTGTTGATAAGGAATTGGCCCGCAGTCTGAAGATGAGCCTGCAAAAGGATGGAGTTGAGGTTCTGACCAAATGCCCTGTTGTCAGGATTGAGCAGGCGAAAGGAAGACTTGCGGTTGTCTACACTGATAAGGATGAAGAAAAATCGGTGCCTGCAGATGCTGTTCTGATGGCTGTAGGCAGGCGTTCAGATGTACCCGGCCTGCTGTCTGACGAGCTGCAGCATCTTGCAGGCGAGCACGGCCGACTCGCCGTAGATGAGCACTATCGGTCGGCGAGCCCGAGCATATATGGCATCGGAGACGCAATCGGCGGCATCGAGCTGGCTCACACAGCGACGGCCGAGGGTCGCAATGCCGTAGCCCACATGAACGGAGCAGAGCCGCCAATCCGCATGGACACAGTCCCAACCTGCATCTACTCGATGCCGGAGATTGCGTCGGTCGGCATCTCCGCGGACGAGGCCAAGTCACAGGGGCTTGCCGTGATAACCAAGAAATACGCTATGGGGGCCAACGGCAAGACCGTCATCGAAGACCTCGGCCGCGGCTACATCAAGCTGATAGCCGATACCGACAGCCATATATTGCTCGGAGCACAGCTCATGTGCGGCCGCGCTACCGATCTGGTAGGCGAATTGGCGCTGGCAATTTCCAACAAGCTGACACTCGAAGACATATCTTCCACAATCCACCCGCATCCAACCTTTGTGGAAGCGATAGCAGAAGCAGCCAGATAATATCAGCTGCCCAATTATCTCGGAATAAGCTTCAGCAAGTGCGTTAGCTCATACTTCTCCATATTTATACGAGGCAACGACACGAGATAGAGTCGTACAAATAAATACATAAGTTGAAAATCGTTTGCCGTGATATGTGGCAAACGATTTTTTATCATTATGCTAAAACCTCCTCAAAACCATTCTGCGGAACTGCTCTTTACATTACCTTATAGAATATCTACCAAATATATTTAACTGTCCCAACCTTTTTCATTAAATATATATTCCTTTATTCTAAATAGGCTATATAGAGGAATACTCCACTGATGAGTTCTATCAACATAGGTATCGCCTATATTCTTTAACGATGTCTTGAATGCTATCTCCGGTTTAAATCTACTGCAAAATAAATTTAAGCTTTTTGCTTTTGTATTTTCCGCAGATTTTACTTCAATTGGAACTAAAAGTCCTTCATAATCAGTTAGAAAATCAACTTCAGCATCAGCCTTTGTTCTCCAAAAATAGCATTTCATTCCCATTGAAACTAGTTGTGTCATCACATAATTCTCTGTTATTGCACCTTTGAAATGTATGAAATTTGAATCCCCGTCCAATACAGTCCTATAATTAAGATTCGATTTTCTCCGTAGCAAACCCACGTCAGACATATATAATTTAAAATATGTTGCATCTGCCATACCGGAAAGCGGTAGCTGCGGATTGTTCACTAAATGCAAACGATACACTAATCCTGAATTTACCAACCACTGCAGCGAATCCTCAAGATCTTTCGCTCTTGCACCCTTTTTTACATGGGAAAAAACAAATTTATTGTTCTCTTTTGCAATCTGCGTGGGTATAGAATCCCATATTTGTTTCGTTCGATTTGCCTCGGTGTATGAAGCATATTTGCCAAAATCATCGGGATAATCCCTCAAAATTCTATCTTGAATCATTTCTGCTTCTTGATAATTATGTGTTTCGCTCCAAGCACTTACCGCTTCAGGCATTCCTCCAACTATGTAATAGTTTTTCAAGTGTCTCTCTAAAGGAATAGTATATAGAGCAGGAAGTTCCCTTTCCAACGGCATACTGTGCAATCCTTTAATCAAGCTTTCTCCACCATCTGCTGTAACAAATTCGGAAAAGCTCATTGGGAACATCTCTAAACGATCAACCTTACCAACGGGGAAAGAAATCCCCTCGTGCTTTAATGCAATACCAAGGAGAGAACCTGCTGCAACTAAGTGAAGTTCCGGCATATTTTCACAAAAGTATTTTAAAGACGCAATCGCCCTCGGGCATGCCTGGATTTCATCAAATATCAGCAAAGTTTCTCCGGGCGTTATCTTTCCGCTTGTATTCACAATTTCAAGTTCTCTGATAATTCTCTTTATATCAAAGTCATAGTCAAATACTGATTGTAGTCCGGTATTTCCATCAAAATTGAAATACATGTGTTCTATAAATTCATTTTTTGCAAATTCTTTAATAATATATGTTTTCCCGCATTGCCTCACACCTGTTATTATCAATGGTTTCCTATTTTGTTTTTCTTTCCATTGAACAAGCTCCTCCATAATCTCTCGTTTCATAACACACCTCCGACAAAATTATTATATATTTTATCGACCGAATAATCAATTAATTGCACGTTTTTTCAACCGAATAATTGTTTTACTATATATTTTTTAGACTGAATAATCGCGTTATATTGTTTTTGTCTATGATTCTTTACCAAACCCTTGCCTTCGGCTGTAGCCTTCCCGCCACCGGGCGGATTCGAGACTTTCACCCGTTAGAACGTGCACTCGCCGGGCGCACCACCACCTCAAAAGGCGCCCACCGATTGACTCGGTAGGCGCCTTCCTTAGCCCCATACATAGTTACACACCCTGCTTTTCTTTCAACCCATTATTAAGTCTGCTTGTTTACTTATACTATTTATTGCATGTTTGACTATAGATTAGATAAGGCTCTTTACGAAAGCTACAACCTCTCCCATATCAGCCGTCGGCTCGAATCTTGCAACAACGTTTCCATCTCTATCTACAACGAACTTGGTGAAGTTCCACTTGATGTTAGCGTTGTTTCTGAAGTCAGGATCCCCCATTGCCACAAATTCCTCGAACTTCTCCTTATCAGGGAACTCGCCGAAGCCCTCAAAGCCCTTCCGGCTCTTGAGGAAGGTGTACAGCGGAAGTTCATTCTCACCGTTTACATCCGACTTCTTCATCTGAGGGAAGGTTGTGTTGTAATGAAGTGTGCAGAACTCGTGGATCTCCTCATCGGAGCCCGGAGCCTGTCCACCGAACTGATTGCAAGGAATATCAACGATTTCCAGTCCGGAATCGTGAAGCTCCCTGTACATGCTCTCCAGCGGCTCATACTGTGGAGTGAATCCGCAGCCGGTTGCCGTATTAACGATTACCATTACCTTTCCCTTGTTGTCAGCCAGGTTCAGCTCGCTGCCGTCAGGTCTTGCTACTTTGAAATCATAAATGTTAGCCATCTCAAATCCTCCTGTGAATATCTCTTATGTAAATAACAAATTTCAGCTTCTATTTTGAACAATTCAATTTTATCATATCTAATTGCGTTGTCAACACCTTTTCTGAAAAAATATTCCCTCGTAACTTCTTTGCTACAAATATTTCTTCTGCTGTCAGATTTTCGCATCCTACTCTCTCGCTCTCAATCATACTTAATCATAATTGTAGCTTCAAAAGCTCGCGTCAAATCCCCGATTTTAATTACGACGGTTCCACTTGCTATTACCGCATTCACTCCGTCGCACTATCCCGCTGGTCCTAAGCCAACTCCTTCACACAGCATACCGGCGAGCAGATAAGTATTTATAATTTCTATATGTTTCAAGATCCTATACACTGATTCAATACCAGTTGTTCGACCGTCACTGATATAATCTTATCAGTATATTTTAACTTATTTATGGAGGTAAAAAATGGCTGATTATCGTAAAATGTGGGAAGATCTCGGCATGGATGTTGAGAACCACGATGTGCTATGTGGCGTTCTCCCCGGAGCTATTGGAGATGTGTTCCTTTCTCAGGAAAACAGACCTGAAAGCATGGATTACTTCGACATGGTTCTTGCTGATGTTCACGGAATTCGTCCGGCTGAGCTCGTCGAATTCAGGAAGCAGGGCGGCAAGGTATTTGGAACCTTCTGCACATACGTTCCTGATGAAATTATCTTTGCGGGCAACGGAATAGCAACCGGACTCTGCGCCGGCTCGCAGTTCTGGGTTCCCGGTGGAGAGAAGTATTTGCCGGCAAATACATGTCCGCTGATCAAGGCTATGCTCGGCGCGAGATTTGACAGGACATGTCCATTCTACAGGCTTGCTGACATCTATATCGGCGAGAATACATGTGACGGCAAGAAGAAGGCGTACGAGATCCTCGGCACGGACGTTCCTATGCATATCATGGATTTGCCACAGATGAAGAGAGACAAGGACATCGCTAAATGGGCTTACGAATGTCATGACCTGCTCGAGATGGTTGAGAGGGAGACAGGCAACAAGATTACTCCTGAGAAGCTCGCTGAGAATATCCGGAAGATCAACGCTAAGCGTGCCGCGCTCAAGAGACTGTACGACCTGCGCAAGAACAAAAACGTTCCTATCAGCGGAACTGACACTCTTCTCATCTCCCAGATTGCTTACTACGACGACCCTGAGAGATTTACAACTATGGTTAACAAACTCTGTGACGAGCTCGAGAAGAGAGTTGCTGACGGCGTTTCGGTATTTCCTGCAGGAACTAAGCGCATCATGATTTCTGGAACTCCTA
>ERZ773022.1479-NODE-1479-length-15653-cov-15.261764_pt1 | contig 15653 bp, 17 predicted proteins | sample MGYA00580839_ERZ773022 | MGnify/ENA primary metagenome ERZ773022 (study PRJEB29015, sample SAMEA2738020) | human oral metagenome | biome: human oral; feature: human-associated habitat; material: dental | place: China | collected 2044 ... | reverse complement strand
GGGAAATTGAGCGTATCGCCGAGCAACGCCAAATTGCATTTGCGCGCATTCCAAATGACACACAGCCACGCATGGGTATGCTGTATAATTTACGTGGATTATTTACTTTACTGCATAATTTCAATCTGCTATCAAGTTCCTGGTTCAAGCAGCTTGACGATACTGAACCGTGGATTGCGCGCGAAAGCGCTCTCTGGTGTAAGGACATCCCAACTAAGCGCAATTATGCCAAGCAACTGGCACTTATCGCCGTTGGTAAAACACCAGTATTTTATGCAGGCAGTTTGATGGCGCCAGTTGCGTATAAATGGAAAATTAGCTGGAACGAAAACGCAAAAAATGTAGCATTTTGGAATTATTTTCCGGAATTTAGCCACAATGAATTTATCGGTTGGACGAGCCATCCCGTTGAGAAACCGTTTGCGGTATTTGACCTGATTAGTAATTTAGAAAATCCACGAATCCTAAAACGATTTGCGCTGAGCGATAAAATGCTGTCAGGCAAACGCCCCAAATCAACTGTCGTGCCGCTGCAAGGTGAAACTGTTCTTGAGCAAATGCTGTGGGGGAGTGTTCTTGCCGATTTCGTCAGTATTTACGTTGGTATTTTAAATAACGTTGATCCGACGCGCGTTGATTTAATTGAGAAATTCAAAAAAGCGCTAACTGAATAATGGCACCTTTGCTGCATAGACTATACGTACACAATCTAGTAGCCAACAGATATAAGAGGTAGGCCATAGCAGCCTGCCTCTTATATTGAAGCACAATTGAAATAAATACTTTTAATGATATTGCCGCAATGATTCAATTGTATCCTTGCGCGCTGCCTTAACTGCTGGGTATGTACCGAATACAACACCAACGCCAACTGCCATTAAGACCGCCATCAACGCTGTTTGCAGCGTAAATGCCGGCGAGAAATACAAAAACGTGCTAGCAATAAACGCGAGGACATAACCGCCAATATAGCCAATGATACCGCCAAGGATACTAATCATCATCGATTCAACCATAAATTGCCCGATGATATTGCGATGGCTTGCGCCGACCGCTTTGCGAATGCCGATTTCACGCGTACGCTCAGCTACACCAACGAGCATGATGTTCATAATACCAATACCGCCGACGACAAGCGAAATTGCAGCAATCGCTGCCATCGTTGCGATGAGCGCCGTAAAGAGCTGATTAGTTGGCTGTCCAATCTCCCGACCAGTGAGTATCGAGAAGTCTTCTTCGCCTAGGTGCAGTTTATTGATTTTGTTTTTCAGCTCCGCTACGACACCACTGCTTGACTTTGCCTCGTCAACTAATACGTCAATCTGCTGGATTTGCGTATTTCCTTTCAGCAACTGTTTGCCCTGATCATACGAAACAATCACAGTATTACCGTAGTCGATATTGTTGTAGTTGACAGCACTTGTTTTCTGCTTCATTACGCCAATTATCGTGAAACGCTGCCCATGCATAGTGAAAACTTGTCCGACAGAGCTGTCGGTGTTGAATAGTTTAATTGACAGCTGATCGCCAATTACCGCCGTCGTATCCTTCGTCTCTTCGCCTAAAAACTGTCCAGCGGTGATATCAGCGTCGGATATTTTTGCGAATCCAGGTGTCGTCGCAAGCACAACATTATTCTTTGCCGTTTGCCCTTTCGCCGTAATCGTCGCGTTCAGCGTCATCAACGGCGCAACAGATTGCACATGCTGCGTTTTCGCTACCGCATCAACGTCGGCGTCGGTTAGGGTGCTTGCGCCAAACATCTGCTGAGACATGGCGCTCAAAAGCATATTTGGATCACGCGACTGTATGCCCGGACGCACCACGATAAGCCTACCGTTGTAATGTGATATTTGCTTATCAAACATGCGCGTTACGCCGTCGCTAATCGCTAAAATACACGTCACACTTGCGACGCCGATCGCGATACCAAGCGTCGTCAAAACGGTACGTGCTCGTGTTCGGCGCAAAGTTCGGTACGCACCACTAATATGCTCAGAGAGTAATCTCATGATTCTGCCTTCTTTCGTTCAGCCTGGTCTGATGATTGACTAGACGATGACTCAATATCATCTGATCCAGACGACTCTCGCTCGTCCGCAGTAAGATTGCTGTCATTTTTTGTCTCTTTCGCTGACTTTTTCTTTGCAGAACGCACATTGTCCCTTTCTTCTTTAGCGGTACGTCGCGCGTTGAGCGAGATTTTTACTGATTTCTCACTCTCATTACCGCTTGCGATGCGTATTTTAGTGTCACTCGCAATCTTACCATCAAGCATGTTAATAACGCGGCTAGCGTAACTCGTAAGATTCGGATTGTGCGTCACCATGATAATTGTATTGCCTTGTTTATGAAGCTGTGCTAATTCTTCCATGATAACGTGGCTGGAGCGACTGTCTAAATTGCCTGTCGGCTCGTCTGCTAAAATAATACTCGGCTTGCTAACAAGCGCACGCGCGATAGCGACGCGCTGCATTTGTCCGCCAGATAGCTGCCACGGCATGTAGTATTCGCGCTCTTGCAGATGAAATGTTTTCAAGATTTCACTCGCACGCTCCAACCGCTTTACGCGGGAAACGCCTTGATAGGTGAGGGGAAGGGCAACGTTTTCAAGCACCGTTAGCCGGTTGATCAGGTTAAAGCTTTGAAAAACGATGCCGATTTGCGTTGCCCGCGCCCGCGCCCGCTGCGCACCTGACAACCGCGCCGCCGACGCGCCGTTCAAAGAATATTCGCCACCATCAGGTCGGTCAAGCAGGCCAATGACGTTAAGTAGCGTCGTCTTACCGCAGCCAGATGGCCCCATAACGGCAATAAACTCACCTTGTTCAATTTTCAGGCTCACCGAATCAAGAACATCACGTGCTGTGTCGCCGATACCGTAGCGTTTAGTGAGACCCTTCAACTGAATAACGGGCACTGTGTTAGTTTTCGCAACCATCTCTTTTATTATAAAAGTGTCATGCGAAATAAGGCAACTGCTAAATCGTGTATAAAATACAACTTTACACAAGAGAGCGGAAGATTTGCAGCACAATGCGTTATACTAAAGACATACGGAGAGGTGACCGAGCGGTTGAAGGTGCACGCCTGGAACGCGTGTGTGCGAGCAATCGTACCCAGGGTTCGAATCCCTGTCTCTCCGCCAGAAAGACTACAGAACTTTTTCTGGAGGGAAAGTCTGAAACATGCGCGAAAGACCCTCCGCAGGTTTTTGTTTGCTCAAGGGTTGGCGAAATAAGCCTTAGCTAAAAGGGGTTTAGAACGAATGACTTCTTAGAAACCCAAAAGAGTATGGAACTTTTTGGGATAAACGTAAAAGCATCCCTTATATGGTGGTGACAAGCTTTTTGTTTTTTAAACACACGTTTCTAACATTTACTCAAATAATGGTCGTTATGTAGCCTAGCGGTGTGAGACCCATCTCACGCTTTGTTTTTATGCCACGCTTTACGTTAATGCTATTTCCGGCTTGATTTGCGATCCGAGAATCATGAGAAGAAATTTGTCGTTCGGCGCGTCACTAAAGTCTTATTCGTGGGTGCGTATTTCTCGCAATTTGCCACTATCTATGAAAACCACGATTGAACCTAGGCCTGTGCGGTCGGTTGTCTGTGTCAAGATGCCGTCAATTATGTCGTTTTGTATATCCTGTATAAACATGTAAACACAGGGCGTATCCTAAATACCTAGATGTTCCGCTAGCACCGTCATCTCTTTAATATGCGAGTCTATGGACAGGGATTGGCGTTCGTCATCCTCGTGGATTTGCGCATATAGGCAATACCTGACAGCAATACTTATACTGGGACGGTTACTGCTGCTTGTAGTAGTAACGGTGCGGTATTTGTTATCCGATCTTCCATCAGAGACAAAGGTGTCGCAAAGATTTAGGACGTACAGCACAAAATCTCTTGACAGACACCTATACCAAATGATATATTCCCTGTATGGGAACACTTAAACTAGTAATCGCAGAAGAACGGAATGAAAATAATAAATAAGAAAGCGATAGACGACTTTAAGCGTCTCCATGCAGATTCTACCGCATCGATTAATGCATGGGTTAACGAAGCTGCAAAAGCTCAGTGGAAGAACCCCATGGAGTTGAAGTCTAGATTCCCGAAAGCTGACACACCGGGCGGTGGAAATACGATATTTAATATCACAGGTAATAAGTATCGCCTATGGTGTCAGATTGCCTATAAGACAGGAGTAATCTTTGTAAAAAGGATAGGTACGCATAAGGAATACGATAAGTGGGACATAACAGGGTAAATATTATGAATATCAAACCAATCAGAAACGAGACTGACTACAAAGAGGCGCTACGTGCACTTGAGCTTTTAGTTGCTTCCGATCCAGACCCCGATTCAGTGGACGGCGACAAATTAAGTGTGCTCTCCACTCTCATTGAAAGTTATGAAAACGACCGATACCCATTTACGCTACCTGATCCTATTGATGCAATTAAATTCCGTATGGAACAAGCAGATTTATCTCCTGTAGACCTAGTCCCATTTATAGGTAGTCGCAGCAAAGTCTCTGAGGTGCTATCAGGTAAACGTCCACTCAGCCTTGAAATGATTCGTGCCCTCGAAGCTGGGCTAGGCATACCTGCAGATGTATTAATTAAAAAACCTGATGCTGGCGATAAATTTCAAACATGGAGTGATGCTCTAGTAAAGGCGATGGATAAAATCGGTTACTTTGGCAAGGCATCATTTGACGGTAAGAATAAAGATTCTCTACTGACAGCATTCTTTGGTAGTGCTACCAACACCACGCCACAACTGGCTTGGAGAAAAACAGACCAAAGAATATCTCCAAGAACTGACGAGCACGCCTTAACCGCTTGGGTTACATTTTTAGAACATAAAGCCGCTGCTATTGATACAAGCGACTACGTAGAGGGTACCGTAGACCTTGAATTTATGCGTAACGTGCTAAAACTTAGTATTCATGCTGATGGCCCACTACGTGCACAGAAACTTCTAAAAGATAACGGTATAGTTCTTGTAGTCACACCACACCTGCCTAAAACGCATGTCGATGGCGTAGCCATACTTAGTAACAAAAAGAAGCCTGTCGTAGGCATGTCTCTGCGGTTTGATCGCATAGACAACTTCTGGTTTACATTGCTCCATGAACTAGCTCACATAGCATTACACCTCAATCAAGATTCCGTGTTCTTTGATGAGCTTGAAGACGGATTAGGTATAGATGCTAATGACAGTGAAAAAGATGCAGATACTATGGCACAAGAAGCGATCATACCTGCGTCAAAATGGGAGATAAGCCCTGCAAAAATCATACCGTCTCCAATGGCTGCCCAAAGCCTTGCTAACGAGCTTGGTATACATGTAGCGGTAGTGGCAGGCTATATTCGACATAGACACCAAAACTACTTCTATCTTAAGAAGATAGTAAACAATACAAACACGGGTGTTCGACACTTGTTTAACGGACAATTTGCGTAAAGAGGTAGCCATGGTAACGATTAAGAACTACATACCAATTCTACGATGGAAGAAAGCGGAGCGAGACGCGTTGGCTGAATTGGATACAAAGATACGAAAAAACATCACGCCTCTGTTCGAGCTAATAATGCCTGCTCCGAAGCGCGACAAGGGTGATTACAATAAAATTTTGAGTGATTCAAAAGCTGTGCTGCAAAATAACGTACTCCCAAGTACCATAGACGAGCTAAACAAATGCTGTCCTATGGACAGTACTGCATTTGTAGATGTCCATCTGATAGACGGCGAGCTTCGTGATGCTACACTGAAACAGATTCTAGATAGTTCAGCCTCAGCCCAAGCAACACTCATACCAGTTACTCATATTATCCCTGTTGTTAGTACGGATGCCGACATGGCTACACGTAGTGTTGCTGTCAAATATGCTATCAGCAGTGATAATGGACTATGTATCCGTATAGACCGTTACAATTTGGACGACGACAATCTTGCCCAGGTGATAACCGATTTCATAGTACGGAACAATCTAGACATATCGAAGATAGATCTCTTGATTGACTTGGGCATTGTTAGTGAATCGGACGATGCGAGTAGTGTATCTGCCCAGCTTGAAAAACTGCCATCAATTGCTAACTGGCGAACCTTAATCTTGGCTGGTGGAGCATTTCCTAGAGATTTGTCCGAGTTTGAAAAGCATTCCCATAATCAAGTAATACGACACGATTGGCGAGTTTGGAGTACACTACGTAACGCCGGTTTACCTAGAATTCCTTATTACTCAGACTACGCTATACAGCACCCGATATTCTATGGGCAAATACCTGGAACTAACACAAGTGCCAGCATTCGCTATGCCGACGAACAGCAATGGGAAATTAGTCGTGGTGAGGGATTGCGCAACAAAAATGGTGCTGGTCATCAACAATACCCAGCACTAGCCCAACTAATCGTAGAGCAAAACTATTTCAAGGGTGCTGGCTACAGTGCAGGCGACAGCTACATAGCCAAACGAGCTGCCGACAATACAAAGACGGGCAATCCAACTACTTGGCTAAAGGCTGGGCTAAATCATCATCTCACTTTAACTGCTAGACAGATCGCCACAACGGACGAGAGCGCAAAAACTGACGAACAATAGCCGATAACTCATCTTCTTCAAGCATGGTAATTAACCGCTCATAGATAACAGCTTTCGGCTTAGAGCGTACGCCAATATCTTGTTTCTTGTCCTTCAATATACGGAGTGCTTCTTCTCGCCATAGCAAACGAACTATGGCATCCTTGTCTTTATTAGTATTAGGCATGGACTCACGAATAGCGCTAAATATAACATCGCCAGTTGTGTTAGTTTTTGCGATTTTAACGCCCCACCAATCAGGGATAATCTCCAGTGCCTCGTAGACATGGCTAAAGCCAACAACCAGTGTTATCTTATCAAACACAGCATTGTATGCACGTATTTGTTCGGGCAAACGCTGTAGTGTATCACGATCACTTTTGATCTCGTAACAGTCCATGATACCGTTAATTACCGCAATATCAGCTCGTACTGAGCCATGGTTGATGCCCAGTTCCTCGACAATTTTATGTTCGGGGTCATCTTTATAGGCAACCTTTAAATCACGAACTAGCGCTTGGCGTATTTCGTAATCTTTTGTATCAAATTGTGGTGTTTTTGTTTTATGGTCATGCATATTGCAAACTAAATAATGCTTCTGCCTATCCCCCATGTATCTAATATATCACAAAGCACCATATCTTGCTGGTCGGAGGTACAGTTACTCAACCCAAAACAGCCCTAAACCATAGATAAGTTAATGGACTCTTAAATAATAACTCAAGAATGGATGGCCAGAGTCAATTATCCTAAGTTATTCAAAAATCCATTAACTTACGTTTTTACGCTTGTCCCATGTTAGTTGACTGTACCGAGGGGGTGGGCAAAATATTGACAAACAATACGTTTAGCAGCATAATACACAGCGGTTATGTGCGAGGTGAGTCGTGTAAACGAGATATAGGTTACACATAATATTTAATGTTGCGGGATGGTAAACATACGCTGATTAGATTGCTGACGATTCTAGAGGTCAGCAACCTGATCAGGCACTTTTTAGTCTTATCAGGAAAAAGCGACCTCGCGCACCGCAAAGAATAGCTTTCGGGACTTCTGAAGGTACTTTGCAGAGCTATGCGCGCTCACCCTTGAAAGGGGGGAAATGAGGATCGTAAACCTCACCCCGCACGAGGTGAAGATTGTTGACGGCGGTAACAACGTCGTTGCGGTCTTCCCTAGTGACGGGGTGGCTTGGGTTTCCCAGTACGATGTGCTGGTGGACGAGATCAACTCGATCCCGGTCGTTAAGACCGAGTTCGGGGAGGTTCTTGGCCTGCCTGAGCCTGCCGAGGACACCGTCTTCATCGTGAGCCGCATCACGGTGGAGGTGGCGCGCGCCCGGGGTCTCAACACGGACGACCTGCTCATTACGAGTGGGGCTGTCCGCGACGACCAGGGGCGAATCGTCGGTTGCCGCGCGCTTGCGCGGCTCTGATGCCTCGGTATCACACTGAACGGGCAGTAAACCCGGACATGATGAATTTTGGTGGATACCAAAATTCATCCGCCTGTATCTAGGCTAAAGTCGTTGAACGTGTGTGAAGTAGCTCGCTACTTATAAGCATTACGTCACTGACATGATTCACCCAGTTTCCCCGCACTGGTTTCTCAAAGCGGGGAATATTCCTTGGATACTTGTGTTTGCTAATAAAGTATTTTTGATGAACATAAGTAGTTAAAGTGCTAAAGATAACAAAGAGCATCTGGGCGTTTAAGTAGAGATGCTCTTATGGTTCAATCTCAAACTTATACTGACCTTACTAGCTCCTCTTCTTCCTCCCTATTTCTGAGGCATATCAAATCGCACGAAGGTTTATGTCGGGTCGCTCTCGACAAGAAAACACTTGAGCATGCTAACCTGGGAATTAATCTTGATGATATTCCTGTTTCTGGCGGCTTCCGAGGGGGCGGGACGCAACGTACTGCTTGCAGCGTTGTATGATGGACTCAGGGCACACCGTCCGCGCGATGTTGACTTTATCAAGTTTTACAAGCGGCTGACAGCGACTCTTCGTATGATGCGTACGATACTCTTGAATCATTAGCAGAAGTATTATCTCCAGATGATTACTCGCATGGTCATGGTGTTAGCGCCATAGAGACGCCGGAGCAATACATGAGTCAGCAAGATTTTACAATGAATCAATTGCTCGCTTGCAAAGAGAACACCGATCAGTGGAGTCTTTATACTACTAGACAAGCGGCGTCTGATACGGCAAATAATATCATTCGCCCGACGCTATACGAATTTAACGATGACAGAGGATACCAATTAAGTTCTAAATTAGCGCTTAAGGCACTGCGATTATTATCGCAGATGGAGTTTGACGGTCTATCGGATGCGAGGATTTGCGGTATTGGCTTGAAAGACTTAAGTAATTTTTATCGCGACCCAGCGTATGATTACTTCATGCGGCTACTTCAACTTGATAAGGCGCTCGAAAATGGGTGCGATGTAGCGGAACAATATATGCGAAACCTGCGTGAATTTGACTTATGCACGTACGACAGCAGCTTGGATGTCACCGTTGAGGAATTGTACGAAGGGCTGCTGCAAACAGTTTATGATTTCGACATGTCGGACGGCGCACGCTGCGCACTTGATAGAGGACATCGTATGGCGCGACTAACTCATAAGGTTGGCGACTATGCACCCTGAGCGTGTAGATAAAATGATATAATACAATCATGAAACACGCGTTTAAGCCGCAACGAATTTTGTGGGTTGATTTGGAAATGACAGGACTTGACCCAGTACGCGACGAAATTCTGGAAGCAGCAGCAATCGTAACTGATTGGGATTTTCATGAGGTTGCGACGTTTGAAGGTATTGTGCGGCATGAGCCGACAAAATTAAAGCGATTGCTTGATCGCAATGCAGCGTTCTGGGACGCGAACCCTAAGGCGCGGTGCGGGCTTGAGGCGCAAAATGATAGCGGCAAAGCACTCGCGGCGGTTGAGCAGGATTTGCTGGTATTCTGTGATGAACATTTTGCGAATGAACCAAAGATTTTGCTTGGCGGTAATTCAATCCACCAGGATCGGCGATTTATTGACCAATGGTGGCCGGCAGTGTCAAGGCGATTGCACTACCGGATGCTTGATGTAAGCGCATGGAAAGTGGTGTTTGAAGGAAAATTTGGGAAGAAGTTTGCGAAGCCAGAAGAGCATCGAGCGCTTGACGATATTCGCGGTAGCATTCAGGAATTGCAATATTACTTAAAGAAAGTGAAGATGTAGGCGATGGAAACAACGGCACTTAGTGATCTGTGGCGCGATATAGAGACGACCGAACCAAACGATCGGCGAAAGCTAGCAAAAGAGCTGGGATTGCCGGATTTGCAAGCGCGCGTGTTAGTACAGGATCGGCAGTTATCTCAGGCGATTGAGGGCGACGATTGGCTGCTGATTCAATTGGAACTGCCAGAAGTGAAACGGCGCGACGTCGTATTACGCAATCTGACGCTGTTGCTTGGCGCATCGCAGATTGTGACAATTCACGCGGGTGCGCTTGATGCGGAGATTACTGAGCGGGTACAGACGCGCCATCGCGAGTCATTGACACCATCGTTGATTGCGTCAATCATTTTGCAGTACACGGTAGAGCAGTTTACGCCAATCTTGAATAAAATTGACGACGTAACCGATCAACTAGAAGATACGATGATTCGTACGCCGCAGCATAAGCAGGTACAGCAACTATTTATGTACAAGCGGCAGTTGGCGGACTTGCGTAAAGTAGTATTATCACTGATGAATACGCTTAACGGTTTGAGCAGCGGGCGCTATGAGCTGTTTGAGGAGCGCTATGAATTGTACGCGCGCGATAGCTACGACTATGCCTGGCGCACGCACGAGCTGATTGATACGATGCGTGATCTGCTAACAAGCGCGCTTGATATGTATTTGTCGGTGGTGTCAAATCGTATGAACGATGTCATGAAACGCCTGACGCTAGTAACAACGATTTTTATGCCGATTTCGTTTTTGACTGGACTCGGCGGCATGAATTTTTCGCAGCTGCCATTTCATGACGATACAGTATTTGTGATCATCATGGTATTGATTGTTGTTATGCCGCTCTTGATGGTGTGGTATTTTGTATGGAAAAAATGGCTATGACACATAAAGACTTAGAGGCGTTTTTGCTAAGCTTGCCAGACGCGTGGCTTGATTATCCGTTTGGTGAATCACCGGCGGTATATAAGGTTGGACATAATGGCGCGCCAGGGCAGCGCGAAAAGATGTTTGCGCTCATTGCCGAGGGCTCTCAGCCGCTGCGCGTGAGTCTAAAATGTGACCCGCAGTTGTCGTTACGTTTACAGCAGAAATACGAAACAGTGCAGCCGGGGTATCATCTAAACAAAAAACACTGGATTACAATAATTTGCAGCGGGCAATTGAGCGACGACGAGATCAAAGATTTGGCGCGGTTAAGCTATCGGTTAGTCGCTGGGTAGCTATTGTTTTGATGCGCTAAATTTATCGTATGCGGCAAGGATAGTATTAATATTTTTTATAGACGTATCGCAGAATTCAGTGATGTCTTTATTTTTTGTAGCACGCTTCAGTTTATTTATTTGCGTTTTAAGCAATGATAGTTCATAAGTCATCTGTGTCGTGTACGTGCGGTCTAAAATTCCTTTTTGATGGGCGTCGTTGAGCTTTTTCTCAATCGATTCTAGATATTTTTTCTCTGAAGCACTATTCGCCGTTTTTATTTTTTTACTTTTCATAATAGTCTCAAGCTGAGCTTTCATAGATGTTAGCGTGGACGATAATGAAGCATTTGCTTCAGCAATCTCTATTTGCACAAGTTTTGTAGTTTCGGCTTTCGCGACAGTTCCAAGCGTATCAACGCGCTGCGATATAGGCAGAAGCATCTCATTGGAATTTGGGCCTTGATTACTTGTGATAACGATAAATATGACGACAACCGCTGTAAGTACAGCGCCAATCAGCCCAAAAACAGCAAACCGGTTGACGGTGCGTTCCTCAAGCGGGGCGATTCGGTTGAGATAGTCGACGGTTGTGTAATCATCGGGCGTTGCCGCTGGAGCCGGGGAATTGAGATTATTAAATGCTGGATTGGAAAATTGTGTTTGGTTTGAGCCCGAACTTGGGATCGGATTTTGCGCCGGCTGCGGTTGGTACGGTGCTTGCAATGGCTGTGGACGGTATGGAGCTTGTGCTGGCTGCGGTATTTGCTGTGCCGACTGTGGTCGCGGCTGGAGCGATTGCAACTGTGGATAGCCTGCTTGAGACCGAGGTGCCATTTCCGGTATTGGTTGTGGCGCTGAGCTGCTCGGCGCGGCGTGTAGATTCTGATTCGAATTTTGGCTTGGCGCCGGATTAACCGGCGGCAGTGACGAAGACCCCTGCGGCTGTTGAGGGTTTTGCAGTGAACGATAGGGGTCTTGCGGATTCATATAATCCCATTTAACCATAATCGATAACAGAGGTAAAGAGTGATATAATAAATTCTATGGATGCCAAAGAGGAGGTGCGCGCGCGGCTGAACATTGAAGATGTGATCGGCGAGTATGTACAGCTGAAACGGGCAGGGCGCAGCTTTAAGGGACTAAGTCCATTTACAAGCGAAAAGACGCCAAGTTTTTTCGTTAGTCCCGACAAGAATATCTGGCATGATTTTAGCAGCAACAAGGGCGGCGATGTGTTTGCGTTTGTGATGGAAGCCGAGGGTATGGACTTTCGTCAAGCTCTGGAGTTTTTAGCGAAAAAAGCGGGCGTTGAGCTGAGCGACTACGAACCAGCGCACGCTAAAGAGCATGCAGCGCGCAAGAAACGTTTGCTTATAGCAAATCAATTAGCGGCGCGGTTTTATCAGCAGTGCTTATTACATAATCAACACGCGATGGAATATGTATTTCGCGTGCGCAGCCTATCTAAACAGGTTGTGGCAGATTTCCAAATTGGTTATGCGCCCGATAGCGGCGAAGCGCTCGTACGCGCTCTGGATAAAAAAGGGTTTTCGCGGCGCGAGCTTAATGATGCCGGTCTGCTCAATCGCTTCGGCGGCGATATGTTCCGCGGACGTATGATGGTACCGCTAATGGACTCAAGCGGTCAGGTGATTGGATTTACCGGGCGAATTATCGGTGATGTACCGAACGCGCCAAAATATTTGAACACGCCGCAGACGTTGCTTTATGATAAGGGACGGCATATTTTTGCGCTCAGCCAGGCAAAGCAGGCGATTCGTCAGGCAGGATTTATTGTGATGGTTGAGGGGAATCTTGATGTCGTAAGCAGCCATCAAGCGGGTATCAAAAATGTCGTAGCAACTGCCGGTACAGCAATGACCGAGCAGCACATTCGCGCCGTGAAGCGCCTAACGGGAGATGTGCGACTAGCGTATGATGGCGACAAGGCGGGCGTAGCAGCGACGGAGCGTGCGATTACGCTAGCGTCGCAGGCGGGTGTCGAACTAACGATTATTAGTTTACCGGAGCAGTATAAAGACCCTGATGAGCTGATTCAGGCAGACGTAAACTTGTGGCGGCGGGCAATTGACACGGCGGAACCGGCAGTTGATTGGATACTGCGGCAGTATGCAGCGCGGTTAGATTTAGCTACGGCGGCGGGTAAACGTAATTTTACTACGGCAGCACTTGGCGTGATCCGCCTTTTAGGCGACCCGGTGGAGCAAGAATACTATCTAACACGGACGGCAGAGTTGGCGCAAACGAGCGTTGAGACAGTACGCGCAAAATTTGCAGGCGGTAAAACGCGCGAAAAACCGCTTAAACCAGTTGCGCAGTCAGCGCAAACGGCAAACAATGACGCATATGTCAAGGAGGATAACGCGCTTGCACTGGCGTGCTGCGACTTACGTTGTCGGGATATGCTGCGCCATATTGATGCCACACATTGGCATGAGGCGTCTCGGCGTGCGCTTGCTCTATATTTACAGTCGCATGACGAGCTCATTCAAGTAACGCCGAAGGAGTTGCAAGAATATGACATCTATGTAAAAATAGTATTATTACGCGCTGAAGAGCGGTATGGGGTCTGGAGCGGTGAGGATCGCCAGCTTGCGATGAGACAATTGCTACAGCAGATAGAACATGAACACGCGAAACAAACACAGGACAGATTACTCGCGCAGTTGCGAGACGCCGAAGCAGCCGGCGATGAATCGGCGGCGGAGCGTTTGCGAACTGCGCTCAACAATATAATCAAGGAGAAAGTACGTGGCAAACGATGACGATCAAGCGCAAGCAAAAAAAACAATGTCCGCAGCACCAGCGGATGATTTTACAAACCAGGATTTTGACGGGCCGGCCGCCGATGACTTGATGGACGAAGATACGCCGGAGGATATCCTGAACGCGCACCAGTATTTTGATGATATCTCGGATGATTCGGTGCGCTTGCACCTGCGGGAAATTGGTAAAATTCCATTGCTTAGCGCCGAAGAAGAACTGGCGCTTGCTCAGCGCGTGAAAGATGGCGACAAAAAGGCGAAGGATAAAATGGCGGAAGCAAATATGCGCCTTGTTGTATCAATTGCAAAGCGCTACAGCGGACGCGGGCTTGATTTTCTTGATTTGATCCAAGAAGGGCACACGGGATTATTGCGCGCTGTCGAAAAGTTTGATCCGGATAAGGGATTCAAGTTTAGCACCTATGCTACCTGGTGGATTCGCCAAGCGATTACGCGCGCCATTGCCGACCAGGCGCGTACGATTCGTATTCCTGTCCATATGGTTGAGACGATTAACAAGCTGCTGCGTACGCAGCGCCGCATGACGCAAGATCTGAACCGCGAGCCAACAATTGAGGAGCTCGCTAAAGAGCTTGATATGGAGCCGGATAAGGTTGAATACGTCATGAAGATCAAGCAAGATATTTCTAGCCTTGATGCGGGCGTTGGGCGTGACGGTGAAGAAGATGGCGAGTCGGTGCTGGGCGATTTTATTGAAGACGAAGACACGATTAGTCCGGAAGAAGCGGCATCAAACGAGCTATTGAAAGAACAAGTGCAAGATTTGCTTAGCACGCTGAGCGACCGTGAACAAAAGATTATTCGTATGCGCTTTGGGTTAGACGGCGGCAAAAGCCACACGCTTGAGGAAGTTGGGCAAGAATTTGCGGTGACGCGCGAGCGCATTCGCCAAATTGAAGCAAAAGCTCTTGCTAAACTGCGCAAGCACAAAGATGCAAAAAAATTATTTGAATATTTGCGCTAGGAGCATTGCGCCCGCTGCCATTTAACAATTCGGAGCGCCCCTCAGCAAGAAGAGCGCTCCGTTTTTGTAATTTATTTTGTATCCGAAGTCTGCTAGTACAACGTAGACGACGTATTAACAGGTGCAAGCGACGGATCGCTAAGTATGGCAATGATAAAAATAATCCCCGCAATAAAGCCAATTACAACCTCAATAATTCCCCAAACCAAACTCACCGTGCCGATTGTAGTAGACATACCGGCTTCGCGTGATTTATTACGCGACAGGATGCCGAGAATGAGTCCGCCAAGACCGATGCCGAGCACGTTAAGAATGATACCGATGATACCGAGGTTTTGCCCCGGATTTTCGTATGCGTACCCCGGCTGCGCATAGGGTTGTTGATATGGCTGACCGGTGCCTGGCGTTTGATACTGCTGGTAGGGCTGTCCTGCCGGTGGAACGTAAGCTGGCTGTGGCGGCACAGGTGAAGCTGGTTGCGGTGGGGCTTGCGGCGCGGTTTGTTGTGTTTCGTTGCTCATAAATAGTTCTCCTTTATATCGTATTATACTTAATTATAGCGTACTAGCGGTTAAAAATGGATGATGGCGCAAATTTTGTCAAGCTGCTGGTGTAAACTATCAATCGTACTGTCGTTATGAACATAGTAATCAGCGATAGCGATTGGGCCGCCCTTCTCAAGATTTTCGATCTCTGCCCAGTCGCGCGAACTTGCTTCTTCAACAGTAAGCGGACGGACGGAGCGCGTTGTCAGACGATGGTGGCGCAGGCGCTTTGGCGCAACGATTGCCACAACGGTGAGGGCGCTGGAAAATTCGCGTTTTAAGGCTTTATACTCCGTCC
>ERZ773022.1476-NODE-1476-length-15666-cov-5.830888_pt1 | contig 15666 bp, 11 predicted proteins | sample MGYA00580839_ERZ773022 | MGnify/ENA primary metagenome ERZ773022 (study PRJEB29015, sample SAMEA2738020) | human oral metagenome | biome: human oral; feature: human-associated habitat; material: dental | place: China | collected 2044 ... | reverse complement strand
TTAATGGCGTAATACGGTCTGCAATGATTTGCACGCCCTTTTCATCCGCATCAACCCGACCTTTTACCTTAACGATCATATCGACTGCAAGGAACTGTTGGCTTTGACTAAAGACCTTAGGGAACGCCACTACATTCGCCGCACCAGAATAATCCTCGATACGAAGAATGGACATAAGCTCATTGCGCTTTGTCATGCGGTCCGATTTATTTTCAATGAGACCCCCAAAGGTAATAGTTTGACCATCATATTGCTCTGGATTTTCTACGAGAGCACCCAGTTCAAAGAGACCTTCTAATTCCTTCGCATATCCTTGCAATGGATGACCCGTAATATAAAAGCCAGTGTATTCCTTTTCATCTTTTAATTTATCGTCTTCCGATAAATCCTCTACAGTAGGAACAGGAATAAAATCGACAGCTTCTTCCATATCGCCAAAGAGATTCATGGTACCCATAGCGGCATCTTTTTGCTCTTTAGCACCAACGGCTTGAGCGCTTTCATACATGTGTAGCAACTGATTCCGGTTTTCCTGGAAGCCATCCATGGCACCGCAGCGAATGAGACTTTCAAGAAGTCGTTTATTCACAACTCGATTATCTACCCGTTTGCAGAAGTCTACGATATCCGTATAGAGGCCATGCTCATTGCGCTCGCGAATCAAGCGATCGATAGCATTGTCCCCAACGTTCTTGATACCACCAAGACCGAAACGAATGGCGTCGTCTTGCACAGCAAAACTGCGTTCAGAATAGTTAATATCTGGACCTAGAACCTTAACATTGTGCTTCTTACAGGAGTTGATGTAATACGTCAACTTTTGCATGTTCTGCATGAAGCTCGTCATGGTAGCCGCCATGAATTCAGGGAAATAATGGGCTTTTAAGTACGCCGTTTGGTACGCAATGTACGCATACGCCGCACTATGTGATTTATTAAAGCCGTAGCCAGCGAAGTATACGAGCAAGTCGAATACTTCATTCGCAACGGATTCAGTAATACCGTTTGCTACGGAACCTTGAATAAAGGACTCCCGTTGCGCCTTTAGAACAGATTCCTTTTTCTTGCCCATGGCACGGCGCATCAAGTCCGCTTGACCAAGGGAGAAACCACCCATAGCGGAGGCAATCTGCATAACCTGTTCTTGGTACAAGATTACCCCAAAAGTATCTTTTAGTATGGGTTCCAAAATTGGATGTAAATAGGTAACCTCTTTTTTACCGTGACGGCGGTCGATAAAGTCAGCCACCATGCCAGAACCAAGTGGACCTGGACGATACAAGGCTACCAACGGAATCAAGTCCTCAAAATGCTCAGGCTTAAGGTCCATTACAAGCTTAGTAATACCTTCCGACTCAAGCTGGAATACACCAGACGTATCACCCTTGGTGAGAAGCTCACAGGCCGCCACATCATCGAGCGGAATGGCATCTAAGTCTAGGTCAATACCACGGTTCGCCTTGATGAGCTTTAAGGCATCCCCCATAACCGTCAAGGTACGGAGGCCCAAGAAGTCCATCTTTAAGAGGCCTAATTCCTCGATATTATCCTTATCGTACTGCGTAACAAAGCCTTCATCGTTGGCATTTTGTACAGGTACGTGGTCATCTAGAGGATCCGCAGAAATTACGACGCCCGCCGCATGAGTGGACGAATTGCGCGCTATGCCTTCTAGCTTTTTACCAAAATCAAATAACTCTTTAACATTTGGATCGGCTTCGTATAAAGCTTTTAACTCTTTGCCTTGTAGAGCCTTATCTAAGGTAATCCCCAGTTCGTTGGGAATCATTTTAGCGATGCGGTTTACTTCGGCCAGTGGTAAGTCGAGCACGCGACCTACGTCACGAATTACAGCACGCGCTGCCTCTGTACCGAACGTAATAATCTGGGATACACGCTCCTGTCCGTATTTTCTCGTCACATATTCGATAGCTTGACCACGTTTTTCATAGCAGAAGTCAATATCGATATCGGGCATACTTACCCGTTCTGGATTCAAGAACCGTTCAAAGAGCAAGTCATACTTCAATGGATCTAGGCCCGTAATGCCTAATAGATAGGCTACTACAGAACCAGCCGCCGAACCACGACCAGGACCTACTAAGATATCATGCTCACGGGCATACCGTACATAGTCCCATACGATGAGGAAGTAATCCTCAAAGCCCATGGTGCCAATAACATCTAACTCGTAGTCGAGACGCTTTTGTAACTCTTCAGAGGTCTCCCCATAGAGGCGTGGAATTTCTCGTTCACAAACCTTACGTAAATACGTTTTAGACGTTTCCTCTTCTGGCACATCAAAGTGCGGCAAGTGATGTTCATCAAAATTAAACTCTACATTACAGCGGTCTGCAATTTTTAAGGTGTTTTCAATGGCCCCCGGAATATGTCCAAATAGCTCTGCCATTTCATCCCCAGACTTGAGATAAAACTCATCATTCGGGAATTTTAAGCGGTCTACCTCAGCACGGCGACGTCCTGTAGATATACAAACCTTGATATCCTGTGCGTCCGCATCCTCTTTTAAAACATAGTGAAAATCATTAGACGCTACAATGCCAAGACCATATTCCTTACTGAGCTTAATGAGCTCCTCTTGGGCCTTTGCTTCTTCTGGTAACCCGTGATTTTGGATTTCCAAGAAGAAATTATCCTTGCCGTACGTCTCAATATACCATTCGATGGAACGCTTCGCACCCTCCATATTATCTTGCAAGATATACTGAGGGATTTCTCCTTGAATACAAGCACTGAGGGCAATAATCCCCTTGCTATATTGACGTAATAGATCGCGGTCTGCACGTGGGCGATATAACATGCCTTCCGTAGATGCTTTTGATACGATTTTAACGAGATTACGATACCCTTCCATGGTCTCAGCCAACAAGATAAGGTGTTTTAGTCTTTCACGGCTGCGACCTTCAGGACGATCAAATCGGCTGTTTTCCGTTACATACACTTCACAACCGATAATAGGCTTAATGCCTTGAGCCATACATTCTTTATAGAAATAAATAGCTGCGTACATATTGCCGTGATCTGTAATGGCAAGGGCCGGCTGATTTAACTCCTTCGCACGACGTACCATGTCAGGCAAACGACTGATGCCGTCAAGCAAACTAAACTCTGTATGACTATGTAAATGTACAAATGGCTGCATGGTACACCTCCTTTAAGGGCGATGAGCAAAATACACGTTCAATGACTTCTTACGAGCCTTCCAATCTGGCAAAAACTGTGCCACGAGATTGTGAAAGTTCTTGGAATGGTCTAAATATTTAAAATGGGCAAACTCATGAACCATAACGTATTCAATATACGCCTGTGGCCCCTCTAATAATCGGGTATTCATCTTAATGAGCTGCTTTGCAGGCGTACAAGAACCCCAACGGCTCTTCATACGTTGCTGTTTTATGGTTGGCATAGGGACATCAATATGTTGCTTTTGAAAGCGTTGATACACGACCTTTGCCCAATGGACAAAGACCTTTTCCCCTAAATTACGCCAATAACTTTGCATCAATTTATGTTTAGCGTCAAAGGTCGTACCTCGAGGTATAACCATGGTAAGAATCGCCTTTCCGTCAAAACCGATGTGAGGCTTTCCATCCTGCTCAACTAGGCGTAATGTAACGGGAATGCCGAGGATGGATAAGCTTTCACCATTCACATACTGTAACGCCTCAACACGCTTAGCATTCAATGCATCAATCTTGTAACGAGCCCGCTCAATGAAGGGCATATTCTCGATGACAAACTTGTCCACCCTATAATCCGGCACATACGCATTCGCCGACACATGGATCACACCATCCTTAGTAATGCGCATGTTCATATTCTTCACACGCTTGATGGTTAACTCATATTCAATTGTGTCGCCATTATAGGTAATAGACCTAGTTGTTGAAGTATTCATACTTTTTATTTTATCATAAAACACTCATAAAATCGTAAAATTCTAGTGATTTTAATAGAATGACTTAGATTTTAAGTAATTCTGATTTTTAGTATTATCTAACAAAAAATTCTAGCACCTAATACCTTTAAATATGTGTTTGCTCAATATATAGTAGTTTTATTTTATATTATAGATTCTCTAAAATAAACTCTACATAAAATAAGCTATATTATGTAATAAAATACATAATATAGCTTATTAGAATACTTGGATTTAATTTAGTTAATTTACTAATTTAAGTAAAAATATTTTATTTTACTTCTACATAATACAATAAACCATCTGATTTATAGAAATCGATATCAGCCTCAATCTTCTCCTTAGTAGCAGAGACAAAATACACTCTTAGTTTAATACTAATTTTCTTCAAAAGTAATTGTTGACGTTTAGGATTAAATCTATTCTCATGGAAATCAATTAAATCAAAAAGTTCAATAGCATCGTTAAATGACTCAGAATATTTATAGCTTAAATTTTTAATTTTACTTAAAATATTATCCTTAAATGATAATAGTACCTGATTAAGATCATCATCAATTTCTCTTAGTAATAATGTAAATCCTAACAGAAATATCATCATATTAAACTCAAAGTTTGCTAATGAAATATAATCAATTTCAAAACTCAAGTCAGTATCATCTACGAATTCAAACAATTTAAAATCAGTAAAACAAGAATAATATTTAGGATCCATCAACAAACACTTACAGTCTATCTCAATGGTATCTATCGTATCAACTAACAACATACTTGGAAAAATACCTTTAACCCATGCTTCAACATCTTCTAGTCCCATACCACGTAAAACAATTTCTTCTAATTCCGAAGATAAATTATTCTTATCAATAATACTCAACATCTTCATTCGATAGATTAATGATTCTAATGTATCTAAATCAATACAATTATATCTATAAGCCTGTAATGCACCTAGAGCAATTAATAAAAAATAAAATTCAATATTTCTTTTTTCTTTAAGAGTTATTTTCATATTTATCTGCCATTACAATAACGGAATATTTTAATAAAAAAGTATTGGTTCTAATATTACAATATGATACTTTAAGTCTTCATACAATAACTATAAGGATACCTCCCCCTTAGAGGTCAGTGTATACACTAAACTAGAAACATTTAACATAACAGCTACTGTTCTGTTACTTTAACAATGATAGAACGATTAGGATATCTCATCTTCTTATCTTTCAACTGATTATAAACATCCTGTTCTTCTAAAGTTAAGTCATTCTTATTAGACCAAATATATGTTAGTGTTGGTTTCTGTTCTCTTTTCTCTATTAAACATCTATTTAAAATATTATTTTTATATATTTCATCAGTTTGGTCATCAAACAAATAATGAGTTTGACCTGAGTTTAAATCAAGCTTTAAAAACCCTGTTTTTCCATAACTATATAAATAATCTGATTGCGCTTCATAAGAGTATCCATTATGTTCTAATGTAACACCAGTTTGAGTATCTAGTATATAATTTTCACCCTTTGAATAACCTAAAAAATAACGAGGTTCATATTTATAAGAATTAGATTCACCAATATAAATTATTGAACCTACTACTAAAAGAACAATACCTATAAAAATACCTAATATATATTTCATTTCACTATGCACTCACTTTAGTTTAAATAACAGTATCAATTTGAATTCCATATTTATAAGGCTTTATAATTCCAGCTCTCTGTTCTAAATAAGCAATATTATTTGCAGCAATTAATGCGCTTTGCTTTGATGTATCTTCCGCTATAGACAACAGTTTAGCTATATAATCAGCAGAGAATTCCGCTGGTGGAACAGCTGGAATATCACTATCATAATCAGGAAGCCATTCAAAATTATACATATCTTTTGCTTGCCCAACCACATGAACTTTATCTTCAGAAATTTTTGTCATTCTAACACCAATCTTTAATTTTCCGAATACAGCTTTAGCATTACCAAATGCAGCATCTATTTTATCATAAGACACTCATAAAATCGTAAAATTCTGGTGATTTTAATAGGACTTATTCGATATAAGTAACATAATACTCCCCTTTAATTAAGAAGTTTTATATTTAATCACTACCGCTTAAACTGATCAAAATAATAATAAAAGATTCCATGTCCTAACTATATTGTTAGAACTTGGAATCTTAAATTATACTGCTATTAAAAAGAAATTCTGCTACCTTGTGATTTAAACCTTCCAGGAGCTTCTAACAATTTCTTATACATATCAAGCGTTTCAGAGGAACCTAAACTTTCAATCGGTTGTAAGATCATCTTATCACCATAATACTGTTGTTGTAATCTAGTAAAATTATTTATAGTTTCAACATCTTCTAGATTTAAATAATATACAATAATTGTATTGCTCTCTTGATTGATAATAACATAGACATCATCATCCATAGCATAAATTTTATCATTAATAATGTCCATCGAAATACCTTTATTAATGAGATAAACACTATAGACCTTATCAAAAATTGTATTGTATCTGCTGTCGACTACATACCGATACTGTAAATCATGAAATAACCAACACCCACCTATAAAGAGAAACATAGCAAATGTAACTACCAATAACTTTGATAACTGCAGTAGGCTCTTAAAATAAACAATTATTTTATTCATATTTGTATAATAGTAATACTTCTCCAAAAACTCACGTCATCTCATACTCAATTGTATGTCTATTATAGATAATAGACCTAGGTGCTGAGATATTTATAGCTTTTATTTTATCATAAAACACTCATAAAAACGTAGAAATCTGGTGATTTTAATAGAACTACTTAGATTTCAATTAATATTGATTTTTTATTATTTTGTAATATAAAAATGACACCTATACCAAGCCCTTGTTGGTGGTATAGGTGTCATTATAATAGTATGTAATACTAACCTACTAATCTGAGTAAGATAATTCTAAAGATACTTCACCATTAGCTGTTAATATAAATATTAATCCAGAGAACGGATTTTGATTATAGAATTTAAAAGTATCAATCATCGCTAAAACCTCATTCTTTAAATCATACATAACCTCCGAAATAATAGCCAGCTCTTCATCATTATTTTCTACATACTTTGTAATATATGAATCATACTCCTCATCATAAAGATTTTCGCAAGTATTTTTTTTATAATTAGGTTTAATATTAAGCATATTCTTACGGGATAGATTATCAAAATTTTTCAAATATTTACATGATTTAACCTCATTACAGTGTAAACAACTATGTGTACTATTTTCTAGTATTTTAGACTCTGCATCTTCAGTATATATAGCTACCACCCCATTGGTACTGTTATTATTCCTATCTTCTAAAGAATAGCGAAGTTCATCATAAAGCCAATCATCATAGTTTCCAAACCAATCTTTATTATAAGTAACTGCATTTGAAGTTATTAATACAATCGTTACTGATGTGTCTTTTAATTTATCATATAGATAATTTTTAATTGTTTCTTCGCTCATTTCACTTCTATCTATATCTTCTGACATATTAATGACTTCAGTGGAGCCATCAAATAAGTCAACTAAATCATCTTTAATCTCTTTTCCATCGCTAAAACGAAATGAAATAAATACTTTTGTAGTCATTTTTTACTCCTTTATAATTTCTTCAATTATAGAGCAAATCTCACCTGCATCCGTCTCACTCTCTAATTTATCCCAATGATTATTTAAATACGCGTATTTTTCAGATTTTTTCATTTCATAAAAAATATCTTTTGCAACAAAATCTGTAGAGGCCACTGGAATTATTATTTTTTTCTTTTCTTTTGCTATCTCAAATTCTTCCAACATTCCTGAAGCGGGTACAACTTCCCCACCAATTTTTTTGTTACCAAAAATAAATATACAAATCCCAGCTTCATCAATCATTTGTTCGCGATTTTCAGACCAACGTTTTTTTAATGACTTTTCACCATTATCATTTTGTGGAAAGGGAAATAAGCTAAGATATTTATTTATATGCCTATATTTTGACTTATAAATCTCATCAAGAGCTCCGTTAATAACACTACTACCTATACCTAGCCCAAATCCTGATATGACTTTATAATTATTAACCACAAGTAAGCGAGATAAATCATAACAAAATTGATTCACCTTTTCTTCAGTCCACTTACTGTTATAATCTGAAATACTGCCTGAAATAAATACAGTCTTTTTTAAATACTCATGTTCAATTTTCAATAACAATTCAGGAATCTCTTTGTAGTCGTCAACCAAAATTGTTTCAATACCGTATCTTTTTAAATCTTCTATTTTTAAATTTTGTTTTATTAGTTCATAACTGTCATCTTTTGATATTCTTTTTTGAATGTTATAGTGTGTTCGCTTATTGTCTCCAAGTAAAATATTAATTTTAGCAAGAATATGATCTAAATTTGGGTCTTCGAAACTAAATCCTATAAACAAAAATGTTTTTGATACCAAATCCCCTCGTAAAGCTGTTATAAATAAAGAATTTTTATCATCATACCTCTCATAATCATCTTTAGAAATTACTGCATTTTTGGGTGATTCCACATCACCATGCATTTTATAAACAATTGCATCACTTTCTGGTATACTAATCGCTAAATCATCTGTATTTCTTTTCACATCTGCTCTTCTATTATTATTAGATAAACCTTTTTCAATTAGCTTATCATAGTTAGTTGTCCAATATGTTGAAATGGGCAATCTTGTTAATATGTTTATAACATCTGTATCAGCTTCAATGCTTGAAAAACAATTAACTATTTCTTGGTTAATATCACCTCGATTTCCCATCTTGGAATTAATGAAGTATTGAATCATTTCTAAATAATTATTTTCCTTCTTAATATCTAATCCGATTTCTTTAGTAAATGGTTTAACCAGTTTTTGCCAATCAACAAAACCTGCTGAAACAGATGTTCCTGCTCCAGCAAAAATTGCTGCATTTCCTTCATAAATAGATTTCACAAATTTTCTTATAAAAATTTCTTTTTCCATATATAACCCCTTTCATATATAAAATTCATTAGATAACTAAATATTCATACGACTTATTTCATAACTTTTTCAAGTAACGACTTATAGCTATCTACAACATCATAAACGACATTCCCCTTGCTGATTGCTTTAAAATGCTCTCTAGCACAGTGAATTTTAGATTCTTCAATAAGACGAAGCTGCATAGAGTTCATATAACCTTTTGTTTCGGCAACGAAATATATATACTTTATATTCCCTTCATAAAATGCTATTGCCCAGTCAGGATTATACTTTCCAACAGGTGTACTGATATAGAAACCATCTGGCAACTTTACATAAACAGCAACATCACTATTAACATCTAGTTCTTCTGCAAAAGATTGCTCGTTAGTGGAGTCATAAACTAAATGATCGTAAAGGTGTTTCTTAGTTTTCATTGCATTTTTTCCAAGTCTACCCTTAATGGTATGGTCTGTGAAGACTCTTGTATCATATCTTTCATCCATCACATCATAAGTAATATGCTCAATAATGGCTGTAGCCTTTTCTTCATTGATAAGCTTTGCCACCTTGATAATAAACTCTTCTGGATTGATCTTAAATTGGTTGAAGGTCGTTAACTCTATACCCTGAAGAATTTGAATAATTGCTTTTCTAGTAAGTCCTGTCTCATCTACAAGTTTACCTATCAAATCATACTTTATATTTGAATTTGTTGGTCCTGTATAACTATAATTATCAGATCCCTCTTTATTAAAAGCATTACCATTAATTAAGGCTTCCTTTGACTCGATTTTTTCCATTACCCCTGTTTCAATTTTAAAGTATGTCTTAGAAATATTTAAATTCTTATCCAAGGATGCAATAGCCTTATTAACAAGCTCATCGGTATCAAAGTCAACTATATATACGGACTTAGAATTAATCCTATTCCACAGTTCTTTAAATTCTGGCATAGATAGTTTTTCCTCATCTATAGAAAGTTCAACATTATTCTTACGAGCATCATCTGGCAACATAAACCTACCGTCATATATAGAATCTATAATCTCTATAACAGACTGAGCATAATCTGCAACTTCTTCTGCAATTTTTAATTCTCCATTTGCCTTATCCTCATAATATTTATCAGTTAGAATTCCCTTCTTATCAATATACCTATTCATTATTAGATCATAGTGTATAGCGTTGGCAACTTCCTTATCAATGACCTCTTCATTACCCCTAATATCTTTAATACGCTTGCCTATAAATAGGTCTAGTGTAATAGCTCTAGGTCTATCTCCAACTGCTTCTGCTATTTCACTCTGTAGCCCCTTTGCAAAACTATCATAACTTTCACTAGCAATGACAGTAAGTAAATTCACATTGTGTACATCACTTCCTAGCACATTAGTATCCATACGCTCTCCGTCCTGATTAACACAAAGACGAAGACCGCGACCTACCTCCTGACGTTTTCTAACATCACTGCTACTATGTTTCAAAGTACAAATCTGGAATACATTAGGGTTATCCCAACCTTCACGAAGGGCAGAGTGTGAGAATATAAATCTAACAGGTGATTTCTCTGGATACCTATCTAAGAGTAACTCCTTATTTTTCATGATAAGATCATATGCATCAACGTCATTCGACATTTTTTCTTTAGAGTTTTCTCGCTTTTCATTTGCCTTACTATCAATCATCTTTCCCTTTTTATCGATAGAGAAATAACCTGCATGTGTCTTATCTGCAGAAATAGCAGAAAGATACTTCATGTAGTCGTCTTCTCCCATGCCGATTTGAAGATTGCTGATAATATCCTTATATTCTTCCTCAAACATATCTGCATATATACCGTTATATGCCTCTCCAGCATCCTTGTACTGCCTATATTTCGCAACCTCATCAATAAAAAACAAAGAAAGAACTTTGATACCTTTACTGAACAATGCACGCTCTCTTTGTATATGAGAAAGGATAGTCTCCCTAATCTGAATTCGACGAAGTTGGTCCTCACTCACCTTACCGATTACATCTCCAGCATATATCTTTATACCATTTATAAACTCAACTGAGTCATCTCGACCGTCTATTCTAGAAACAACAAAACCAGCTTTATACTCTTCCATATTATTAGAGTTATCATAAAGATTATATCCCTCTGAAACTGTTCTTGTTACTTTGCGTATACCTGTTGCTCCTTTATAGTCAAATTGTATTGTTGCTGTAGGTGCTGCCTTAGAAAGATTAATACTTTCAAGATATATATAACTCTCAGTAGCTGTACTTCCGGATTCAGTAATACCCTTAACAGCAATCTTTTTTACAAGTTGTTTATTATAGGCTTCCATGGCATCCAAACGATAAATCATATTGTAAATACTATCTGACTTGTGAGTTGCAGAATAACGAAGTGTTATCAAGGGATTAAACTGCTTTAAATTTTCCTTTGTTTGTTTTCCCTCTACCGACTGTGGTTCATCTATAATCAAAATTGGGTTCGTCTTAGCTATAATATCAATCGGACGACGTGAGCGAAACTCGTCAAGCTTCATGTGAATACGTCTGGCATCTTTGCCCTTGGCATTGAAGGCCTGAGAGTTTATAATCATTACATTAATTGAAGAATCTGATGCAAATCGGTCAATTTCAGTTAGCTGGGCTGAATTGTATATAAAGAAACGAATTTTCTTTCCATACTCTTCTGCAAAATGGTCTTGCGTAACCTGAAATGACTTATACACACCTTCACGTATTGCAATACTCGGTACAACAACAATAAACTTACTCCAGCCATAATGCTTATTTAACTCATACATTGTTTTAATATAGGTATAGGTCTTACCAACACCTGTCTCCATTTCAATTGTAAGGTTAAATCTGCCTTCCAGTTTGCTAGATGGTTTTATATTATTTGACCTCTGTACCTTCTGTAAGTGTTCTAGAATAAGTCCATCACTTAGCTCTGGTATAATTTTCTGGTTGCTCCAACCTGTAAATTCATCTTCTTCACTAAATGACATTTGGTGTTCTCCAATACCCTTATCCATCATATATGATGGAGTCAAATAAAGCTGGCCTGCAAATACATCAACCACTGCCTTGGCAGCATCTGCTTGAAATTTTTGATGCTTAAATTGTAACTTCATAGCAAGGCCTCCTTATATAACTTTAATTCTAGTATCCGGTGCCAATAGTTTGAACATTTCTCCAACATTAATTTTCGATGGACTGTCAGCAAAACTACTATCACGGAATACCGCACGAAGTGGCTGTTTTTTTGCAATTGTCTTGAATACACTATCTGGAATATTCTCATCAAAGCAGGCCATTAGATCGCCATCATTATAGTTATGGATTGTACAACCATCTATCATTTCCGAACTATAAGGAAGTGACAAAGGAAGTCCCCATTCAAGTAGACAAGCGAATAGTAAATCAAGGTCATTACGGTCAGACTTAACATTAGATTCAAGCATAGAGAGCAAGTCCTGATTGTATTCCATTGAACTATAATACACATCCGTCATATTGGATTCATCAAGTTTTAGAACTCTAAAACCAATATCTAGATTTTCAATACCTTCTTTATCTTTGTTTTCATCAAGTATTTTCAGTCCGGCACGACGAATACGTTCTTTACCAATTTCACAAATATTTTTATATACCTCCTTATATGCTTCTGATTTTTCATCTATTTTTTCAGGAAGCTGTACCATAATGAACTTGCGATTTCCACCATCTTCAGCATTTAGTTGCATAACTGCATGAGCTGTTGTAGAGCTCCCTGAAAAGAAATCTAAAATAATACAATTTTTATCATTATCACATAACTTTATAAGTTCCATCATTAATATTTTACTTTTGGGATTGTCGAATGGTAAATCAATCTCTTTACCTATTTGAGATACTTCTATATCTATCCAATTACTTGTTCGAAGCATCGTGTCAGAAGGTGCAACCCAATGTTGTACACCTCCATTTTTACCTCTTCCATTGCTAATCCTTCTAATGAACTCTGTAATACCAGTTTTTTTGCATACTCTTCAAGTGTTATTTTACTTTCAAACTCTTTTTGATATTTCTCATAATTTTTAATAGCAATCTCAGCCTTTTCTTTAGAAGTCCTCCATTGCCCTGTTTTAGGAGTGAAACCCAACACTTCATATCTCATAGTTGGTCTATCTGCATTGCTCCAAAACACATCCCATCTACCTTTATGTGAAATATTTTCTTTTTTTACACGGAGTGCCTTCATTAGAAAATCGGAAGATTTTGCATAAACAATAACATATTCAAACCCTACATTCAGACTATATAATCCATTACTAGCAAATTGAGAGTTAAGACTTTTTATTCTTCTTCTAACAAGAATTGTATTTCTATAATTACTCGCACCAAGTACCTCATCACATATTTTTTTGATGTTATCAATTTCACATCCATCTATACTTATAAAAATTACTCCATCATCACTAAGCAAATTTCTTGCAAGCATTAGCCTTGGATATATCATAGAGCACCAATCCGAATGGAAACGACCGTTAGAATCCGTATTCTTAAACATCCTGTTTCCATCAACATCATATTCACCTTGTTCATCTGCATATTCATCTCTACTCTTTTTAAAATCATCATTGTAGATGAAGTCATTTCCCGTATTATACGGAGGGTCTATGTATATCATCTTCACTTTTCCAAGATAGCTCTCCTGAATCAGTTTCAATACTTCAAGGTTATCCCCTTCAATGTAAAGATTCTCTGTTATATTCCAATTTACACTTTCTTCCTTGCAAGGCCTAAGGGTTTTTCGAATAGGTTTATTTGCTTCTACTATAGCTGCTTTTTTTCCTACCCAGGTAAATTCATACGCTTCATCACCATCTATTACTTCATTTGAAAGCAATTGTTTCAGTAGTTCAAAATTTATAGCTTTCTTTATATTACCATTTTTATCTTTTCCCTCAGTTATACAATTGGGAAATAACACTTCTATCTTTTCAATATTCTGTGCTGTAATATCAATAGATTCCATTTTCATTTTCTTCATTAATATAACTCTCCTTAACCTCAATCCCAAATATTTCTTTTTCTAAGCAACTATATACATCCATTCCTGGCTTTATAAAACGGCTAAGAGTATCACGAATAAATGTATCTGCATTATTTCCACATTTATTAAGTTCTAGACGTTTTTTCAATGAATTATATATGTCCCCACGAGCAGATTTATAGTCATCCACAGGATTTCCTCTTTCTTTAGAATTCTCAAGGGCATTTTCTTTATCACTTAAACAGTTCGTGTACTCGTCGCTTTTCCCAACAAATTCACATAATTCCTTAATTACTTCATCATCTAACAAATATGATTCCATATTTCGTTTTTCTAACACTGTAATTCCTTTCTTATTTAGTTCTTCTATTTCTTGAACACTACGATTATCTCGATCAATTAATTTAATTACTTTAACATTTTTGAGCAAAGTGTTTATTATTTCTCCACTTGTTTTCTCAATATTCTCTATTTCACCACATGAACCTCCAGAAATAAATAACGCCTCGGGATGTGTGTTTTCAAATATTGTAGAATATATCTCTTTATCATAATCTTTACGTGTAGTACCATTGCCATTGCCTTCACAAAAAACTATTGTTTTTGGTAATAATAATTTAGCAAAATCTCCAAATGCAAGTTCATAAAACTTTTTCATCGCAACTTTACTAATTTTTGTTGGATAAAGTATTTGCCCTTCGTCAAAATTCCTTCCATCAAAATCTAAAAATATGACTGTTCCTGGATACTCATTTTCTATTTCCTCGGCTTCACTAATCATGCCTATTGAGTGCGTCGAAATAATAAGTTGAGATTTGTCTGGTATGAGATTGTATAATTCACGTAGAACTTTGCCTTGTAAGTTTGTATGCATGTGAAGTTCAGGCTCATCAATGCAGTAAATTGCATTTTGAAAATATTTTGATTGTACAACCATATCTAATATTAGGTCAAATGCTGATTTTTCGCCCGCTGATAGATTGCTGTACATAAATTCTTTTGTTATTCCCTTGTCAAAATAAAAATTTCCATTTATAAGAGGCTTTCCTAAAGAGGAAAACTTCAGATCTTGAAATACGCGTTCAATTGCCATTTTTATCTCTCCAACTAATTCATGACGCAAATCAATTACAGTCTTCTTGTCATTTTGTTCACTATACAACATTGCAACTGAATCAGCCACAAGCCTCTGATAATTTTCTGAAACAGTTATATCATTTTCCACTAGTGATAGTAAACGTGGTGATAGCGTAGGATCTCCCTGTTTTCTCATAGCTTCAATCTTAAAATTGGGTTCATTTCTATATGCACTTCTAAAATAAAAACAACTCTTTATTTCATTATCATTACCAACTCCTTTTTTGAGTACCTTATCATAAAAGTCTATATCAACAACATTTTGTGATTCTTCATACCAATTTTTTTCATCTGAACATACACTTTTACTAAAATATTTGTAGTCACCATTAAGCATATATCCTGCATACTTATGATAGTGATTAAAAGCTTCCATAAACGATGTTTTTCCTGACCCATTAGGTCCTACCAAGAGAATTAACTTAGTAGTTTTCGGTATTCCTTCTACAATCAAATGCGTAAATCGTTTAAAATTTTTTAATTCTACTCTTTTTATTTTCATATTATTTCCTTAACCTCTTCTATTAATTTTTTTAATAAAATTTCCTGACA
>ERZ773022.1475-NODE-1475-length-15674-cov-5.479224_pt1 | contig 15674 bp, 31 predicted proteins | sample MGYA00580839_ERZ773022 | MGnify/ENA primary metagenome ERZ773022 (study PRJEB29015, sample SAMEA2738020) | human oral metagenome | biome: human oral; feature: human-associated habitat; material: dental | place: China | collected 2044 ... | reverse complement strand
GTATGGATGAATACTTCGACATAGCCAAAAAAACTCCCTTCTCTCTCGAATCTGTAGTAGAGGGTGGAAACAAATTGCAGTCGTTGGGTCGATACCGCCGACAATTCGAAACTTACCGAAAAAATAAAAGCTCTTTCAACTGCTCCACGCATACCGATGACCATGAAGGGAAGCGAGACTGTGGAAGTGGCCAACTTTACAAAATTTGGGCTTACGTCGAACCACCCGACGCGGTTCCTGTATATCGGGCAAGTAGAGCAACGTTTTTGGGTGCGTGTAGTGAACCCCCTGCCGAAAGAGGAACTCAAAGATGTGTCGTTTAAGACCCGTCTACTCGACGAGATACCGGCATTTCTCTACCACCTGAGCAATCGCAAAATAGTACACCCCAAGGTGAGCCGTATGTGGTTCGCTCCGGAGGTACTGTATACGGAGGCTTTGCAGAGAATAAAAGACGAACAGCGTCCGCTCCTGCAAAAGAAAATAGAGGCGTACATCAGGAACTTATTTATCGAAACAGGCGAGCGTGAGCTATACTATACGCCCGAACAGTTGCGTCTGTTTTCCGGGAGTGTATTCGACCGCGAAGATGAGATAAAACTCGACAACTATCTGAAAAACGTGCTTGAGCTTAAAAAGTTCGTTACCGATGCAGATGCCGAACGAGGTTTGCCGTCGTCGAATAAAAAATACACTTTATTCCGCTTGTACGAAGACGAAATCGACGGAGAAATATACACACGTATCCGTTACCAAACGCGCACAGGGTCGCTGCTATGTGTTCCCGATAGAGCGTTTCCTTACGCCTGCCGAGATAGAAGCCGCCGAAAAAAACAAAGCACCTATTACAGAAGATACAAAACCAACTTATACACAGGCAGAAGTGCCTTATTAAAAGGAATATGACAGATACATTTATTTACAGACAGTTTAAACACAAACCCAAGGAGGCAATAAAATGGTTGAAAAAAGTAAAACGAGGCGAGTGCCCCGCTGCTCTCTATCGCAGTGATATAGGCGATATTGATATTATATGGGGCGAAAACGACCCTAAAACCAACAAGGGGTACGGGCTGAAGCATATAATAGAAAAACACGGAAAGGACATAAAAGAACTTGGTTTTGAGGTAGAAGATTTTATACCTATCGTAGTACAGTTTGGAGAGCTGTCTGTCAAAAAATCAGATACAAAAAAAATGATATTAGAAAGTAAGTCTTTTCGGGTTGTTATTCAAACCGAATGGAACGGAAAACAAAAGGTGTTTTTACTCACAGCGTTCGACCTAAGAAAAAAGCCAAAGGCAAAACCTTCGGCTCTATATCGTCGAAATCGCTAAAAACATCGACGCTAACGATTTTACTTATCTGCACTGTATGATAAAACGACAATACAAAGGTAATGAAAAAAAACATATACACAACACAAAATAAAAAAGACCAAAGGCGTAAACCTCTGGTCTATAGTCGTGTAGCTGTCAGGACTGCACTCGTTGACAGTTTTACATCAAAAACACTCCTTTTGAAAACACATAAAAATGAAATTGTTACGTGCTAACCCCCGCCGTGTCAGCTATTAGTTGCCCATTCCCTAATATCAATTACCGTTTTACACATTAATGAATGGTAGTGTAAAAAAGCAGATATGACCGAAAACAATTTCAATGCAAAGGTAATAAAATTATTAATACACAAAAAAATTTAATCGTAAAAAAATGACAACATTAAGTATTCGTTGCTCCGACGAACAAAAGGAGAAGCTCAATGAGGCACTCGCCGAGTACACCTCAGGAGAAGAAAAAGCAGGTTTTTTGCTCAAAAGCATTGTAAACAGCGTAGACGCCGATAGATACAGGCAAGAGGCAGAGCGTATACAAAACGTATACGACGGTTTACAAAAAGAGACCGAGTGTATACAAAATGTAAACAATGATTTACAGGAAGTTAATAAACAACTTACCGCCGAAATCTCTGATTTACAAGAAAAAGAGCGTACGTATACGGAACGTATACAAGAGCTCGAAACTCGTATACAAGATGCCGAGAACTGTATACACGGCGAAGAGAGTGGCGAGAAATTGGCGTTTACGCTGCCCGAGCCGGCACGCTCGTTGCTACTCGAGTATGCCCGCCGTATGGATGTACGCCCGGAGGAGATACTTATCGATATGTTTGTGCGGTATGTTACCGAACAGTACAATCATTGGTTTTTCGACTTCGTGGTGCGGAAGAGTGAATTTAAAGAGGTGTGCGGATATACCCACGCCGAGGTGTTGAACTGGCTAAACTCGCAAAAACAATGAACCGACTGATGATAAAATCGCTCTTGCCTATGGCGGGGCAATATCTGGGAAAGGTTGGCGAAGGTATCAACAAGGTACTTGCTCAGACCGAATGCAAAGAAGGCAATACGCCCTGTTTCCTCATATACACAGACAAACAGACAGGTGAATGTATGGTAATGACTTGTGGTATCGACGGCAATGATACCGTAAAAGAGGTGATAGGCTGGCAACCGCTCACCGAATTGTTGAACAATCTAATAACGACCGCAAATGAGCATATTTGATAAGACACAGACGGCAGAGACAGCCCCGAAGCAGGAGTATAAGTTTGTTACTTCCGACATCAACGACTTTATGCAGGACTTCAACCGCCCGAAGCAAGAGATGCCCGAGTCGGCGGTAAGCTTCGACAACTTCCCCGTAGATGAGCCGGACAATATCGAACGCGACGAAACCGAAACGCTCAAGGTAAACGCACAGGTAGCACGCTCCACGGCACGGCTAATAGTGGCTGCCATCGACGGCTTTGTACCCGAGATAATGCGTACCATTGCCAAAGAGGAGACGAGCGAGGCATTCCGTGCCGATGCCGATAGCAAGAGCGAACTCGAAAAGGCTTTTGCCGAGTATATCAAGCTCAAAGGCGTGGGCGATATACCTCCGGGCGTGATGATACTGGTGCTGCTCGTCGTTACATACGGCAGTAAGGTGCCGATGATTTTGCAGCTCCGCAAGGCTAATATGCAGCGAGATGCCGACCGACGCGAGATAGAGGCGTTGCAGGCAGAGATACTCAAACTTAAAGAACAGCACAGCGATGGAAAGAGCGGCAAAAATGACAATAATACTCGGCACTAACGGTACGGGGAAAACCACGTTACTCAGCAACATACTGACACAAAGCAGCCAACGGGCGTTGATAGTAACGCCCGACGCTGCCGAGTGGCTGCACTATCCGGAGAACGACCTGGCAACACCCGACCGTTACCACTTCTCGGGCATCGAGAGGCATATATTCAACCCATACGGCGGGAGCTTGGAGCGTATCGCATATTTCTCGCGTGGTATACTCGTATTCGACGACTGCCGCAGTTATCTGAAAGCAGCCACCGATGAGCGTATACACGATATACTTATACGCCGACGACAACGTATGATAGATGTCTTTGCCGTGGGGCACGGCTTCAACGAAGTGCCACCGGTTTTTTTTACATTCTGCAGCGATATGTTTTTATTCAGAACCACCGACAACATAGCTCGCCGTCGCGACTGTCTGCAGAAGTACGACGAACTCCGAGCCATACAGGCACGAGTGAATACCAAAGCAAAAACACAACCACATTATAACGAATACATTAAATTTTAGAATTATGGACGACCAACAAAAGAAAATTCCTTTTCCCGAGCTCAATCAGCGATACCGAGCTATGTACAAGCGAGAGCTGGCAGAGAAAGCCGGCGTAACGCTTCAAGTGCTGCGGGGGTGGATAAAAAAGGACGGACTCAAAGTACCGAAAAGCTACAAGATGCTACCGCCTTACATAGTAAAAGAAATATGCGAGCGATACGTCATTATTCTCGACGACTGATACACTAATTTAATACAACCTAATACAACCAACTCAACCAAATACAACCAACTCAACCAAGTACAACTTAATACAACCTAATACAGTTTTTAGACAGTTGAGACAGTAGAGACAGTATATACAATTTATTTACTAACTTTGCAGAAAAGTTTAAAGTACTACATTTTTAAATCATCGATACTATGGCAAACGCAGAGGTAAAAGACGATACAGAAATGAGCGAAAAAGAGTTTTATGCTATGCTCGACAAAGCAAAAAAAGGTAAGGTAAAAAGACTTACATCTACTGCAAGCGAAAAGAAACAGTTTAAAGTACTACATTTTTAAATCATCGATATTATGGCAAACGCAAAAGTAAAAGAAGCTGAAAAGAAGAGAAACGCTCGTCCGAGTACGGCAGAAATAAACAGAGAAAAGAAAGAGCTGCTAAACCTGCTACTGAAAAAGGCGGGAATTACATACAAAGACCTTGTCGATAGCTCTGTCGGCTTGTGGGTGGCAAGCAATACCGACAGACTAACTGCAAGCGAAAAGAAACAGTTTAAATTATTGCATTTTTAATATGATTACAAAAAAAGAGGAACAAGAAAAACTCAAGGATATTAGAAAGGCTCATATTGCACTATACAACGAGTTGATAGACCTTATCATAGAGAAAAGTGGGGTCGACCGTAAAAGGCTGCGTAAGATTGCCGAAAACAACTTTGCATACAATAATATCGACCTGCTTACTGACGCAGAGAGAAAGAAGTATAAAGATACAATATCCAAATGGAAGAAAGAACGAATATGATTTTTACATAAATACTACAACGTCATGATAACCACAAAGCAAAAGCGAGTAACACCTCCGTACAGGCATAAGACAAACAATAGCACATTAAACGAGATGATAGATCTTATCATAAAGAGGAGTGGTATACAAAAGAAAAGAATACATCAAATAGCCGAGGCAGACTTTTGTCTCGACAATATAGATATACTCTCGGCTACCGAAAAGAAAAAATATAAAAATGTAATATCTCCATGGGGCTGAACAACAATCATATTTTTATAGATACAAATGTGCTTATAGGTGCGTTTTCGGGACGAAAAGACGATGCAAGAGCCTGGATGCAGCTCTCTTCTATGGCAGGCAGAGGCAAGAAACTTTTTACTTCGGCTTTAGCTATAGCTCAGTTGGCTTCTGTATTTCAGAAGTATAAATCAAACTATGAGATAAAAAACATAATTCAAAGTATCAGACAGAAGACTACTGTAATTTCTTTTGCCGATACCGATATAGACGAATCTCTATCTTACTCTACCACAGATATTGAAGACAATATACAATATGTTATCAGTAAGAAAAGACTATGTAAGACTTTTATTACCAACAACAAGAAAGATTATAAACTATTTTTGAGTATAAGAATACTATTGCCTCGAGAAGTCTCTTCTATAATACGAGACTAAGCTTACACCCCGAAGAATTTTTACTTTTTTTACCCGACGCCGAATTTTTTTCGGCGTTTTTGTTTGCCGTCTCGAAAATATATATTACCTTTGCAACGCAAAACTTTACAGGGCAGGCGATGCCCTATATACGGGGCTTTTTTTATAGCCTGCAAATAAATATATTAAAACGATTTGAGTTCGTCCTGTGCGGTAGCAGTAATGCCCGCGAAATATTCCTTGTGAAGTTTTGCAACAGGTAACGAACTCTTTTATTTTTAATATTTTATACAAAATGTTTTATTCAGAAGCAAAAGAAAAGGCTGGCAACCTACTGCCGAAAGACGACAACGGACGTATGAATTTCGTTGTCAGCGAACCGTCGAGAATGCTCTGTTCTGCGTTATACCAGATAAGAAAGGCGTTCGAAATAGTCAAGAACGACGGCGAGTTAAGCCTCGCACTCGACAATGAGTTTAGCAATGTGATAGGCGAGGTGCAATGCCTTGTGGGCTCGTGTACTGTCTACCAGTTAGACAAAACCAATGGTACCCATATCTAAAAGCGAGGAGGACCCGAAAATGAACGAAGAAGTAAAAGCAGTCGGCTATCAGGAGCCCGACGACTATGGTTTCATCGTAAGTCCCGAGACCGGTAAGCTTATAGAGGTACTCAACGGAGTAGAGTATATCGTCCGATATATCTCCGAACATCACCCGACAGATATCGATATAAGGATCAAGGTAACCGACCTAAAGGATATAGTGCTGTCGATTATCGGCGATAGTATGGTAAAGAACCTCGCCGAGAGCAGAGAGTTAGTTATCTGAAATCCTGTAAAATACGGAGGAAATATGATGAAAAAAAATTGAAAGCCGACATCTATCCAAATCGTGATAAAGGAGTTGGACATATCATATCAAAATTGATAGAAGCACATTTAATTCAATACACGTCGAGAGATAAGATGGATCCACGGGCATTCTTGTATCATCAAGATACAGTAAAGATTTTTGAGTCTCTTATAGATACGAAAATCGGTCTTATGAAATGAGACAGATTAGAACAATAATATTTCTGTCGAAGTAAAGCGAAAACGCCCCCGTTATGGAGGCGTTTTTTGTGTCTACTTCCCGAAATGTTAAAAACAATCGTTTTAACACGAAAAACGACCCGAAACGCCCGTTTTAACAATTGCCGAAAAATTGATTTTTTTCGAGAAAAAAAAATCAGCGATTTTGTCGTTTTTTTTGTAACCAAGTAGAGAAATAGAGTATAAAGTATTGTTTATTATATAGTTATATGGTTACAATAGAAAAATATAGAAAATAAATAAACGTAAGAATATCAGCGTTTTATGCGGTTACAACGATTGTAACCTTTTGTAACCTTTTGTAACCGCTGATTATCAATTAGTTACTCGTAAGTATTTGGTTGTGAGTGGTTACAAATTGTAACCTTTTGTAACCGTTCATTTTCAAGTATATAAAAAAAGTGCCTTTGTAACCTATTGGCAATGAGTGGTTACAGTGGGTTTACCTCATTGTAACCGCACAACTCTATATAGTTCATAGAGTTAGACCCGAAAAAACGGCGGTTACAAAAAAATGGCATTTTTCATTATTTTTTTTTTCGCTGTTTTCGGTGGTAAAAATACACGAAACTCCACTTGTGTGTACTTTGCTCTCAAGATTGTTAAAATGGTGTTTTTGTGGTGCATTTTGTTTTTCATAGTCCGTTAGCGTTCCGATGGTAGTTTTTTTATACTAAATGCCTGCAAGTAATATATTTATGCTTCAAATATAGGTAGTCGTTTTCCGGGGCGGTAGTACTTTTGCCTCACAAACTAAAATTTTTTTGTCATAGTATGAATTTATTGAAAAACACCACATTTGTAGCTGTTGTTTCGCTTGCTACATTAGTGCTTTTGGCATACGTGGTATTTGGGAAAAAGAGCGAAACGAAGTTGAAGCAACCCGAAGGGGATGCAGGTAAAAAGTAATTATTAATTTAAAAAACAACACGAAAAATGCCAATTGATGTAAATGTATTGTCGAACAAGTTCGACGGAGGAGTGTCGCATTACGATGGCGAGTCGTTGGAGGCAGCCTATCGTCAGCGTAGAGTACAAGCCGAAGCCTTCTTCGATGGCTCCGGAATCGACACCACAGCGTCTGACCTGAGTGTAACGGTAACCATCAAAAATACCGGTACCTCGGCTGCAAACGTTTGTCTTTTCCCTGGCGACCTCATCTCTAAGGATGAGCTGGCTAAGGTAGTAGGACGCACCTGCGACGGTATCGCCGAAGTAGAGACTATCGCCAACGTTACCGTTGAGTGTAACACCGGCTTGCGTTATGTTCAGAGGTTCGTTGCTCGCAACGCTACTCGCCTGAAAAGTATTGCCTATTCGGTCGATAGCGAAGCACAGCTTTCGCAGCCTATCGAGTTCACGCAATCGTCGCCGTTCCGCACGCTCGGTTCGCAGATTGTAACGCCCAAGTCGCACCAACAGGCAAGCGACTCTAACACGAAACTGGTAAACATTCCTTTCAACCTCACTCACCTCGACGACCAAACTCAGATGTTTGTTCGCGTCGGTGCCGGTCGTTCGGTAGAGATGACCATCTTTATCGATGCCGTTCAAAACTGGGCAAAGGAATTTATGCAGAAAGACGTTGCTTGGGCTAATGCCACTAAGGCGTAATGTTTCACTTACGTGTGTTGCTGTGGCATTACGTGTAAGTATTGTGATGTTGCAGTAACACATTTTTTTAAAGATTTTTCTATGGAATTGACAGTAAAAGATTTACAACGCTTTGCCCGCGTAACTTTCCCGTATGTCAACAAAACGGAACTCTCTCGTCTGTATCACGACGTAGGTTTCGACCGCGTAAGCACCAACTTCGACAATACCGTGATGTTGATGCTCAAAGACCGCGAATTTGCATATCGTTACGGTCTGCTTGTGCGTAAGGCTGTCGAAGGTCGCGAGTTTCAGCAGGCTCTCCGCCTCGGAAAACTCGACTATATGACAGGAGCCGAGGCACTGTCAGGAGCTCGCGACGTAAGTCAAGGAGCTTCGTCTGCTTCGGGGCAGCCCGGTAGTGTCCGCGGTGGTGGTGCACTGGCGTGGCTCAATAGTATTGTAGACCTTATCGGAGCCGGTACCAAGGCATACGATACGGTCAAAGGCACTCCTTCTAACCAAGCCGAGGCGTATCGTCTTATGGCAGAGGCGGAGCTTGCTCGCCAGCAGTCGCGTTCTAATTTGGGTCTGATACTCGGTATAGCCGGGGCTATCGTCGTATTGGTGATAGTAATAGTATTGATGCGTAGAAAATAGTAAGGCGTATGCGAGTAGAGTGGAAAGCGATAGGCAACAGTCCGGCAGCCGTAAATAAATATTACGGAGTGCTGTATCTGCATCCCGTGCTTTTCAGAAAACTTACGCCGTTTCAGCAGAAGTTTGTCTACCTCCACGAGATGGGGCATTACTACCTCAATACCGACTCCGAAATAGAGGCAGACGCTTATGCTTTCAGTCGTCTTGCCGGTACCGAGTGGCGTTCGCTTCGTCAGTGTCTCGAGTCGCTCTCCGAAGTGCTGAGTCCCGACAATCCGACGCTAAAACCTCGTTACGAGGCTCTCTATCGGCGTGCTCTGAGGTGGGATTTTGCTCACGGCAACGAGGCAGCGGGCGAGGCTCTTTCCGAGCTCGAAATCGATACGGATATGAACTATTTCACTCTTATCAATACCGAAAATACCGGCGATGCTATCACCAAAGCGATGCAGTCGCTTGTAACGGTGCTGCAGCAGACAGAGTCGGAGCGTATCAACGAGACGGCATCGCGGAAGTCGCAGCAGAATTTTTTGGTACTTATCCTGGTGGCAGTCGGTGTGTATTGGTTTGTATTTAAAGATTAACGAGTGATGTCTGCAATGTCATTTTTTGGTGGAGGTTTCAGTTTCGGTACTTTGTGGCAAGAGGCGACTCGTGCCGTCGGCTACATTGTCGACGGACTCACTCAAGGCACCTCCATAGCTGCAACCGAACGAACAATGCGAGATAAGCAGATTCACGAGAATCGGCGACAGAATGCAAAAAACACCTACGAAAGCACTATGCCTACTATCGTCATAGTGGTGATAATATTGATGTTACTCGGATTTACGATTTTCAAAAAAGCAAAGAAAATAAATTAATATGCTTGGAATAGACTTTTATAACAATAATTTTAATGGCGGGTACAACAGTGTACCGTCTGCTGCTGCAGCTCCGTCTGCTGCTGCAGCTCCGTCGGCTCCATCGGCAGAGACATCCGCTCCTGTTGCTCCCAAAGGTAGCGATACTACCGGTACCGATAAGCAGCAGACTCAAATGCCTATACCTAAGGTCAATGGCGATGTAGTCGTTGTGCCTGAGCGTTCGTCGGCTGTGGTCTATGTCCGCAGCGACAAACAGAACTACAAACGTAAGATTCTCGATTTTGCCGAAGAGTATTCGAGGCTTTTGGCTGTAACCTTCGGCGTGAGTGCGTTTTTGTTCAATCTCGGAAGCACTACCGTACTCAACAAAAGGTCGCTTATCTGGTCAGGTATGGCTGTTGTAGTCGTGGTTGTGGCATTTCTTGTCTATCACGATAGAGAAAAACTCTTCGGTAACACTCAATTAGCAACCAAGTAGACGCTATGAAAGGTTTATCTCTGTGGTATGGTATAATATTGTTCTTGCTGGTGGCAGTAGTGTATATGCTTGCCTCCGGACGAAAGAAGAATATAAAGCAACCGGCTAACGATACGAAAGGCAAGTACAAACTCGCTGCTGTTCCTGATTTGTCCGACCTTGTTTTGCCAAAGAAGATTTTTACCGTACCTAAAAAAGAGCTCTCAGTGGCAAAACCACCTATTCATATCGCCAATGAGAAGCCTGCCGTTACAGATAAGCCCCGTGTCGATAACCGTGCTGTGGTAGCCGAGCCTTTACCGAGACTGAAAGACGACACCGTACTCATAAAGAATACCGATGTAGTTCTGCCCAAAATAGAGCGTTCGGTAGCTCCTATCGGTACGAAAATAGACGGAGGTGCTATGGTCGATGCTGCTCGGCTCGAATATAATAAACTTAAAAAAGAAATTCGATTGCAATGAATAATATTTTGAAAAACAAATACTTCGTGTATGGTACTGCCCTTGTGCTCTTTTTGCTTGTGATGTATCTTTTTTATCGTCGGAAGAAAGGCACGGAAGCCATAGGAGAGCAAAATAGTCCTGAGCCTGTTCCCGCTTGGTTGAAAGATATAAAAGGAGTTCCCGATTTTTTGAAGTCTCCGCGTACACCGGCAGAAGCTGCTTTTGTTGCTGCGTGGAAAAGTGCTGTCTCTGCCGACGGTCTCGACGAGCCTAAGAACAAGACCGAACTCGAGGCTCTCAAAAAGTGGAGAGATGCAGTAGTCGAGGAGCACAACTATTACAAAAAAAACGGTGTTACTACTATCGAAGCTCTGAAGAAAGTAGCGGCAGCCCGCGAAGAATATAAACGGTTGCAAGACATCAGAAACGGCTTGCGTAATGAAAACGGCGAACCTATCGACGCTAAAGGTAATCCTATCGTATGAAGAAGATATTTTTATTGGTATTGATACTTGTGGCGGTGCTTGTCTACTCGGCTTATAGAAAAAAAGAAGTCGAAAAAGACAAAGCAGCCGACATCGAGGAGGGCAAGAAGCAAAAAAGCGTCATCCGCAACAACGTGAAGGGCTACGAGACGCTCGACACAGGTAAGTATGGCAGAGTAACGTTTTCTGCCGAGACGTACAACTATCTTGCAGGGGCTGCTAATGCCATTGCTCGCGACCTTATCGAGAAGGGCGGACACTGGGACACGTGGTGGGCTTATGAGTTTGTCGAAAAGCTCAATCAGAGCGACGACCAGCGTAAACTATGGTATCTGGGCTATCTCATCAAAAAGGCAGCCAATATACAGGGGTCGCTCGCCGAGAGAGCCGACCGAGAAAATTGGCGTATGTTCTCTTGGACATACCTCAGTGCTCGCGATGCCGACCGCCTGGCAGAGCTCGGACGTGGTTTCGTGGCTGCAATGGCTCGTGTAGGTATTTAATTTTAAAAACAATACGATTATTATGGACGAAAAAAAGACATTGACAAATATAGGTGTAAAGATAAATATACCTACTAACACATTCATTTACTTGGGGCTTGCTATCGGTGTGCCTCTGGTGGTTTTTGCTGTCGTGCAGGTATCTCTAAAAAAAATATAACACTCTATGAATATGAATTTTACAAAGACAGTTACTAAAGTAAATTGGGTAAAGTTGGCTCTTACCATCGTTGTTATCGGTGTGGCTGGTTGGCTACTTACTTTTTTGTTACTCAAAGGTATAAGTATGGTGAAAAACAAGATACTCGAGGGCAAACTGGTAGATAGAGCGAACGCCGAAATCAAAGACGGCGATGTAACTCTTACCCCGTCGGAGCTTAGCAATATGGCAGACCGTCTGCACGCAGCGATGGCTGGTTTCGGTACCGACGAGGAGGCGGTATATGCAGTATTTCGGCAGCTTCGCACCAGGAGCGACCTTATGGCTCTGGTGAAAGCTTTCGGCATACGCAAAGGAGAGTCGCTCTCGCAGTGGCTTACGAGCGACCTGAGTCGCAAAGAGATAGAAAAGGTAAACGCTATCTTGATAAACAACCGTATCAATTACTCTTTTTTCGATGGAGGCATAGGTAAATGATTATGATTGCTTTTGACCGTAATAAAATCTTCGGCTCCAACGCCGATAGTAATTTTCAGGCAGATTACGTACGTGCCTTTCCGCGTGTGGGCAACGTGCAAAAGACATATCTCTGCCGGCTCGATAGGCAGCGTAAACCGGAGCTCTCTCCCACGCTTCCCAATGCCGATATGGTGGGAAAACCTGTGTGGCAAGTGAGTGAGGTACTTACGCTCTTCAATGGCTCCGACGATAGCGATTACTCTATATTTATCTCCTATCCGAACGGGTCGCAAGACTACGCTTTTGAGTGTTCCGACACGCAGTTACGACTCTATAACTTTTTGTTTGCTATATGAAAACGCATAATAAACACCTGCTTATAGCAGGCATTATAATACTTGTGTCGGGGCTGGCAGCTCTCGGCTATTGGCTATGGAAAGATGGCATCGTGAGTTCTATACTAAAGGGTCGGCAACCGTCGTCGCCACTCGGCGACGGCGGTAATGCTCCGGACTCTGTCCCGACAGACCTTTTTCCGCTTCACCGTGGTAGTGTCGGCAAAAACGTGAAGACGTTACAGCGGGCTCTGAATGCAGCGATAGCATATTTTATACCGGCACGTCCGTTTGTGTACCGTGGCAAACAGCGGTCGGCTATTGCCGTCGACGGCGTATGGAAAGACGAGACGCAAGCAGCTGTAAACTGGTTCTATATGATTGATAAAAAGCAGATAACCGAGGCAGAACTTCGGCGACTACAAAATATTAAATAAAAGTATGGCACTCAAATACAACCCGTTATCTCGTTTAGGTTTCGACGAATCAGGCACCGGTGGCGGTAGCGGTTCGTCGGGCAGTATTACGCCCAACGTCGGCGAAGTCTTTTTTCTTGACGATTATCGTCGGTTTCTCAACTATATCGCCCGCTATTCGAGCGATGAGGAGAGTGCTCCCATTGCCGATATGTCGGGGCTGCCTATTTGGTCTGTTAGGTTTACTCGCCTGAAAACTATCGACAATGGTATGTTTAAGCGTTCGCACCTTCGTACAGGCGAATTTCCTGCAGCCGAGCTCGTGGATATATCGGCGTTTGAAGATACGTCTCTTTTTTACATCAACTCTCCCTCTCCGGATAAAGGAGAGTGGAATACGACGCTACCAAATGTAAAGGAAATCAGAGGTTTTGCTTTTGCCGAATGTAGGTATCTACGTGAGGTATCTTTCCCGAAGGTGGAAAAAGTGGGCACGTATGCTTTTCGCAACTGCACAGGTCTGTATAAGCTGGAGCTTCCTATATGTAAAGACTTTTATTTTAATGCACTGCAAGGCTGCTCTCGGCTCGAGGAGCTCAATCTGCCGATGGCAAACGTGATGTACGGGGTTACTATTACCACAAACAGGCTCTACGGTTGCACAGGTCTGCGGAAAATCTTACTTCCGAATATGTACGAGATAGCCGACAATTGCCGAAATCTGTTTCTCGACTGTGTAGCATTGGAGGAGATAGACATCAACAGTATGAAGTACATACCGCATACTTTTTTCACCAACAAAATACGGCTCGAAAGGGCAAACGTAAGCGATGCCCGTTATATCGGGTATGCTGCATTTTCGGGCTGCCAAAGCCTTACGTGGTTTGTAAACAACAACGCCACCGAGATACATCCCTTCGCTTTCCACAAGTGTACGGCTCTCGAGGAGTTGCGTCTGCCTTCGGCGAATAATCTTGACTATATGGCTATATCCGATATGTACTCGCTCAAAAAACTCGAGCTGCTTGCACCTGGTATTATCGCCTGCGAGTACTCAGCCACTCACGGCTCTATATGCAACAACCCACGCCTTACCGAAATAAAAGTACCGCCGGTTTGGAGCATACCGCCGACAGGTATCTCTTTCGCAAACTGTTCGGCTATATCGGCTCAGAGTGTCATCGATATGGCTGGTGCACTAAAGCCGGCTGCAACACAGACGCCGATAGCATTCGATGCTGCTGTGTGTGATAGGATACCAACAGCAACGACCACGATGCTACAAAGCAAAAATTATAATATCGTAAGACTTTAATAAACACATAAATATGGCTTTACCAAGAGGACTAAAAAACAACAATCCGGGCAACATCGTCAAAGACAGTCAGGTATGGCTTGGCGAGGTAGTGCCGAGCACAGATGTGAGGTTTAAGCAGTTTCGTACGCGGGCACACGGCTATCGGGCTATATTCGTCAATCTTAGCTCGTATATTCGTAAGGGATACAATACTATACAGAAGATAATCACACGCTGGGCTCCGGCGTTTGAGAACAATACGGCGAGCTATATTGCTCACGTATCGGCTATGTCGGGCATAGGCAAAGACACCCCCATATCTGTCGGCGATAATGTGGCTCTCATAGAGCTTGCCAAAGCAATATCGAAGATAGAAAACGGTGTATCGGCAGTAGAAAGCGAAGTTTACGACGGCTTTAATATGTGGCTGTCGGGTGTCGAAAAAAAAAAGTACTGACTCGCATAAGCCTGGGCATTGTAGCCGTGGGACTTATAACGGCAGGTATATATTTGGCTGTAAAGGGTAAGAGAAATGGTAAGTGAATTAGAAATTATTTTGGGCTCGGGAGTGATAGGCGGTGTGTTGTCGCAAATAGGTAGTAAGTTGATAGACAAATTCGTGAGAACACCTAAAGAAACATCGGAGCATCGGCACGACGAAATAGCCAATATAGACGCTATACTCGACGTGAATAACAAGATGATAGAGCAACTCCGCAGTATCATCGAAGACCTTAAAAAAGAGGTCTGTTTTCGCTCTCCGTGCGATATTCGGCTCTCGGGTAACGACTTTCTCGACCTCAAAAGCAAACTTTCTCAAGCAAAAAAGTAGAACATTATGACACAACATATACCGAAAGGCACATCGAAAGAAGACGTTTATCTGCGTCGAGCAATAATAGTGGAACGGCTCGCTCATCTTATTGGTAGTAGCGTGCCTTGCCGAGCTTTTGGGGCTCGTAAGGTAGAGTTTCTATACGACTCGATAGACGAAACTGCCACACGAGCATCGAGGCGTTACGAGTCTACTCTCGCAGCTTTGCGGGTGGTCGAAGCTCTTAGAAATGCCAAAATAGTACGTTATGGTAATCCTCATTCGCAAAAGCAGAGAAAAATGAAGTTTATAAAGATGTACGAACTACAGGCTAATCTGAAGGGAATCGGAAGAGTAAAGATTGTAGTAGGGGAGCGAAAAACGAAACGAGTACTACATTACTCTATCACCGCACAATAAAAAAGCGGCAATCGCCATTGTTCAATTGGATTCGTTTGCCGCCTCTAAAAATATATTTTTAGACTGCAAAGGTAATATATTTTTTTGAATCAGGGAATAAAAAAGAGCCTACAGAAATGCCATCGTTCAATTGGTCTCATCTGTGGACTCCGAGAAAACAAACGGTTAAGTTCGGACTGCAAAGGTAATATATTTTTTTGAATCAGGGAATAAAAAAGAGTCGACAGAAGCGCCATCGTTCAATTGAGCATATCCATCGACCCCGAGAAACCAAACGGTTAAGTTCGGACTGCAAAGGTAATACAAATTTTTAATATACAAGATATATGACTACAAAAACAACAA
>ERZ773022.1474-NODE-1474-length-15679-cov-2.823605_pt1 | contig 15679 bp, 17 predicted proteins | sample MGYA00580839_ERZ773022 | MGnify/ENA primary metagenome ERZ773022 (study PRJEB29015, sample SAMEA2738020) | human oral metagenome | biome: human oral; feature: human-associated habitat; material: dental | place: China | collected 2044 ... | reverse complement strand
GCGCGCGCCTGGACGCGGGGGTCCACGCGCGCCGCCAGCTCATCGACGCTGCCCGCCAGCGCCTCGCGCTGGGCGCGCAGCCGGGCCTCGATCTCCTCAGGGGTCGACGCCGACCCGCTTGCCTCGCTCATACCGTCTCCTGTCACTGGGTCTGGAAGGACTGGCGCCGGTCCGTCCGGGCGAGCCTGACAAGACTGGTGATGCCGCCACCCGCCAGGGCAACGCCTGCCAGCGAGACGACCCCCAGTGCGAGGGGATCGCCGTCGGCGGCGTCGTCGAGGAAGCGCTTGACGCGCGTGGCGGCGCTCCGCGCGATCTGGGTGGGGGAGTCGTGGCGGTGGGCGTCGACGAAGGCGCGCGCCTGGGCGCTGGCCTCCTCGCAGCCGGGCACGGTCGCCGGGATCGTACCGGTAGGGGCACCGCACCCGCTGGCGGTGCGCTCCCTGCGCGGGCGGGCCTTCTCCGGGACGGCCCTGCAGACCACGGCCTTCAGGATCCCCCACCTGTACGAGCGCAGGCTGTCCACCCGGGCGGGCGTGGAGCGGCTGCTGCGTTCCTGGGCCGGGGCCGCCTACGGCGACGCCTTTCTTGCCGGCATGGGGGCGGGGCTGTTCCGTGACCCCATGGAGGTGGACCAATGGGTAGAGGACAGGGAGACGGTATGCCCCTGTCCGGGTCTCAAGGCGCATTACGATCGCTACCACGAGCTCTATCTGGAGCTTTACCAGCGTAACAAGGGCCTGATGCATGCCCTGTCGTCCCTGGCACGGAGCTAACGGCGAAAAGTGGGCGGCCAGGGAGAGGAATGCCGCACCGGTCCAGCGGCCGGGACATGGCACCGAAAGATCGAAAGGATGAGGAACATGAGTTGGCTGAAGGAGACGTTGGGAACCGAGAAGGCTATCATCGCTATGTGCCATATGCAGGCGATGCCGGGGGACCCCGGGTATGACAAAAAGAAGGGGATGTCCTGGGTCCTGGATATGTGCGCCAGGGACCTCGAGGCCCTGCAGGACGGGGGCGTGGACGCGGTGATGTTCTCCAACGAATTCAGCCTCCCCTACTTGACTCAGGTCCGTACTGAGACGGTCGCGGCCATGGCCTCCATCATCGGCCAACTGATGCACGACATCCGGGTTCCATTCGGGGTGAACGTCCTGTGGGATGCTGAGCGCTCGCTGGACCTCGCCGTGGCCACCGGGGCGAAATTCGTCCGGGAGATATTCACCGGCGTCTACGCGAGCGACTTCGGGCTCTGGAATACGAACGTCGGCGAGACCGTCCGGCACAGGATGGCCATCGGTGCCGAGGACGTCCGCCTGCTCTTCAACATCGTGCCCGAGGCGGCGCGCTACGTCGCGGATCGGGACATCGAGAGCATCGCCCAATCAACGGTCTTCAACAACCGTCCGGACGCCCTCTGCGTCTCTGGGCTCGTCGCCGGAACGGAGACGGACGCCCAGATCCTGAAACGCGTCAAGGATGCGGTTCCCGGCAGCGTGGTCCTGGCCAACACTGGTTTGAGGCCGGAGAACGTCGAACAGCAGCTCTCCATTGCCGACGGGGCCGTCGTGGGCACTACCTTCAAGGTCGACGGCCGTTTCGAGAACCCCGTGGACAGCTCACGTGTCCGAGCCTTCATGGACAAAGTGAAGGCGTTCCGTTCGAGGAACTCCGCCTAAGGCTTTCAAGTGCCCCAGGTTCCGCGGGGCTCCATTAGAGAACAGAGGATTCGGAAGGGAGGAGTCAATCGTGGCTTTTCGTTTCGACCCTGCATCCAACGCTACGGCCAAACTGTCCCCTCTGGACGTGGAGACCTATTTCGCCTTCAACGCCTCGCACCCCCGCCCCACGAACGAGGAGGTGCACCTAAGGCATATCTTTCGGCTCTACGTCGCGCGCGCACTCTCCAAGACGGGCTGGAAGGATATTTATGTGCTCCCGGAGGCCCTCGTCGGCGATCGGCCCCTGGCCCCGGACATCTTGGGCTTCAAGGGGGGAAAGTACCTGGCAGCGTTCTGCGACAAGGACTCCGTCACCCCAGAGACCGAGGAGAAACTCGACATGCTGTGCGGCGAGGAAGACGTCAAAGCGTTGGTGCTGCACTCCCAGTTCGGGACACCCGGGGAGATCCCGACCCGCTTCGCCAAAGAGATCGCCACGGGCAGGCTCCGCCTCATGGCAGTAGTGCCTCCCCCCTTCGACGACGCCTACGAATACGACGTCTGGATCTTCGAGACGACATTCAGGGACGTCTTCGCCGGAGAATTGGGCTGAGGATGCAGCAGAAAGGCAGAAAAACGAACCATGACGAGCGCGCACCCAACACTCAAGATCGTTGTAGCCTGCGGAACCGGCATCGCGACCTCGACGCATGTCGCGGTGAAACTCAGAGAACTGCTGGCCCGGCGCGGCAAGGAAAACCTGGAGATCGTCCAGTGCCGCGTACCGGAGATAACGAACTACGTCCATGACGCCGACCTGGTCATCTCGACGGCCCAGGTCCCCTTCGACGTTCCCGTCCCCGTCTTCACCAACGCTATAGCATTTTTGACCGGAATTGGCATCGACGAGCTTGTGGAGGAGATCAACGGCACACTGGACGGGATCCTAGCCGAGAACGGCGGGCAACAGACAAACGCGAGGAGGTAACGTAAGATGGAATGGATCAAGACGATCAGCGATTTTATGACGGGGCTGGGCCCAACCATCATGCTTCCCATCGTGGTGTTCTGCCTCGGAATGATTCTAGGACAGAAGTTGGGGCGCGCCCTGGTCTCGGCGATTACTGTCGGCGTGGGCTTCGTGGGGCTGAATCTCGTCATCGGCCTTCTCCTTGGAGCCCTGGACCCAGCGACAAAAGCCCTGATCGAGGCAACGGGCGTTCGCCTTGAGGCGGTCGATGTGGGCTGGGGTGTTGGGGCTGCCATCGCGTTCAGCACCACGATCGGTGCCCTGATCATCCCCTTGGCCTTCGGAATCAACATCCTGATGCTGCTGACCCGGTCCACCAAGACCCTGAATGTCGACATGTGGAATTTCTGGCACTTCGCCTTCACTGGATCCGTCGTCTACCTCGCACTTGGTGGTGGTACCCGGGGCCTGAGTTACGGCCTTCTAGGCGGCGGCCTGCACTGCGTGATCTCCCTGCTCATCGGAGACCTGACCGCGAAGAAGGTGCAGGAGTTTTTCCGCCTGCCCAACATCTCCATCCCCCAGGGGTGGTGCGTCAGCAGCGTCCCAATCATCTACGCCGCCAACCTGGTGGTGGATCGGCTCCCCGTGCTGAAGGACATCAACTGGGACGAGAGGATGATCCGCGAGAAGTTGGGCATCATGGGGCAGCCCGTCATGATGGGCTCCGTATTGGGGCTCGCCTTCGGGCTGATGGCCTACGGCCTGGATCGGCGCGCCCTTCTGCTCGCCGTACAGATGGCCGCCGTGATGCTCCTGGTCCCGCGCATCATCGCCATTTTCATGGAGGGGCTGACCCCACTCTCCGAGGCGGGACGGCAGTTCATGCAGAAGCACTTCAAGGGCCGAGACTTCTACATCGGGCTGGACTCCGCGATCCTGATAGGGCATCCGATCACGATCGCAGCGGCGATCGTCCTCATCCCCATCACGCTTTTCCTGGCCTTCATGCTTCCGGGAAACCGAGTACTGCCCTTTGCTGATCTCGCGGCGACGGCATTTTTCGTCTGTATGGTACCCCCCCTCACCAAGGGCAACCTGTTTCGAACCATCCTTTACGGAACGCTGATCATGGCGGCTGTGCTCATGCTCTCCAGCGCCTTCGCCCCCATGATCACGGACATCGCCCGCGAGAGCGGGGTGTACGCCATCCCCGCGGACGCCACCATGATCTCCGGCCTCTCGAACGGGAACTGGATTGCCTGGGCCATCATGGAGCTCGGCAAGAAGCTCGGCGGTCTATAAGTCCCTGCCATGCATCTGCTGGACCTGCTGAGTAAGTCACTGATCGTCCCGTCCCTGGCGGTATCGGACGCCGACGGATGCATCCGGGCCCTGGTACGGGCGATGGCCGACGAGGGGCATGCCCTTCCCGAATACGCCGAGGACGTCATCCGCAGGGAGAGGACCTTCCCTACGGGGCTTCCGACGAAGCCTGTGGCTGTGGCGATGCCCCACGCGGACCCTGACTATCTGCAACGCTCCTGTGTGGCCATTGGAATATCCGAGGTGGGTGTACCCTTCGGACAGATGGGGACCGACGGCGACGTTCAGGTTAACGCCCGCTTGATCTTCCTTCTGGGGATCAAGGAGCGCGAGAAACAGGTGGACATGATCAGGGAGCTCATGGATCTGATCCAGAACGAGTCCCTGCTGGCCTCCCTGGCGGAGGCCAGCGATGCCGCGACAGCGTGGGATCTTCTGAGGCCGCGGGGAGCGGCAACGGCGGAGTCGTAGTATGGACCGCGTCCCTTCCCTTGATTTCGTTCTCTCCGCGCCAGCTCTCCCCGAGGAAAAAGGGGAAGCGCTTCCATGACTCGCATCTCACCCTCCGTCGCCTCCGCCGACCCCCTGAACCTGAGAAGGGCGGTGGAGTATGCGGAACGTTGCGGTTACGAGGACCTTCACATCGACATCGAGGACGGAAATTTCATACCGAATATCACCTTCGGGATGAGGACCGTTCGTGCCCTACGGGGTGCGACACACCTCCCCTTCTCCTTTCACCTCATGGTCCTCCACCCGGAGTCCTATCTGGAGGAGGTGATGGCCTTGGGACCCTCCATCGTATTTGCACACGTCGAGGCCCTGGCCTACCCCTCCAACTTCACGGGGCACATGCGGGAGGCCGGAGTCCGGTCTGGCCTCGCCCTGAACCCCAAGACCCCCGTGGAGCCCCTGGCCTACATCCTGCAGGACCTCGACGGGATCCTGGTTATGACCTCGGAACCCGACGGGCGGGGGCAGCTCTTTCTGCCCCAGGTTCTCGAAAAGATCCGGACGGTGAGGCGTCTGGCTCCATCCGTCGAAATCTGGGCGGACGGCGGGATCCGGCGCTCGCAGCTGGTGGAACTGGAACGTCTCGGTGTGCGCGTCGCGGTGATGGGGCGCGCGGTCTTCGAGGGATCTGAACTGGAGGAGGGAGCACCGTGAAGTACGTTCTGTGTTACGGGGATTCCAACACATGGGGCTGCGCACCGGAGACTATGGCGCGCTACGAGTTCGACCAGCGATGGCCCGGAGTGATGCAAAAGGAGCTTGGAGCGGACTTTCACGTCTACGAAAACGCCCTAAATGGCCGAACGACTGTCTTCGACGACCCTATAGAAGAGGGGCGCTGCGGCAAGGCGACCCTTGAGACGGCGCTACTGATGAACGCCCCCCTGGATCTGGTCATCTTGATGCTGGGGACCAACGACACGAAGCTCCGCTTCAATGTTTCGGCATGGGACATCGGCTGGGGAATGGACCTGCTGATCCAATACGTTCGGCGCACCCTCTCCCCGGCACCCAGGATCCTGGTCACCTCCCCGGTCGCCCTGGGCACGGAATGGGACAACACGATCCTCGGGACGTGCTTCGACACAGCGTCCTCAGAGAAGAGCCGGGCACTCCCGGAGATCTACGCGTACATCGCGTCGCGCAACGGCTGCGATTTCTTTGACGCGGCCCTTCATGCCAAGGCCGGCCGAGACTGCGTCCATCTGGCTCCGGAGGAACACCGTAATCTAGGGGCGGCTCTAGCGCTTGAGGTGAAGAGGATTCTTTGCGGTTCTTGAAAATGAGAGAAACGGAGCGGAGGACGATGGCATTTCAAGCGATGCGGCTTCGAGCCGAGGGGATACGCAAGAGCTTCGGAAGAGGCCCCCAGAGCCAGTGCGTCCTGGATGGGGTCTCCTTGGAGGTACGGCCCGGCGAGTTTGTCTGTCTTTTGGGCCCCAGCGGGTCGGGAAAATCCACGCTCATGAAGATCTTGGGCGGTATTCAGGCCGCTGACGGGGGAGAGCTGACGGTCGACGGACACCCCTGCGGACCGAGGATACCCCGCTCGTACCTGGCGCACTTCGGCTTCATCTTTCAGAGCGACAACCTTCTGCCCTGGCTGAGTGTCGAGGAAAACGTCCTTTTTCCGCTCGACACGATGTCCCTGCCGGACAGCCGGGATCGTAAGGAGAGGAGGGTGTATGCCGTGGAGATGCTGAGCATGGTCGGGCTCTCCGACTACGGCAGGGCCTATCCCCACGAGCTATCGGGTGGAATGAGGCAGAGGGTCGGCATCGCCCGGGCTCTGGTCCACGATCCCTCTATCCTGCTGATGGACCAGCCTCTAGGAGCCCTCGACGCCATCACGCGGCGCAAGCTCTCCTTCGAACTTCTGCGCATTTGGAGTGAGACACACAAGAGCGTCGTGATGGTCACCAACAACGTGGAGGAGGCACTGCTGCTGGCGAACCGAATCTGCGTCCTCTCCTCTCAGCCCGCCACCGTGCTCCACGAGGTCTCCGTCCCCATTCCGACGGAGGAGCGGAACACGGCTATCGTCCGAAATCCGGAATACAACCGTCTGAGGATCCTGATAGAGGGATGGCTTCGGGAGCGCACGGAACGCTTGGGGAGGGCGCAATGAAGGACCGTACAGCTTGGGTACAGCAATCCATCCCACTGATTGTTCTCGTCCTGATCTTTGCGGGACTGGAGTTTCTGGTCCGCATCGCGGAGCTTCCCCGCACCATCCTGCCCCCTCCATCCTCCATCGTCGCTGAGACGGCTCGCCGGCTCTGGAGCGGCGAGCTGCTTCCCCACGTCCTCTTCACTTTGAAGGTCGTGACCGTGGGCTTCGTCTCCTCCATCCTCCTCGGCATGTCCCTGGCCGCTATCCTGTCCCAGTTTCCCCTGTGGGTCGCCGCCGTCACTCCGACGGTCATCCTCCTCATCGTGACGCCCATGATCACACTGATCCCTCTGCTCATCCTCTGGCTGGGGAACGATCCCAACGTCCGCATTGTGGTTGTGGTGATTCAGGCGACACCCATCATCCTACTGAACACGCTGACCGGCTTCACCCATGTGGACGCTAGCCATCTGGAGTTGGCCCGCAGCACGGGCGCCGGCCGTTTCAGGACCTTCCGCAAGATCGTGTTTCCCAACGCTATGCCCCATGTCTTCACCGGCATCAAGTTGGGCTGTATCTTCTCGCTGATCGGGGCCGTCAGCGCGGATTTCGTCGCGGGATCGATAGGGCTCGGATTCAGGATCATTCAATACACCAAGTACATCCAGATAGAGATGGTCTACGGGACAATTCTGATTGATCGGTATCGCCCTCTACCACCTCGTCGTCCTCGCGGAACGGCGTATCGTCGTCTGGAAACGTTGACGAAAGGAAACCCCATGAACACAACGGCCATTTGCCTCGAAAAGATAAACAAGATATTTCGGACACGTCATAGGGACATCCACGCCCTCTCAGACGTGGATCTCACCGTGGGGCAAGGGGAGTTCGTCTCGCTCGTAGGTCCCTCCGGCTGCGGCAAATCGACGATCCTTCGCATGCTTGCCAACATCGTCCGCCCCACCTCCGGGCACATCTCCATCAATGGAGTGGAGGTCTCCTCTCGAAGTCGCTGGCCGGAATCCCTGGTCCGGTCTATTGGCCTTGTCTTTCAAGCCCCGAACCTCCTTCCGTGGTTGACGGTGAGGGAGAACATCGCCCTACCCCTGCGCATCTTCCGGACACGGGATCCCGGACTGGAGGCTCGCCTCGACGATCTGCTCGGCCGCTTCGGGCTGGGAAACCGTGCCGGAGCCTACCCGTCCGAACTCTCCGGGGGCATGGCCCAGAAGGCCGGGGTCCTCCGCGCCTTGGCACACGACCCCGACATCCTTCTGATGGATGAACCCTTCGGTGCTCTCGACCCTATGACCCGAGAGGATCTGGACCTCGAGCTCCTCGAGCTTTGGCGCTCCTCGGGCAAGACGATCGTGTTCATCACCCACGATGTCGAGGAAGCGGTCCTGCTCTCGATGCGTGTGGTGGTCATGGGGACCGCGCCGGGACGGATTCTCGAGGAAATTCCCATAGACCTGCCCCGGCCAAGGGTACTTTCCCAGAGGACGGAAGAGCGTTTTCTCGCACTCTGCGCCCATATCTTCGAAACCATCGGGAACGTCGAGCTCTGCCAAGTGAAGTGATGATTATGACGAAAAGACACCATCCGACCGTTCGTCTCGCGGTACCCGTCCTGTTCCTTTCTATCCTCCTGCTCTTGTGGCAGTGGGCCGTGGCCGAGTGGGCGATCCCACGTTGGATACTTCCCACTCCCCTGGCGATATTCCGGGTCATGTGGGAACAGTTGCACGTCTTCTGGCCCCACATCAGAGTGAGCCTTCTCACCATCCTTCTGGGCTTCGGCATCGCCGTCCCGCTAGGGATCGCGCTGGCAGCGCTGCTCACCAGCTTCAAATGGCTGGACAGAGCTCTGTCCCCCTACCTCATCCTGCTCGTCACGACCCCTCTAATCACGCTGGTCCCCCTTCTGATGTATTGGCTGGGCTATGGGATGGGCGTTCGAGTCATTGCGGTCGTCGTGCAATCGTTCCCCATCGTCAACATGAACGCCTGCACAGGTTTCGACAACGTGGCGCGGCTGCGCCTGGAGCTGATGGAGTCCATGCAGGCGGGAAGGCTTGAGACATTTCGGAGGGTCATCCTCCCATCTTCCGTCGTGGAGGTCTTCACGGGCATCCGGCTGGCGGCCATCTTCGCCACTACGGCGTGCATCAGCGCTGAATACGTGGGGGGCAACAATGGTCTCGGCAGCCAGATCATCAAGTACTCCCAGTTTATCAAGACGGAACACGCCTTCGCCTGCATTTTCTTCGTCGCCTCCATTGGCGTATTCCTCTACGGATCCGTGGTCCTGCTCGAACGCTGCCTGATGCGTCACAGGACATAGAGGGGCCAGAGACGGAAAGGAGGAGGATAATCATGGCGGCAGCTTGTGAGGCTGGTGGAAACGAGACGGGCAATCTCCATACAACCTAATCGCAACTCAAACAAGGAGGGTATTTGCAATGAAAAAAAGAAGGTTAGCACTAAGTTTCGGCAGGGTGTTCCTTCAGTTCTTTCTCGTCCTCGGCGTTATTCTGACCTTGGCCGGCGTCGGGACGGGGGGTGAGCTCCGCAAGGTGAAGTACGTTTTTCCAAGGACGATCGAGGTCCTGGAGGATACTCCATTCTGGGCCGCCATCACGCTGGGATACTGGAAGGAGGAGGGCTTGGACGTCACCCTTGACCAGGCCTTCGGGACGACCGACGTCAAGATGGTCGCTACGGGTGGAGCCCAGTTTGCGGGGCCCTCGGCCAGCATCCTTCTGGCTGCTATCGAAAACGAGATTCCCGTCAAGGCCGTCTGCCAGTATGACGCGGTGAACATCTTCGGCATGGCGGTGCGTAAGGACGGGGACATCAAAACTTGGGCGGACATGAAGGGTAAGACGATTGCCCTCGGGGATGCGGCGTGGGAGATGATCGTTACCCCCACGTTGGTGGCTGCGGGCTTGGATCCCAAGAAGGACGTTGAGTTCGTCGTCGCGGGGGAGAATCGGGCCCAGATGGTGCAGGAGGGCAAGCTGGACATCCTGTTTACCTGGATCGGTGAGGTCTATCAGCTCATCGCCCAGGGCTTCGATTTCCGCTATATCGACGGTAATGAGGTTCTACCCAACTGTGCCAACGCCATCATCACCAGCACCGAGACGATCCAAAAGGACCCCGAGCTCGTCCGGGGCTTTATCCGCGGCCTTCAGAAGGGTATGTATTTCGTCTACTGCAACCCAGAAGCTGGGGCCGACATCTCCGTAAGCCGCTTCCCCAACATCGACATCAGCTGGGAGGGTGCCGTAGCTGTCCAGAGGGGACGCATCGCACAGATGTTCGGGATGAAGCCAGAGGAGAACGTTAAATTGCTGGAGAAGATCGGCTTTGCGTTCGACGACAAGTGGCAGTCCAACGTGGACTGGGCGGTCAGGACCGATGTCGTACAGAAGCCGATTTCGCTCTCCGACATCTTCACCAACGAGTTCCTCTCCGACATCGACAGGGCGAAGGTGGAGGCGGACGCTAAAAACTACGTCTTCAAGATCCGGGACCAGCGTCTGGCCGAGGACGCCAAGAAGAGCGGCAAAAAGTAAAGGCCAGCCCCAAAAAACATCTGCCTCGAGCTAGGTCCTATACCCGGCTCGAGGCATTTAACTCTGCGGCTTCCATGTTTTACTCTCATATGACCTCATCGCTTATGGAGGCAGTATACTCAGATTCCCATTCATGATCGAGGCCGAAAAGAATTACCCGGATTCCCATCACTGCCGCCTCCGCCGGCCCCGTGCCGGCGGGTGCGGCACCCCTTTTCCGTCGGCTTTTCTGCCGGCCTCCTCCGGTGTCTCCCCGCGGGACTCCGCGATCAGGTCGCGCAGCGTGGCGGCACGCTCGAAGTCCAGCCGCTCCACCGCCTCCCACATCGCGCGCTCCAGCTCCTTGACCGTGAGCTTCGGGGCGTCGGCCTCGTCCTCCCCCCGCTCGCCGCGCTCCGCGCCGTCCAGCGAGTAGGCCTCCAGCAGCTCCTGCGGCAGCAGGCTCTTGATCTCCTTCTCGATGTTGCGCGGCACGATTCCGTGCTTCGCGTTGAACGCCATCTGCTTCTCGCGGCGGCGTCCCGTCTCGTCCACCGCCCTGCGGATGCTCTCCGTCTCGACGTCCGCGTAGAGGATGACCGTACTGTCCACGTTGCGGGCCGCGCGCCCCATGATCTGGATCAGCGATCGGTAGGAGCGCAGATACCCCTCCCGATCCGCGTCCAGGATGGCGACGAGCGTCACCTCCGGCAGGTCCATGCCCTCGCGCAGCAGGTTGATTCCCACCAGGACCTGGACGTCCCCCTTGCGCAGGTCGCGGATCAGCTCCGCCCGCTCGAAGGTGTTCAGCTCCGAGTGGATGTAGCGCACCTTGAACTTCAGCTCCCGCAGATAGTCCGCCAGGTCCTCGGACGAGCGCTTCGTCAGGGTGAGGACCAGCGCGCGCTCTCCCTTCTCCGACACCGTCCGCAGGCGCTCGATCAGGTCGTCGATCTGGTCCTTCGCGGGCAGGACCAGCACCTCCGGGTCCGGGATGCCCGTGGGGCGGATCACCTGCTCCACCACCTGCGCGGAGTGCTCCAGCTCATAGTCGCCCGGCGTGGCGGAGACGAAGACCGCCGTGTGCAGGTGCCCCTCGAACTCGTGCCACTCCAGCGGCCGGTTGTCCAGACAGGAGGGCAGCCGGAATCCGTTTTCCACCAGCACGGTCTTGCGGGCGCGGTCGCCGTTGAACATGCCCCGAACCTGAGGCAGCGTGATGTGGGACTCGTCCACGATCATCAGGAAGTCCTCGGGGAAGAAATCGACCAGCGTGCCGGGCGGGTCGCCGATATTGCGCCCGTCCAGGTAGACGGAGTAGTTCTCGATGCCCGAGCAGTACCCCACCTCGGTGAGCATCTCCAGGTCGTAGCGCGTGCGCATGCGGATACGCTGGGCCTCCAGGAACTTCCCCTCGTTCGTGAAGCGCTCCTCCATCCGGGCCAGCTCCGCCTCGATCAGGGGCTTGGAGCGCTCGATGGCGTCCGTCTGGGTAACGTAGTGCTGTGCCGGGAAGATCGACGCCTCCGGCATCCGCTCCACCAGCTTGCCCGTCAGGGGGTTCACCAGGTCCACCCGCTCTATTTCGTCGTCGAAGAAGGTGACGCGGATACAGTTCTCGTCGTAGGCGGGGAAGATCTCGATGGTGTCGCCCCGCACGCGGAACTTCCCGGCCTCCAGCACCGTGTCGTTGCGCTCGTAATAGTTCTCCAGCAGGTGCTGGAGAAAGGCGCGGTGCTCCCACCGGTCCCCCTCGGCGAAGGAGAAGATGGCGTTCTCGTAGTTCTCGCGCTTCCCCAATCCGTAGATGCAGGAGACGCTGGCGACGACCAGCACGTCGCGCCGCTCGATCAGAGCCTTGGTAGCGGCCAGCCTCAGCCGCTCGATACGGTCGTTGACGGAGGCGTCCTTTTCGATGTAGGTGTCGCTGGACGGGATGTAGGCCTCCGGCTGATAATAATCATAATAGCTGACGAAGTAGTGCACGGCGTTCTCCGGAAAGAACATCTTGAACTCGCTGTAGAGCTGCGCCGCCAGCGTCTTGTTGTGGGCCAGCACCAGCGTGGGTCGGTTGACCGCGGCGACGACGTTGGCCATCGTGAAGGTCTTGCCGCTGCCCGTAACGCCCATCAGGGTCTGGAAACGGTCCCCCTGTCCGAGCCCTCGGGTCAGGGCTTCGATGGCCTCCGGCTGGTCGCCCGAGGCGGGCCAGTCCGAGTGCAGGATGAAATTTTTTGAGAGCAAGGTCCGATGCCTCCAACACGAAAGATTCAAGGGGAGCGCCGATGGAATCCGCGCGTCCTCAGCCCGGAGAGGCCTCCCGCCGAACGCAGCTCCAGGGCCTGCAGGCACACAGCCCTCCCCCTTCAAGTTTCTTATCTGCGGAAGCCGTTTGTCAAGGGTGTTTTCCGCTTCGCCCCCCGTTCTCCGGGCGCGATCTACGGGATATCGAGGTTCAACATGGCAATCGCCGCCCAAAACAGGTATGATTTGAAAACCGCAGCGGTCCCGGGGAGGGGCGCCTCATCGACGACGCTCGCGGACGAAGGGAGAAGATCGAACCATGAAAAAACGCTTCAGGGAAACCCGGACGATTGCCGCCCGGCTCACGGAGGTTTGAGGACATGGCCCCAGACCTGGCGCTCAAAAGAGCGTACGAGGAGGCCAGCCCCTCCGACGGCTGCCGCGTCCTCGTCGATCGGCTTTGGCCCCGAGGCGTCTCGAAAGAGGCTCTGAGGGTGGAACGATGGTGGAAGGAGATCGCCCCATCGACGCAGCTGAGGCAGGAGTTCGCTCACAAGGAGGACAGATTCGCCGAGTTTGCGGAGCATTATCGGGGCGAGCTGAACGCGAACCCCATGGGGCCGGAGTTCCTCGGCTGGGTCCGCGAACGTCTGAGGGAGGGAAGAGTCAGCCTGATCTACGCGGCGAAGGACACCGCCCACAACCAGGCGGTCGTCCTGAGGGACTGGGTTCTGGAACGCCTGTAGCTCCCGGCCCTCCTCCGCCCGATCCCCGCGGAGAGGCGGGAGGCCGCCGCCCGTGTCGGCCCTCCGCCTCTCATCGCCGGATAAGCTACTTGTCGTCGTCGGAGAGGTCCAGGATCCCCTCCTCGATCTCCATGGGGCCGTCCAGCATATCGACCTCGGGCGGCACCGCGCCCTCCGCCCCGGCATCCGGGGCGTCCGGGTCCTCGCCGGGGTTCGGCTGGGGCTGGAAGCCGATTCCCCTGGCGACCTCCGCCATGATCTCCCGGATGATCTCCTCCTGCACCGAGGGGTTCTTCTCGAGGAACTGGGCCACCGCCTCCTTGCCCTGCCCACACGTTCGTAGTTGGTCATCGCCGTGATTCGTTCAGCCTTTCTTCTCTCTGCCCACCAGCTTGTTGTACTGAAGATGGTGGGGAGAAGGTATTTTCATAAATTTTTCGGGGCAATCATGCACAGGAGCGTTCTTGTACTCTACGGATTTCTGCTTCTGCGGCCCTGTGTTCGTGATGGCGACAAAACGATCACGATAGCCCTCCAGAAAATCGGACTTGCCCCAAAACTCCCTGCCGATGGTCTGACAATACTTCAGGCAGCAGAATGCGCCCTTGAGTTGGCGGATGACCTTCCAGGCTTTGCTTTCGCTTTGTTTCATCTCGATGTACAGGACAACGCGTCTCAGCTCGCTGATGATGATAAAATCGGCGCGGTCGCACTCGCCCTTCTTGCCCTGAAAAATCGCTTGGGGAGCAGGGAACCGATCCGCTTTCAAAACAACGGCGTCATGGGGTATCCCATGGATCTCCGCACGGGAAGCCGGAGCATTCGGTTCCGACAGACACAGGACCTCCTTGCCATACTCATTCTTCCAATGGATTAGAGGATCCGGCTTCAGCATCTCGGCGAGGATCTAGCTGTCGCTGATCTCCCTGTCATACGTCATCCGTCTCGTCCCCGCCCCAGACGATCTCGTCCTGAATCCGGTTCATCTCCTCGATGGAAGCGTCGAAGCTCTCCGCGCGAATCCCCTCCCGCGGGGTTATCTCGGCGGGAACCAAGGTACCTCCCTGACAACTGCGCTTAGCCCCCATCGGTTTTACGCTTTTTTCACAGGCCGTGTAGACGCGTACGCGGGAACAATCCAGCAGTTCGTCCTCCTGGTACCCTTCACGAGCTGCCAGCTCCTCCAGCCTTTTGCCCCGCTGGTTCAGCAGGATCAGCGTGTTCAGTTCCTTCACGATATAATCGCTGTGCGTGGTGACGAACACCTTCACGCCGACGTTAATCAGACGGGCAAAGAGCCGGGCTACACGCCGCTGATTCTCGGGATGCAGGTTCAGCTCCGGCTCGTCCACCATCAGAATGTCGCCCGGTGAGGCGACATGGCGCAGGTAAAAGCCGATATCCAGGAGGGAGCGAACGGAGCTCGACCCCGTAACCAGCGAGAGGCGAACCCGTTTCCCTTTGGGGATATACCAGACCTCTCCATCTTTGGTCACCTTATAGTCCCCTCCAATGATGTCGGAAAACGCCTCCAGCAACTCTGGGTGTTTGGTCATCAGCGGGCTTTCATTTTGGACGATGTTGGGCAGGCTGCGGATAAAGTCCACGTTGCGCCGGACGGCCAGCGGATAAGCGCCCGTGAAGCGTCCCAGCAAGTCCATAGGACGGATCTTATCCTCCTTCAGCACGTCCACCAGACGGTTGCGGGTGAAATCCAGCTCCTTTTGGAAGATGGCGGCACCGGTCCTCTCGGCACTCGACATGAATGGGTTCGGCAGCAAGCCCGAGTACAGGACCTCTCGCAATCCTGTGTTCAGCATCCGTTCCAACAAGGGCTCGTCCGGCTCATCCTCGTCCCTGTAGGACAGCAGGACATTCAGGTTCATTCCATCCTCGGAAAGTCGCATCTCCAAACGGCTGTTCTCGCCCGCCCCAAAACGGACATCTTTTCTGCGCGGCTTGATTGCTTCGGGCACATCAAGTTCAAAGGCAAAGCGCGCATTTTTAAAATCTTTTTGATTACCGGAAAAAACCCTGTACAGATCTTGAGAATACTCGATGGCGGCGTCATCAATGATCCTTCGGATGGCCTGTGTATAGGAGGACAGCGACAGAGACACCGCCCCGTCGTCGTGCAGCTTCGCCAACACGGCTTTGTCGATGCTGAAACTCATGGACGAGCGCAGATACTCGAAAAATCCGTAGACCGCGTGGGTGGCGTAGGTCTTGCCTGTGTTGTTCCGGCCGCAGATCAGGGTCAGGTCGCCCAGCTCGAACTCAGCGTGTTTGATGACGCCTAGATTTTCCAAGGTAACTTTCATGTTACCGTCTCCTGTTCTCTTGTTCCGTACTGAAAAAATGTGTCGTTCCTATGCTATGTCCTTTACACGTCCGCCTCAGAACAAAGATGGGCTGTCCTGCGCCGCTTCGAGGTCGTCGGCAAGCAGGAAGTTTGGAAGCGTGCCCAGCGGTACTGCCGCAGCCCGGCAGCTACTTGTCGTCGTCGGAGAGGTCCAGGATCCCCTCCTCGATCTCCATGGGGC
>ERZ773022.1473-NODE-1473-length-15681-cov-5.853193_pt1 | contig 15681 bp, 24 predicted proteins | sample MGYA00580839_ERZ773022 | MGnify/ENA primary metagenome ERZ773022 (study PRJEB29015, sample SAMEA2738020) | human oral metagenome | biome: human oral; feature: human-associated habitat; material: dental | place: China | collected 2044 ... | reverse complement strand
TATTTTTTTCTAATTTTTAACTTGCCATTTGTTTTATAAGTTTCAAACCCAAGTGCTTCCAATTTATGAGAAAATCTTTTTTTACTTAATGCTCCATAACCACTTTCATCACAAAATCTTGTGTAACAAACATAAATCTTTGCAAAAGTATCATTTAAAACATCATTTACTATAAAATCTTCTCCATATTCTTCAATAAATAACTTGACATTATTTGATTCTGTTAAATATTTATCTGTAAGTTGCTTAACAAGTTCACTCTTTGTAAGTTCTCCACCATTATTAATTATTCTTTTCATTCCATTTATTGCTATATTTAAAAGCCTTGACTTAGCTTCAGGTGTTGATAATTTTTGGTCTATTTTCATATCAATTTTTTCTACGATTGCATTACAAGGAAAACATATTACCCGCCTAGCTATTCCACCTGATTTATCCTTAAAGTTTGGCATTTCATTACAAGTAAATAATAGTGTTGCCACAGACTTCATCTTAATCGGGTTTTCATATAGTGCTCTACATAATATTTCATTTCCTGCTGCAAGTGTTTTTACTGCTCTTGATTTTTCTATAAGTGAAGCATCTATATCATCTCCACAGTTTACAAGCTTTCCATTTATTGCAAATAAATTTTCTGACTTGTCAAATTCTTCTAATGCTACTGAGCTATGTAATTCTCCAACAAAGTTAGATATCATATTTAATGTTGTACTTTTACCATTTTTTCCACTATTTGCAACAAAGAAAAATACATGATGTGGAAAACTTGAAGTCATTAAGATATGTCCTAATATTTCTTCAAATAACATTATTAAACTTTCATCATTGTTACAAAACCACTTTATATAATTGTCCACATCTTTGCATTCTGCACCAGGATCATAAGCTACATCTAAATTAAATGGAGTAAATACAGTATCCATATGCAACACATCTTCACCATCTAAGATAAAACCATTATTAAATTTTATTGGATAGTTATTTGTGTTTGGTTCTATCTCAGCTATCTTAGTGAGTTGATGTAATAGTTCATTATCTTGTGATTTTTTTAACTTCAACTTCATTTGTTCCAACACCTCTCTTAAAATATTGTTTGTACTTTCATTTCCAACATAATTCTTCTTGCCATTTTTATCTTCTTTAAGAAAATAAAATCTTCCATTATAAATTTTTAACTGAAATAATTTATTTACATATTCTGCAACAGCAAAGATATCTAACTTTTTATTTCCATTCTTATCTTCATAATAAAGTTCTATTTCTTCATTATCAGACTTTTTAAAAGCAGATATTACAGTTGGTTTTAACTCTGTATCTGTTAATGGAGTTTTAAAAACTTTATTATTTATAAAATCAGCTAACTCAATTATATTTTTTTCAGGTACTCCATAGTCTTGCAATATTTTTATATGTTTATATATTGCTTGATTTCTTCCATCACCATCGTCAAGATGGTATAAATTATATTTCACTCCTGCCATAGGGTATAGAGCCATAGGTAATATAGCTAAATTATCAATTGGTATATCGTTTAAAACTGTTCTAAGAACTCCATCGACCTTTACCTTAGCTGATGCTTTTTTCTTTCCATATCCAGTCTTATAATCAACATTTAAACCACAATAAGTCATAATATTTATACTGTTATGTAATTTTAAGTTTGGTGGAATTTTATAATATAAATGGGCTCCTCTTGTTGTCTTTATAGCTCTTGTTGGATATTTATTTAATATTTCTTTCCACAAATCACCAATATGGTCAAAATCAACTACTACAACATCTTCTGGAACTAAAAAGGCAGCATCTGATATTTTAGAGATATCATAAACAAATTCATCAAATGATACTTTGGGTTTACTTGTCCCTGGTTCTAGTTCTATGTATTTTGCTCGAATAGTTCCCATGATACCACCTTTCTATCTGTAAATTTGTTCTTCTCCACCAATTTTCTATAGTAATCTAAATCTAAAATACTCTTATCTAGTTTCTCAATTTCTTCATTATGAATATAGACCCTATCAGCAGAATTTGGAATTTTAGTATACTTTTTAGATCCATCTTCTATTTTTATTTTATGTATTGGTCCATATTCTTTTTTCCAAGTTGCAAATATTCTATTTACCTTTTGTAACTCAATAGTTTCACCATTTACAATTGTTTCTACATGATGAAATGTTCCACCCATTTTGGCTACTTGTTGAAAAGGCATTAAGTTATTTTCTTTTATTAAAGATAAAATAAATTTATCAACAGAAATATCATCCATATAGAAAGCTTTTAAAGCCATGTCTATGATTGTGAGATTATTTTTTTCAAAGTTTCCACCATTATGATTTTGAAATATTCCTTTTCCTTTCAATTTGTAACCATCGTTGGTTTTTACTTTTAAGATGTAATTATTAACATCCCTTTGAGCTATTTTTACAGCATAATCATAATCCAAAGTTAAACCATAATTTTCTTCCCATTCTTTACATAACTCTATAATTTTGGGTAAATTATCTTCTTCATAAGCAACCAATATTCCATCGGTATTGCTTTGTATTACTCTTGTGTAATTTTTAAGAGATACTATTAAATCTGTTAATAATAACTGCCCATTTATACAAATGTTATTTGATTGAACAGGATCATACAAATCATTGAATTCAGATTTTAAAGCTCCAAATGTTCCATTAAGAAGTATTTTATATATTCCTTGTTTTGGGTCTTTATTTCTTTTATATTCCATTCTTGTATCATATAATTTTTTATATAATTCTGGATGTTCTGAAGCTCTAGACATAAAGTTAAAATTAATAATCATGCTAGGGTAATAACTTCCAACATCGACCATCAACATGTTACCTTCATAATAGAAATTAGACCTTGCTGCATGTAGTCCACCAAAAGCATAAGTATGGTCCACTCCACATAAATTAAATACTAAGCTTTCTTTTTCTAATTCTTTAAAGTTTTCTCCAACTAAAAATCTATTTTGAATATCTGTGTAAAAATCTAAAATTGGTTGAGGTATATTTTCCTTTCTTAGTTTATCTGTGATGGTAAACAATAATCTATCTTTATTCAACCTGGCTTGTGTTGGTGATTTAGATTTATTACATTGTAAAACTTTGGCAGCAAGGTTGGCTCTTGTTTTTTTAGAATCCAACTTAGATAATTTAAATTCTTTACAAATATCAATCTTAGACTCAAAGTAGTCTTTTCTATATTCAAATACTTTTTTTGTAGTTTCTACATCATGTCTACAATACTTTATTACTTCCATAAATTCATCAGATGTTAAAGGTCTATCTAAATTGAAAGATACAGGAGTTTCAATTATATTCATTCCCATATTGCTTTCAATTTCCTTTAAACTAACTCCTGGTGGAAGCTCTTGTTTAGTATCTAATGTTGGTAATTGATTAGCTATTTTTTTATAAAAGCTAGTATTCTCACCATTGATGATAAATTGTGATAATTTATATACTTCACTAGGATTCATATTTCTTGAGATTATCCCTGCAAGTATCAAATCATCATAATTATTATTATTGAATCCTATCAAGCAATTTATATTGTTCATTGTTTTTTTTAATAATTCTGGATCATTGTGTATTATAATTTCTTCATCTTGAGTAGTGATTATGACAACCAACCAATCACACATAAATACTTCAAAATCATAAAAACCAACTATATCTCTTCTCATTTATCCTCCTCTCATAGAATATGAAGGGAGAGATAACCTCTCCCTTGTGCACTTACTAATCTTGGAAAATAAACTTGAAGTTTTGGAAATCTTTTTTAGTTGTTAATTCTATAACTACATCTTTTCCAATTAATTCATCATTTAATCTTTGTGCTAATGCTACTTCATTTGCAAAGTCCATAGATGTTAATGCTTCCCCTGTTAGATTTAATATAATATTTATAAATTTTTTTAGGTTCATAGCTGCCATTTTTCCACTAAAGTATATATTTGCAAAATACTTCTTATTTTCATTTATTAAATTTACTGTAAATGAAAACCATTGAGTTCCTTTTTCATTTTCCTTATATTCTAGCCCTTCAATAACTCCTTCATAAACTCCATCTGGAACAGAAAAATCTGTTTCCTTATCCCCTGCTTTCCAATCTTGTGCCTCTAATTCTGCCATGATATCTGCTATACTCATTATTTGTTACCTCCATCTTTATTTTATATTATTTGTATTTTCCGTTGTTTTAACTGTATTTTCAGTATTTTTTGTTGCAACTTGTTTAATTGCGGGTTTTATTTCAAAAACCCCTTTTACTGTTTTTAAAATACTCAAAATCTTTTTATCTTTTATATCGTCTTCTTTGTAAGCTTCTCTTTTATTTGTGCATATTCTAATGTAGTTACTTCCAATCTTTTTAGTTTGGATTGAAAAATCACATCTACCCATACAAGCATTTAATGCTTTTTGTCCTAAGCTAGGTGCTTGATACATTGTTTGCCCATTATTTTCTGATTTTTCTATTGAATGTGATATAAATATTACATTCATATTCATTTGAGTTAATTCAATCATTAATTTCTTCCATACCGTATTAAATTTAGCATATCCTTTTCCAAATGGAATATCTGCTAATGATTCAACTTTTGCTGCTTCACATATATGAATAGTTAACATAGTCTCAATATCATCTATCAAATCTATAATCACAGTCTTATATGTGTGCTTTTCAGTTTTTAAAGCTTCAATAACTTCTGCAAATTCTGCAAATGTTTTAATAGCTACTGAGGGAGTATTAACTTTTGTTGCATTTCCATCTGTATTAATTATTAATGGACTTTCAAATTCTCTTGCAAGGTAAGTTTTCCCTGACATTGATTCACCCCATATTAAGAAGCTTTTTGGTGTAATATCTGCAATCTTTGGTTCGTTTACTGGTAATTTAATCATTTTATCCTCCTTATAATCCTAGTGCAGCAAGTGCTGACTTTTTACTATTATCAATATTTTTATTATTTGTTATTTCTTCCTTAATTTCTTCCACTATATTTTTATCTGCTCTAATTGTTATTTTTACATAACCTTTTTTGTTACTAACTTTTGTATATTGTTCTGCTATTTCAGGCATCTCCTCTTTTAATTTCTTAGAATCAATAGTTTTAGTTATTGTAGGATTTACTTTTGTAATCATAAGAGTATCTGTAACTATTGTTTTAACTCCAACGTTATCCATTAATCCATATAATATTTCTCTTTGAGTCTTAGCTTCTTTTTCCATCTCACTAAGTCTATTTAATTCTTTTTCTAAGATTGATAATTTGTTAATAGTATCGTTATACTCCACTAAATTATCACCAAAATAAAACTCTTGTTCTGTCATATTTGGATTTTCTTTCAATCTTTCCACTTGTTCCCAAAACTTATTGGCTTTTTCTAAAATTTTAGATATTAAGCTATTATCTCTTTTTACCTCCATCACAGAAATTCTTTCTGCTTCAAACTCTTGATTGAAAAAATCATCAGTGTGTTGAGTTTCATAATCTAATCCAGTCCAAAAATTATCTGGTCTTTTATATTGAACTAAGTAACCTTTTTCAACATTAAATTGAAACATATACATTTGCATTTGTAATACATAATCATATACATCTTCATATGTTGTCTTGTCTCCAGCATTGGTTTTAATCTCTAATAGTAATCCTGCATCTTTATCCAATCCATCACAGTTAGATCTAAGTCTTAAATCTTCATTGATATTTGTGTTTTCTTTAAATTTAAGCTCATAGATACTATTGATATAATCTCTTATTTGTGGTTCTAATAATTGACCATATCTAGTGTATTCATTTCCTTTAAATGCTGCAGGAATTACTCCAGCTTTTTCTCTTGCAAGAGTAAAGCAATCTTTGAAAGGACTTACATTAAATAATGCAGGTAAATCACTTCCTCCTAAATATTTATTTCTATTTTGTGTTACATTTTCTCCTGGTGTATGGGATACTATTTTTTCTTGTTCCATTCAAATCCTCCTAAATCTTCTAAACTTAATAATTTATCTACAAAGTCTTTTTTATCATTTAACCTTGCATAAACTTTCTCTTCTATGGTATTTAATCCTATATACTTATATACAGTTACTTTATTTTCTTGACCAATTCTATATGCTCTACCTATCGCTTGTTCATAGTCTTGATAGGACCAAGTTGGACTAAAAAATATTACTTCTGAATTATATTGAAGTTCTATACCTGCTCCTCCAGCTTGTATCTGTACAAGAGTTGTTTTATTTTTCAAATTTTTAAAATTTTCAAAATCAGGTATATTACTTACATTTCCACTTACCTCATAATCTACTTTTACTAATTGTTTTATAGCTTCAGCTTCTTTTTTGAAGTTATAGAAAATTAAGATATTACTATCTGTTGATTCTCTAAACTCTTTTAAGTATTCTAGTTTTTCATAAAATCCAGCATACTGTCTAAGTCCAGCTATAAATTTTGGAGAACTATCATATAATTCATCTCCTAAAACTCTATCTTTTTTTATTGTTATGTACTCATCGCCAGCTGCAAAATACTTTTCTTCAAATACTAAATCTGGTAAATCCAAACAATCATTTTTATTAAGGGCTATACTACTAATAGCCTTCCAACATTTATCAATGTATTTTGTGTTCTTCCAAGCTACTATTTCGTAAAATCCCATGTAGTTCATTTTCTTTATAGCATTAGCTTTTTCATAACTGTAACCACTAGCATAAATTCCAAATATAGCCATATAATTTCCTAAGTCTTGGTATCCATTGCTTGCTGCTGTTGCACTTAATAAGCAAAATCCATAAGAAGATTTACAAAGTTTTAAAGCTAGTTTACTTCTTTGAGACTTTTTATAATTTTTAATGTAATGACATTCATCAAAAATCAAATAAGTATTTTTGTCTCCAGTAATGTGTTTTAATCTACCATAACTAATAACTTCATAATTTATACTCGTTCCATAGTATCTGTTAAAGTTATTAATTTCTCTATCCCATCCACCTTCTTTAACTTTCTGAGCTGGTGCTATTATAATTAATCTTTTACCTTGTGCATGCTTCCAGTAATGATGGATTGATAATATTGTCTTTCCCGTTCCTGTTCCTAATGGATAGATATAGTTTTTAAGACTTTTATCTAATAATTCTTTTTGATATTGGTATAGCATCATAGCAATTTAGCCTCCTTTAGTATTTGTAAGAATTCATCAACACTATGAGCTACTCCAACCACACCACCACAAAATTTTATCTTTTGCATTTGAGCTTTTTGTAATTCAGAAACAATACCACCATTACTTCTTTTAACTTCTATAGCTACAAATTTTCCTTTTATACAAGCTATAATGTCAGGTACTCCTGTTTTTTGAAAAGCTCCACCATGTACTTTAAAATACCAATGATTATTTTGTTCTAACCATTTTTTAATTTTATTTTCAACTTGTTTTTCTAACATTTATAAATCTCCTAAAATTTACTTAATAGTTGTATCAATAATTCTGCCAATCTAATTCTTTCACTTACTTTTGTGCTGCTTTTAAAATCTTCTAAAAGAGTTTCCATCATTTCTTCTACTATTTCTATTTTGTCATCAGATTTATTTATAGCTGGTGTTTTAATAACCACCCAACTACCATTAACTTCTTTTATCCAACCATTTTTTCTAAATCTAGCAACACATCTTTTAATAGCTTCATAATCTTCATTTAGATGTTCAGCTATTTCTTTTCTTGTTTTGTTGGGATATTCCCTTAAGCACTCCAAAACTTCCCATCTATTTATCATTATTTTTCACCTTATCTTTTTCAATTTCTTCCAGAATAGAAGTCCAAATTTTGCCTTCACAACTATTGAAGTTTCTTAGACTTACAAATTTAGTACCTTTATGAATTTCTACTATTTCATGTTCATAATCTATTAAAACTCTGTACTCTCCAACAACCTTATTAAGGTGTAGAGTATAAATATGTTTAAGTATTTCTACATTACCATCTACATCTTTGCTATCCCTAAAATATACTGATACTTCCTTGTTATCTATCCAAATTCTATCTGCTTCTTCTTGCATAACTTCCAGAATTTTATCTATAAATTTTGCTTTTAACATCTATATCACCTTTAATCTTCATCTTCTTCAAAGTCATCATCAAATCTTTTCATCCATTTGTCGAACTCATTCCAGATTACAAAAGAGATTCCTTTCCCTTTTGCATATCCAGCTTCTAGCAAGCACTCAGGATAATGCATAACATCTTTTAAAGTTTTCATAACTATAGCATCACATTTTGATAACAATTCAACATGATCATTCATTTTTTTTGAGAGATGAGTATTTTCATTATATTGCCAGTCCAATGTATGAATTGGCGATATGAATGTTACATCTTTATATTTTTTTAAGTTTTCTTTTATAAAATCTTCAACTATTTTTTTATCTTCTTCCCTTGTATTTGGGTGTGATACATAAATTAACATAAATTCCTCCTTGATATTTTCTTTAATTTAGTGTAAAATCAAGGGTAAGTAGAGTAATACCTACCCTATTTTTTGTTAACATCTGATTTGGTTTGACCGCCTGGTTCAGATGTTTTTCTTTTGTATACGGCTAGTATGCTAACTATTACAATCGCTAGTTTCTTCATAACTCTTCTCCCTTGTGCTTCTCAAACCATTCAGGAAGTTTTTCTTTGATTACTAAGTGTTTAACTCCTATTTTTACACAAGGAAAATCAGAATATTCTCTTGCTATTTGTTTTAATTTTGCAACACCGATATTTGTCAATTTAGCAGTTTCTGGCATTGTCAACATCATTTTTTCTTCCATAAGAGAACCTCCTACATCTAGTTTTTTAAAAGTTTAAAAGGATAATTGATATAGTCCCTTATAGTTTTAAGTATCCATTCAATCTTATATTTTATTATTTCCCTAAAGTTTGCCTCACTGTAATTTTCTTTAATTAACATTGTTAGTCTCCTTTTCTTGTTCTAATATTTTTTCTAATATTTCTGTTGCTTCTTTTAAAGTTATAGTTTTAGGTAAATTTAATTTACTTAGTTTATGTTTATTTTCTTCAAATACTTTACAATGCATTTATTCCTCCTTATCTTCTATAAAATTTTATCTCTAATATCGCCCATAATAGTTGCTATTAATTTGTCATAACTTTCAGCATCTATACCTGCTAATTTATCTTCATATAGATCCTGTACTTCACTTACAGATAAGCATTCTCCCTCCTCATATATTTTGTGTTCATTTGCGTTCTGTAATAGCATTTCTCTTACGAAATTAGTTAGTAATAAAAGCGATTTTTCTCTATTCAATTCTTCATAAGTATAAGTAATATTCATTTCCCCCATTTACACTTCTCCTTTTTATTTTTTTTAAATCATTCCTTTATAAAGTTTTTCCAAGTTTTCTAATGCAACAAACAATTTTGGATGAAATATGTTTTTTAATTTTTCTTTTGTTTCTAGGAACCATTGTCTAGCCTTTTTCTTATCAAGATAATGATTTATGTTTATTCCCAAAAAATCCATTTGTTGTTTCTCATTTAGTTCTACAAGTCCAAATATTATTCTTGTAGTCTCACTTTTAAAATATAAATCTTCCATTAATTTATCTCCCTTCTTTTTTTTCTCTTTACTCTTTTAATCAAAATACATATAATTAATTGAGGTATCTGTAATTTATATGTAGGTGATAATATGAGTAAAAAAGTTTCAGTAGTTAAAGAATCTTCAACTGGTAGAAATGAAACATTTAAAGATAATTCAACTGGTAAAACTATGACTCGTACTCAATTTGTGAAAGAAATTGAGAAAGGTAATTATAGTGATTACCATGTAAGAAAAATCAACGGAGTTAAAACTCCTGCTTCTAATCCTGATGGTAAAACTGGAAATAATCTTGGTTAATTAATTTCTTTTATCAGATACCTCATTAGTTTCTACAACTTTATACTCTTTATCAGAAATAACTTCTATTTCCTTTGTTTCCCACTTTATAGCTATATTCGCTATTAAATTCCCATCATTATCTGTTATTGATATATTTTTTATTTCTTCCATATTCCTCCTTTACCAAGGCTCAAATAAACTACATAGTTGATTACCATCACAATCAGAATAGATGCAATCAGCACATGTATAACCTTCTCTACGATATCCATTTGCATATTCATCATCTGTTCTGCCATCATTAGCCATTTCATCTTCTTCTAGTTCTTCATTTTCTAATTCGTCTTCATAATTTTTGTTCATATATGTGTCCTCCTTTTATTCACTTAAAAATATTTCATCTTTTATTTTGTAGAAAAATTTTCTACTGATTAGACAAAAAAATTTCTTTAATCTTTTTTAAGTCTTTTTCCCAACTTAGACCCAGTACATTTATTAAGAGCTTCACTTCGGATAGCTTAAAGTCAAATCTCCCATTTATTTTTCTTTGTAAACTTTGAGCTGACTTTAACCCTATTTGCTTAGCTATAAAAGTATATTTCAATCCACTATTTTCTATATAGTCTCTTAATTTCTTATAGTCTACTGGATTAGTATTTTTATTTTTTTGAGACATAACTCCACCTCCTTTTTGTAGATTTATTTTCTACAAATTAATAGTATCATCTCTTTTTTATTTTGTCAACTTTTTTTCTACATATTTTTATTTTTTTTATATTTTTAGTTGATTTTTTTTCTACTTATTGTTATAATTCAATCATAAAATATAAATAAAAAAATAAAAAAGGAGGTATCTTATGAATACTGCCGATATTATAAAGAAGAGAAGAGAAGAATTGGGCCTATCTCAAGAAGAACTGGCGGCTAGATTAGGGTATAAGTCAAGATCATCTATCAATAAAATAGAATTAGGATTATCTGACATTCCTTTTTCAAAAATCCCGCTTTTTGCTAAAGCTTTAGAAATAAACCCTGAAATATTAATGGGCTGGGAACCTATACCTTTTTTAGATAATATTGCTCCTCTTTCCAATTATGAGTTAGAAGCTTTAAATAAAATTTTAACTGGAGAAAATAGTATAGAGAGTACGTATTTATCTTTAGATAAGAAAGATACTAAAGAAACATTGAGCCAAATTTTAAAAAAATTAAACAAAATAAAAAAAGAACTATCTAAAATAAATTCATCAAAAGAAACGCATGACTTTTACATAAATGAAAACCTTGCTGGAGACATTAAATATAAAAATAAAAAAATATCTATAATAATGGGAGACCCAAAAGATAAATCTACTTTTAAAGAATTAGATTTAAATAGTGATGAAAATATAAAACTTTCTAATGTTATTTCTCTTATTCAGTTAGCTTTAGAAAAAGTAGAATTGGATGGAAAAGGACGTTTGGCTTTGGAAAATTTAATAGGTGAGATTATAAAATATGATTTCACTTCTCGAGAGAATGCATCTCTTAAAGTTTCCCCTAAAAAATATGATATCCCTCAACTAGATATTTCAGATACAATAAATGATAGTGGTGTTGCCGCATTTTCAGGTAATATTAAGAAGGTGAAGAAATGATAGACTTTGCTACTTTTTTAGGGATGGAACTTACAAATCTTTTTAAAAAAGATATAGAGAAATGTGTAAATAGTTTTGGAATAAAGCTTGAAGGCTTAAATAAAACTAAGTTAAAGAAAAAAATTAGAGAACTAAACTCAAATAATTCTTTCTCTTTTACTTCTTTAAAAGAAGATGAAACTTCTTTTATATATAAAGAGGGGGTTTTATTTACTATATATTACAATTCAAATCTTTTTGAAAAAAATTCTTATGATTGGAAATTCATGATTTCTCATGAACTAGCACATTATTTATTTTGGAATGTACAAAAACACGAAAATTATGTAGACTTAGAGGCATTACCTACTCCACCTGGGTTAGATCAAAAAATAAAAAATTGTTATAGCTATGCACAAGATATTAGAGATAATATGGTTATTTGTGAAAATAATTGGATATTACCTTATGATATTGAGATTTTAGCTGACACATTTGCTTTGGCATTTATTCTTACAAGAGTAGTAGATTATGTATGGGATGAAGAAAAATGTGAAAGTGTTACTGTAAATGTAGATACTCATGAAAAAGAAGATCTTACCGATCTAGATATTGTTGAAAGAGTAGTGGATAAAAGACCTTTAAAAATGATGAAATTAAAAAATAGAATACTTAATTTAAATAAACGTTTTAAACCTACTCTTCATAAAATTAGGGGATATGAAACTCTTAAATTTCCTATTTCCAAATTGATTGAAAATGCTGAAGATAAAGGAAAATTATTTTTACAGACAGATCTTTATAAAATTTATTCTCATGTAGATATTGATTGGTTAAGAAACAGTATAAAAAAATTAGAAAATGCTGGATATATTTACAGAATAAAAAAAGGAACTACATACATTTTAAAGATAAATAGGGAGAGTGAAGAAAATGGAATTGAATGAAGAACAAGCTTTATTGATTGAGGAATTAAAAGAAATTCTTGGTATTGAAACAATTAATAATAACAGAAAATATTGGATGGTTAGAGCTGGTGTTGAAGGTGCATTTTTTTATGAATTCTTTACTAGAAAATTTATAGGAATAAATGTCCCAACTGGAAATAATTTAGAGTTATTAAAAAATTCTAGTATTGAAGAATTAAAAGAAATAATAGCTAAAGAAAGTTCCTATGAAATCAAAAATATAGGACATCTAGCTACAAAAGTATATAATTTTTTTAACGAAATTAAAAAAGGAGACATTATTGTAATGCCTTCGTATAGAAAAGAAAGAATAGCTTTTGGTGTAGTAGAAAATGAAAATGTTATACTTGATGATTCATTATATCTTCACGAAAGTATTAAAGCAGCTAAAAATTTAACAAAAGAAAATCCAATTCCAGATAAAAGGATAGAAGTAAAATGGACAAAATTAGTTAATGGTTCAAATCTTCCAGGTAAGTTGTTGTTGAATTTGGTTGCACCACATGGATTATCATCAATAACAGACAGTAATGTAATTGATTTAATAAACACCGCTATGGATACCTTTTTTATAAAAAATGAAATAGCTTATATGACTTTTGATGTTAAAACTGAAAGTGATATCGATTTAAAAGACATTGCTAATTATTTTAGTACTGTGAATGAAGTAGTTGATTTCACTAATGAATATTTTAAAGATGATGAAAGAATTAATTTAAAAATTAATTTGAATTCTCCAGGAACTATTAATTTTATTGGACCTGTAGGAGCTGTGCTAATTGCTGGAGTTCTATTAGCAATATTAGGGTGTGATTTTGAAATAAACCTATTTAAAACAATAAAATTCAAAGTAAAAACAAAAGGTTTACTACCTTATATTCAAGCATTTTTTGATCAACATAATAAGAATGAAGATAGAAAATTAGAATACAAGAAAACTATTACAAATTTAGAAATAAAAGAACCTGAAAAATTAAAACGAATAATCGAAATTTTAAACAGTATTGATAATCCAGAAAAAGAAAAGAGGGATTCAAACGATCCCCCAATTAACTCTTAAAGTTTTTAATACTGTTATTATAGATAATATTATTGAAATTAAGTTTACAAGTTTACTTGTAAAAAATATAGATAATAAAAAATTAAAAATTAAAAAAAGTAGAGCGATAAAAAAAATATAGGTAGCTATTCCACGAATAATATTTATTATTGACATTTTTATCACCTCTCATTAATTTTTAATTTATTATATATTTTTTAGTAACTAGATGTCAACAAAATTATTAACAAAAAATACCCCAGCAGTGATACTGCGAATATCACAATAGGGGCTAAAAAGAGTGGTTTTATCTTTTTGTTTCGTAACTAGATTATAACACACTCTTGCTTTTTTATGCAATTTGAAAGGAGTGTGATTTTTTATGGCAGGCAGAAAAGCTAATGGAGAAGGTACTATCTCCACAGTTATAAGAAATGGCAGGACTTACTATAAAGCTAATATTACAGTTGGCTGGGATAGTAATGGTAAGCAGATCAGAAAGAGTTTTGGTAGCTATAAAAAATCTGTGGTACTCGATAAAATGAATACTGCTAAATATCAAGCTAAGACTAATTCTCTTTCAAATTCTGATATCACATTTGGCAAGTTATTTGAAAATTGGATCTTTAATTTTAAAAAAGTAGAAGTTAGCTCTAATACTTTTTATGAGTATGAAACAAGTTATAGATTAAGAATTATGCCATATTCTATTGCTAGGAAAAAGGCTAATCAAATAACATTAAATGATTTACAAAAATACTTCAATGAGCTCCAGGAAAATTTCACAATAAATACTATCAAGAAAACTTATATCCAGGTCCACTCTTGTATAAAATTCGCTTTAATTCAAGAAATAATGATGAAAGATTTTTGTCCCGGTGTAACTTTACAGAAATTAGTTAAAAAAGAAAGTGTAAATGTTTTTTCCAAGGAAGAACAAGAATTAGTTATTAAAAGTCTTGATACAAGGAATATAGTTGATGCACTAATTTACTTAACATTTTATACAGGTCTAAGGCTTGGAGAAGTTTTAGGGCTACAATGGAGCGATATAAATGGGAATATGATTAGCATTACAAGACAGTATAGAAGAAATGTAGAAGTAGAAAAAGTAAATGATAGGAAATTAACATATAAATTTAAAGAATTAAAAACAAAAAATAGTGCAAGAGAAATTCCCTTACCAGATAAAGTTTTAAAAATGTTAGAAAATTTACCCAAGGATCATGATTTAATTTTTTCTGATAATGGAAAACCTATTGAGCCAAAAAGACCTCAAAGAAGAATTACTGCTCTTTGTAAAAAATTAAATATTCCTCATAGAAGTTTCCACTCGATAAGACACAGTTACGCAACTAGATTATTTGAGTTAGAAATTCCTATCAAAACTGTCCAGGTGTTGCTAGGACATTCTGACATAGCAACTACTATGGATATTTATACCCATGTTATGAAAGAAAAGAAATTAGAGGTATTAGACAAGTTAAATAACCTATAAAAAAATAAGAGATTCTTAATTGAATCTCTTTTAATTTTGTCTGTTGTTTGTCTGTTGTAATTTTTATATTTTATCAAATTTTATAAAAGTTTATTAATCTTTCAACAGTTTCAACTTATGATTTTAAGTAGCTTTAAAACTTTATAAAATTTTATTAATTTATATGGTGCCTAGGAATGGATTTGAACCATCGACCGTACGGGTATGAACCGTATGCTCTAGCCAACTGAGCTACCTAGGCATAATGGTGGAGATAAGCGGGATCGAACCGCTGACCTACGCAGTGCAAGTGCGTCGCTCTCCCAAACTGAGCTATATCCCCATATGTAATTTTGGAGCGGGAAACGAGACTCGAACTCGCGACCCTAACCTTGGCAAGGTTATGCTCTACCAACTGAGCTATTCCCGCAAGATTTTTTTGAGCGTGGTGCGGAGAGAGAGACTTGAACTCTCACGTCTGGGACACTAGATCCTAAGTCTAGCGCGTCTGCCAATTCCGCCATCCCCGCATATATTCGATTTACTGGTGCCGCTTATCGGAGTCGAACCAATCACCTACTGATTACAAGTCAGTTGCTCTACCAGATGAGCTAAAGCGGCATATATAATGGCGGGAGTGACGAGGCTCGAACTCGCGACCTCCTGCGTGACAGGCAGGCGCTC
>ERZ773022.1469-NODE-1469-length-15723-cov-10.590439_pt1 | contig 15723 bp, 13 predicted proteins | sample MGYA00580839_ERZ773022 | MGnify/ENA primary metagenome ERZ773022 (study PRJEB29015, sample SAMEA2738020) | human oral metagenome | biome: human oral; feature: human-associated habitat; material: dental | place: China | collected 2044 ... | reverse complement strand
TCCTGCTCCTGGCGATCTGGCCCTTCACCCGCCTGGTCCACGCGGTCTCCGCGCCCGTGGGCTACGTGACCCGCCCCTACGTGGTCTACCGTTCACGTGAAGGGGCCACCTCCACCGCCCGGACCTCGCGTGGCTGGACCCCGGTACGGACCCAGGGCACCGGCAACCAGGGGGTCAACGACGTCACTCCGTCCCAGGGGGCGTGAACTCTGGCCTATGGGCTCGTGCGATATGAGACCACAGGCCACTATTGCTCACAGTCTCTGGACGTGGCCGCCCGGAGGACATACGTATGGAGTCCTGCTGGTGCGGCGGCGTGCCGGCTGTCGATATCATCCCAGCAGTATGGTCCGCTGAGTGCGGACCATACTGCGTCATAGCCCGTCACCCCGATGGGCCGGGCGGGACGACGATGCGTGGTGGAACACAAGAACCGCCTACCAGTACAATAATTGGGACAGGGTATCAACATGACGACGATGCGTGGTGGAACACAAGAACCGCCTACCAGTACAATAATTGGGATAGGGTATCAACATGACGGTTCGACCTGCAGATACGTCACCTACTACAAGCACGTCTGAACACCGAATTCGCGTCATCGTGGTCGATGACGACACCCTAGTCCTCAAGGTCCTACGCTCTTACCTTGACGTCTCCCCCAAAGTGGAACTGCTCAACACCTTCACCTCTGCGGCAGACGCACTGGCATTCCTTGGTCGCGTGCCGGCAGACGTGGTTCTCACAGACGCGCGCATGCCCGGCATGGACGGCATCGAGTTGTTATCGAGGTTGAAGGAGACGATGCCAGACATTGCGGTTGTCGTCCTCACTTCACTCGATGACGACTCAATAATGATGGACGCCCTGAATCTAAAAGCTAGTGGTTTTTTGTTGAAGACTTCAACACCGAGTACCATGGTTGACGCTATCACCGCTGCTTACAATGGTGGAATATTCCTTACCCCCGAGACCACGTCGAGGTTGGTCCGCCATCACCTGAAACCGATCCCACCCAAGACCCCTTCGAACGTGACGGAGACCGAGCAGGCAGTCCTCGACTGCATATGCGGTGGCATGTCGAACCGCGAGATCGCCGAGCACCTGATCGTATCCGAGTCAACGGTCAAGGTGCATGTGTCGCACCTGATGAAGAAGTTCAGTGTGACCTCACGGCTCAAGTTGGCCGTTGCCGCCATCCGGACCGGCTCATCGTCCTGATCACGTTCCGTTAGCTCTTCCTGTCATGGTGAGCGAGTCGAAGTCTCCCAGACCCGTACCATGTGTTTCCCGCCTGACTCCTCCCGCATGACGGGGCCTGACTGTCCGGCTCGGGACAACTGATTGGTACAGCCTCGCTCATGAGGCGGCTGCGAATTTCGTCTGTGGGCGTCCCCTGGGACAGGAGTATCGCCGCGGCGGCGGCTACTTGGGGAGCGGCATAGGAGGTGCCTGCACCGTACCGGTAGTAGCGGCAGGTCTCCGAACCCTTGCTGCAGTCGGCCACGATCTCCGGCATGTCCGTGCCCCCTCTGTCGTTGAGCAGGCCGGCATTGCGCAGGAGTGCTTCAGGCACAGGGGCCAGGATCGCTCCTTCCCGGCCATGTACCCTACCAGCGCTGTCGTACCAGATCGGATCGCCGCCTGGGGCAGCGATGTCAACGTCGGCACCAGTGTTGGAGTACACGGCTCGTTCCCCAGTGGCGTTAATGGCACCGACAGTGATAACTGCGTCGGACTGGGCGGGGAGGGTGACGCACTGGTCATTCACTGTGCGTGCGCCTCGCCCGGCCCATGCTGCGCTGAACCGGTCTGTCGTTCCGAGGTCCAGATCGAACGACTCGTTACCTGCTGCGGCGATAAGGATGACGCCCTTGTCTGCGGCATAGTCCAGCGCGTCCTCGACCTGGGCACGTTCAACGGCCTGCTGGGCACGTTCCCGGGGCGTGTCGCCGGGGGCGTTGTCGCAGTACCGGAACCAAGGGTCGACTGTGAACGCCATGACCACCACGTCCAGGTCGGCGTCTGCGCCGTACCGGATGGCTTGGGCGACGGCGCTGGCGGAGAAAGTGCCGGTCGGACCGCCGGCCCTGAGGCTGACGAGGTCGACACCGGGCGCAGCGCCGCCGATGCCGTATCCGTCCTGTGCTGAGGCGATGACCCCCGCGACACCGGTTCCATGCCCCAGCGGGTCAATGCCTGGGTCCTGGCAGTCGGATCCTGCATCACACACATCAGGTGATAGGAAGGAATGGCTGTTCTCAGCGTTGTATGCGCCGGTAAGCTCTGGGTGACTGGAGTCGATTCCTGTATCGATGACTCCTACGGACACACCTTCACCGTCTGTGGAGCGGATCTCGCGCTCGTTCCAGCCCAGATACCACTGGTGGGACGATAGTGGCTCGTCAGCGTAGCGGCTCGCTAATTGTGACTGGGCGGGTGCGGCGGGCGCAATCGCGAGCAAGACCGCCGCAGTGAGCACAACGGCAAGAAGGATGCGGACGGGAGCACACCTGTTGGCTCTCCTCGGAGCCGTTCGCCGGAGGCTGTGTCTGATTACCATCGGGCGACCTCCTCGTAGAGCTGACGCACGGGCGCTGTCGTCAGAGCGACCTGACCGTTGTGCTCGATCCATGACAGGAACCGGGCTTCATCGCTGTGGGGAGCACGCTCGCGACCAATGACCAGATCAATGACGTGCCCCTGCCTCCGGGCGGCGAGGACCACAACTGCGTCGCGCTGCACGTCCCCTTTGAGAACATTCGTTTCTTTGTCCAGGCGGGCACGAAGGTCCAGCAGGACTGCCTCGACCTCCTCCAAAGACTGACCGGAGGGGGCATCTGTACGCGGGGTCCAGTCCTGCATTCCTGTGTCCTCACTGGAGGAGGTCACGGTCCGGATAGCGGCCCGAAGCTCAGAGCGCATGGCGTGGTTCATGGAGATTCTCACCTTATCGTTGATTCCTGGATCTTGGGAGCGGTTCGTTCACGGGCATCTCCCGTGCCACATCGCTGCGACATCCACTCTTGCTCGAGCAGGCGGAGCTGGAGAACTGCCTGCCGGCTCGAGAACTCGTGGCCTTCTCCGGGGACAACGGCGAGGGTGACGTCGGCGCCCCATGCGGCAAGATTGTCATAGAGGACCTGGGACTGGCGCGGGGTCGTCGCAGAGTTCTCGTCGCGGTCACCACAGGTGAGCAGGAACGGAATACCCTGGTGGGCGCGAGCGTGCAGGACCACTGTCATAAGACAGTACAGGTCTGGGTCCGTGGCGACGGTGCGCCTATCGTGCTCGAACCCGACAGGAGTGGCATAGCGGTCGTAGGCACCGCTTCGCAGGATCACTCCGGCAGGATCTGCAACCTGGTGGAGCACGGCTACTGCCGCAAGCGCAGCGCCGAAGCTATGGCCACCGAGGAACGGCACGCCGGGGGCCGCTGTTATCGTGGCGATAGCTTCTCGGGCACTCCGCCAAGAGTCCCGCAGCACCGCGAGGATACCGTCGGTGTCGCAATGGGCAAGCGCCTCGTAGTCGATACCGACCCGGACGACGGGGCGAGAGGAGGCATGAGTCCACTGGGCGCTACCCACCGGCATGGCCCCGAGGTCGACGCGTGTGCGGTGCGAGGGCATGCTCGGCACGGTCCACGAGGAGTCGAACCAGATCAGGGGCGCGGCGTCTCGCGTCGAGTCCCCCACGATGATCTCGATATGATGGGCCTCCTTGGAACGGTTGATGACAGAGACAGCGATACCAGCAACAGGGTCGGCCGCCAAGGGGGCCCACAGCGCCTTGCCGGGCGATCGGGCACCCCCGTTGTCGTGCGCTGCTGGAGGCTCTGCGGGAACGCTATCGGATGACTCGATGCAGGCTTCACTGGCAGTGGCCCCTGTGGTGAGGTACTTATAGCCGCGGCTGAGACCGGTCATGACCCGAACACGCTCCGGGGTCTCGCCAGGGCGCAGTCCCTCGACGGCGCTAGAGTCAGACCATGAGCCTCCTGGCCAGCGGACAGTATCCGGGTGCCGGACCTCGACCCAGGCTCCGTTGAGCCCGGGCACGCCCGTGTAGTGGCTGACCGGCTCATCGAGGGTCGCGATGATGGCCCCGTCCTCCACGGCATAAGAGGTGGTGCGGTCCTCCAGACGCTCGGTGTAGATCACTGCCCGGCCGCGGCCGGTGTCCTTGTGAGCAACCGATCCGCGTGGCAGGTCACCGACCAGCGAGGCTTCAGGGGCCTGCCCTTCTGGCGCGGCGAGTATAACGTAGTGGTTGATGTGGTCCTCACGTAGGTACGCAGCCAGGTCCTGAATCGTGGACGCGATGCTGAGAATCAGTGCGTCCTGTACCTCCAGCCCTGCAACTGCGCCCACCGGCAGGCCGGGAAGCGGGACGTCGTCCATCATGACGGTGCATACCGCGGCGCGGTACAGGTCCTGGGCCACAGCGTCGGGCCAGGGACCATCCTGGGTGCTGCGCCGCACCAGCGCATCGGGGGCGCGGTGCTCCCGACGGAGCCAAATCGTGTGCCGCCCAAGTGACCACAGGCGGGTTCGCCCGGAGGCGCGGGAGCGCAGGCCGAGCAGCGAGCGGGTGGAGACTCCCCAGTCCACAGGACGCGCCTCTGTATGCTCGCGCGCACTGACGCGTACCAAGCCGTTGGCGGTACGGTGGCAGTAGACCCAGCCGCATTCTCCGTATGGCTGGGGCAGACCGACCGCAGTCTCGGTGAGCAGCAGGTCCTGTCCGTCTGTGTCAACGATGCCCAGGTAGCCCTCGGGCACAAGGCTCGGGATGAGGTCCCCGCTCAGGCGGTCATAGGCGACGCCGCGGTGGCGCAACGGGTCCGTATGAGGACACCAAGTTGCGGGGTGGACAGGCTGCTCAAGGCGTACCCGCGTACCTGTTCTGGGGTCGGTGAACGCATGGACCTCCACCCGGTTCAGCCCCGTGCCGATGGGCTCAGGAAGCTCCTCCCCCAGAGCGGTCACGGCCGTGCTCCGGCCATGACCGCCGCTGGAGCGGTGGTCATGGGGGCGAGTCTGCCAGCATCCATGTAGTACCTGCGATCCGTCATCGGGGCCAGGCGGGCGTCGTGGGTGGTCACCACGATGCAGTGGTCTTGTCGCAGGTCAAGCAGAGTGGTGATGAAATGGCCAGCAGCCTCGTCGTCGAGAGCAGCGGTGGGCTCGTCGAGCAGGAGCACGTACGGGTCCAGGGCGAGCATCCGGGCGATGGCCAGGCGGGCGCGCTCTCCGCCGCTGATCCGCATGCCGTGCTCTCCGAGCATGATGCCCATGCCAGACCTCTCCCCCAGGCGGTCCAGGTCCAGACCCACCTGCTTGCACAGGTGGCGGATACGCTCCTCGGTGATGCCGGGTTGCACCGCCTGGAAGTTCTCCAGGAGGGAGCCGCTGCGGAAGAAAGGCTCCTGCGGGCACAGCTGCACCATGCGGCTCCAGCCCTGCGAACCCGTGTCAGCAGCAGCCAATGAGCCGATGGTGACGGTGCCGCGTGTGGGCCGATTGGCCCCGGCGATCAGACTCAGCAGCGTGGTCTTCCCGCTTCCCGACGGACCGACGACGGCGATGATCTCCCCGGGGCGTGCTGTTAGGTCCACGGCATCAAGGAGCACCGCAGAGCCTGCCTCGGTAGGAACCGAGTAGTCGACCTCCCTGACGACCAGCGCCTCCGTTCCGACAAGTGCGGTCGAGGCACCGATTCGCGGCAGGTCGTACCAATATTCCTCGGTCTCGAGGAAATCGTTGACGCGCGTCAGCGCAGCCCAGGAGGTGGCCAGGCCCATGCGGATCCCGGAGGCGCTCTGGAGCGGGGCGTACAGCTGGGGGACGAGGACGGCAAGGGCTGCGAGCTCGCCGGCAGTCATCTCGCCACGGATGACGGAGCGTCCACCGATGACCAGGACGACGACAGTCGCGATCGCACCCATGAGATCCAGGGCCGTAGAAAACAAGCCGTCCACCGTGACCATGCGGGTATAGGCCACGCGGACGCCCGCCGCTGTCCGCTCAGCGGCACGGTGGTCCTCTTCAACGCTCGCCGTGGTGCGGGCGAAGAGGTGGCCGGAGACCCCCATGCGGTCAGCTATCGTCTGACTGAAAGCGGACATCGCTTCCAGCATCTGGTCGGTCGCGGCTCCCAGGGTACGCGAGACCTTCTCAGTAGGCGCTATGAGCAGCACCGACAGCACCAGGACAGTCAGGGTGATGCTCCAGGAGCGTGTCCACATGACGCCCAGGAGCACGCCCACACGAGTCACCAGACTGGTCAACTGCGGGAGCATGGTGGTCACGAAGGACTGTGCCTGAGCGGTGTCATTGGTGACCCGCGAGAGTGTGTCCCCATTGGGCGCCGCCGCGACCGTCACTGACTCCAGACGGGTGAGTTTGTCGAGCATGAGTACCCGCAGGCACTCCTGGAAACGCTGTCCTGTCACAACGGACATGCGCTGCGCCCCGAAGTCAACGCCAGCACTCACCAATGCGGCGACAGCGGCGATCAGGCCCGGAATAACCACCATCGTGACGGACGCCCCCGGTCCGGCTGCGTCGATAATGTGCTGCAGCATGAGCGGGGAGATCACGGCAAGTCCCGCCCGAGCAGCCAGCAGTAGGGAGATGACGACGACAGCGGGTAGCACAGCGCGCGTTGCTCGGCCGCAGGCCGAGGACCAGAACCGCCGCACAACACTCACGCCTGCGTGACGAGGTGGCGCTGCCGCCATGTCTGAAGCACCTCCCTACACTTCTGCAGCCCGGTGCCGACATGAACCTCGGCGGGGACCGCGCCGGAGACCGACACGACCGAGGGATACGAGGAGATGTCAACACCCGCGTCACGCAGCGAGGCGGCCGCTTCGGAGTCACGGTCAACCCAGCGGATCCTGCCGTCAACCTCGACGTCGTTGACCTCATGCTTCTCCATGATCTTCAGCGCAGAGCATGCGGTGCACGTGGACGACAGGACCACCAGCAGATAGTCGTCCTCGACGCTCCTTGTCTCGCTCCCGCGCCTGTTCCACAGGGTTACAGCCAGGACCATGACAAGTGCTGCACCCAGTGCTGCAGCGCATCGCAGGAGTACAGGAACGACGGAGTCCTGGCCAACGAGGGATGCGGCCGCCAGGACCACGGCGGTCAATGCACATCCCCAGATGTGGAAGGGCCCCACCTTCATCCCGGACACGCCGAAGCACCCGCACTCCTGACCGTGCAGGGTGATCGCCCCGATGACGAAGGCCGCGTAGACAAGTGCGAGGATCAGGCAGGCCAGTCGGGCACTGGGCACCACAAGCGCCGTCACGCCAGTGAGAATCTCGACCGCGATGACCAGCCCGCTAGACAAGTGGAAGCGTAGAAAGTTGGCCCCCTGAGGCCAGGCCAGCCGCACACGCGAAACAGCCCACAGTTTGGCACCGGCGGTCCCCAGCAGGATCCCCGCCGCGCACCCGATGAGCACTGCGACCAACAGACTATTCACGATATGCCTCCTGCTCTCCCTGCTGCCCCGCCGTCGGGGCACCTACGCGATTTGCTGGTCTGTCGTCCTGCACTAGTACTCCAGAACTGACAGCCGCCTCGAAGAACTCCGCGCCCTCTGATGTGACCTCGCCGTCAAGTATCCGCTCGAGAAGCGTGCCGGCCTCCTCTTCAAGCTCGTGAATAGACAAGTGGTGCAGGTCTGCAATGACCCAGCCGCCGTGCTCCAGATGCGTCAGGCTCATTCCTTCAATAAACCGCCAGCGTCCAGCCATGACGCCACCCACCTCTCTGTTGTCACGGTGTTCTTCACATCCAGTGCGTACTGCTGGCGTAGGAAAGGGTCCCGGCCAATCCGCGTCAGGCCGTCAACATCGATGAGCCCACGTGTTGCCAGTGCACCGTCGGCGAGCTCCTCGCGCCACGCGCCCCATGCGTCCTCAGCCTCGCGCACCGCCCGCAAGCGTGCAGCGGCATGGTCATCAACCGGGTCCCGACCGTAGCGGCGGCATACCGCAACATGATCGGTGCGCACACCTGGGCGGATCTCAGTGGCTCGCTCCTCATAGGGCACGGCGGCAAAGGCCGCAAGCACCTGGGGGTCATGAGCAGGGCGGTAGACAGCGTCCAGGGGTACTGCCGGATCATCCGCCGCTGTCCACAACAACTGGCACACACGCGGCGGAAGCCCAACCAGAGCTTCCTGCCAGGAGGTCAGAGAGACGATCCGGGCAACGTCGATCATCTTGATCGCTTCAACGCTGAGCCACTGAGGAGCCACCTCGATGCTAGGAGTAGTATCCCCAGACTCAGGTTTCTGATCCGTTTGTAACTGCCGACGATCACGCCCCATCAAACGATCGAGGAAGCCGCGCTTCTTTTGCTGCATCTCCCGCTCCCCCTGGACTGCACCGACGACCTCACGCATTCCGCGCATGTCAACTTCAGCGGGTCCCTTCACCATCGAAGGGGCCACAGAGGCATCATCGTCCGACGCCAACTCACTGAGATAACGGACGACCAGTTCATCCACTGCATCGGCCGATACAAGAGCATCCGACGCACCATGACCGCGGAGAGCTTCCGCCAGAACCGTCTCCGCACTATCCAAAGAGTAGGGCTCGAGATCGTACTGAGAATGCTCATATACAGTGATTGCGTTGCCATCCCGGCGAGTTCCTGGGGTACGGGACAGCACACCCTCAAAGAGGGACCGACCGAAGGGTGGTCGAACAGTTGCGATACGAGCGAGAACAAACATGATGCTGGCCGAAACGTGGGCGCTCGCCAGGTCCGCTCTGCTTACGGACACCCACGAGTCCTCGCCAAAATATAAAAGATCTGCGCAACCCATCCAGGGTGATGAGGCAGCAGAAAAATGAATGTTCATCAGTGCATACCTTGGATCGTCAGAGCCCAGCCGTCACCTACGCGCCGAACCACAATAATGAAACGAGACAGGAGCGAGACACCATCAATTGGGGGAAACCATTGCACCGGGGCTGCTCCCGCTGCTGTCACAGCGGGAGCAGCCCTACGAGCGAGACAAGTTCAGCCCCCGTAGCAGGTGCAGACAACGCCCCAGCTACAGTAGCCACCCCGGTAGCCCTTGAGCGAGCACCATGCGTCACACTCGAAGTCGGAACCGAATGGACGGCAGCCATGACCCTCGGCTCCCTCAAGAGGAGCGTGGGTCTCAGAGTGAAGAACTGACGCAAAAGTCACGTCGGCGAGACTCCTAGATCGACGAACAAACCGGTTCATGGTGTACTCCTTCCTCGATGTCCCGCACAGAATGTGCAGGATGATCAGCGGACGGGTAAACCCATCCGCCCTTCCCCGAATATCTCGGAGAAAGTCTGTGCATGTTTTGCAGGGTCACTCAATAGCAAGTGCGGCGACCGGAGAGATAGATGCAGCATTACACGCCGGACGCAATGCAGTGAGAACTCCAATCGCGGCGGTAGCGAACAAAATTCCGAGAATGGATATCCAAGGTACAGTGGGCGCGAGACTGGATAGGCCGTCAGGTCCCAAGAGAGCAGCCAGTCCCGCAACTCCCAGTGGAATACCGACCAGCCCCCCAATCACTCCACCTACAAGGGCGGTCAGCAGTGACTCAACGGCAATCAGGCGCCTCACTTCATGTCGTTGAATACCGGTGGCGCGCAGAATCCCGATTTCACGGGTGCGCTCAAGAACGCTGATGTCAACGACGTTAACCAGACCGGACAGAGTAATTAGAACCGCCAATCCAAGTATGGCGACAGTAACCGCGGTTGCGCGCGCCACCAGGGTAGTGAAAGCGGTACGCGTGTCGGACGACGCACTCACCACGAGCCCGGTAGAGCGGACCGCAGCACGAACGGCATTGGCTGCTTGCGTACTGGAGCCATCTCCGGAAGTACGGATCCACATAATCGCATTATTATTGGAGGCCTGACCGCCGATCTTATCAGCAACATCAGGGGTGACAGCGCGCCCGACACCTTGCACGACGCGGGTGGTTAGCGCGACTGATCCTGAAGGCCCCGTAAGCGTGACCAAAGTTCCCTCGGGAAGGTTATCTGACCGGCCAACCAGGAGCGTGCTGTTATCAAGAGCCTCCAAGTCCTTCTGAGCACGAGTCACAGGAGCGACGGCGGCACGATCAAGCACCAAAACACTCATTTGCTCCTTCTTGGCGCCGGAGGCCACTTGAACGAACATCTCAGGAACAATGCTTGTCGCTTGCACGCCGTCGACGGCCTGAATCTTATGGGTCAGGGCGGCCGAGTCGACCTCGGAGGTGATCGGCTGAATGATGATGTCGACGGGACTGCGAGCAGCCAAAAGTGAATTGATGGAGTCATTTTGGCTAGCCAGGCCGGTTGCGGTCGTAGTAGCAATGCTCACTGTGATGAGAAGTCCGGCTGTCGTCGCGGCGGTGCGAGTCGGATTACGGGCAAGATTGCGCGCTGCGAGGTGTAGGACTGGAGTCCTCTGCTGAGCCGCAAGGAGGGTGATGAAACGTGCAGAGCCAACCACCAGCAGGGGAAGGGCGGTAAGAATCCCCAAAACAATAAGGACAGCTCCTGTCGCGGTTGCGGCAATCTCTCCTATTGTTATGGAATACCAGACGAGTCCACACCCTGCGACTGCTAGAATAATACCGAGTATCGCCATGATGAAACGGCTTCTACCGAGGGTCTTGTCGTCTGCAGTACTGCCTGTAATGGCGATTAGCGGAGACGTGCGTGCCGCTTGATACGCAGGGCGCAGGGCCGACACAAGAGCCACTACCGTCGCCAGACCAACGGCTACCCCCAAAGAGGCTGGCGTGATCGTCAACTGCCGTACGCCCACGCCGTCGATAACCCCGGAACTGATGAGCGCAACTGCGGCACCTACACCGAGCGCACCCCCCAGGATAGAGCCGGTCACGCCGATTATCAGCGCAACGCGTAGGACGGCAAGCCTGACCTGGCCTCGGCGCGCGCCCACACAGCGCAACAATCCTATCTGCCGGGTCTGGCGAGCCACGAGGGCGGTAAAAGTCGTGGCAATGACGATCCCGGCGACCACCGCACACACCGGCCCCATTATATTGAGGAGCGTCAGAGTCATGGAGAGCCCGGACCTACCGTTCACGGCACGCATGGCGACAATGTCTTCCGCAGTGTAAGTCTCAGCCTTGCCGTCAGTCCGGCTGACTGACTCTTTCAGCTCGCTGATGGAGATCCCGTCCTTGGCAGAGACGTACAGGACCGACGGAGCACTGCCAACACCCAGGGCCGAGCGCTCTTCGTCAGTCGTGAAGATGAAGACTCCCTGAAGGTTTTCACGAGTCATCGATGCTGTCGGCCTGACGATGCCGACTATCGCGGCAGTACCAGTGGCGTCAGCCCCAGTCCTCCGTTCACCTTTCAGGGACACCGAATCCCCGAGGCCGAGCCCCTCACTCTGAACGAAGGCCTCGGAGACAGCGATCTCGCCGACGCCCTCCGGCAGTCGACCGGCCACCAGTCCCTTGTCCGCGCCTGCAGTGTCCAAGACGAAGGCATGGGTGTCATGCGTCACTCCGGGTCGGTCAATCCAGGCGCTTCCCTCGATGTAGGGCCGCACTCTGGCTACCCCGGGGGCTACAGCGATCTTCTGGGCGGAGTCGGGGTCCAGCTCCTGACCCCGTTGAGGCAGGACAACGACATCAGCATCCCCGACAGAGGCACGAGCCGAGGCAGTCAGCTGGGTAGCAAAGGAGTCGGAGACGATGAAGGCGAAGGCAATGAGGGCCGCAGCCAGAGCGACAGCAACAAGAGCCGCCGCAGTACGACGAACATCAAGCAATGACGGCATGATCGAGCCTCCTGTCCTGCGACGGCGAGCGCGTTCAGCGCATCTGCCACCATTCCTCGTCTCTACCGGTTTTCATTCTTCCGATTCCGTTGAGAGCAGCGACTTGAGAAGGTCCGAAGTCACCAACATCCACCAACAACCGCATTCATGCCGACCGACAACATGGGCGGGTCAGTTGCAGAAATGAAATGCGAAATACACATTTCACGACAGCCTTCCTGTCGATTAAACTCCTCTTTACGGGTGTCAATCATAAAAGAGCATGCCAGATGAAGAAATACGACCAAAGGCGACTCATTGTCACCACATTCCACGAAAGTCTTAGGATCCACCCAGCCCTGACACCGCATCCTGCCATAGATCGCATCAACCGCCCCAAGGTCAATGGCGAGACTCCAGCACCGCAGTCTGAAGCGTCCCGGTTCCGAATCTCAGCAAGGAGAATCGGAGTATGCTCAAGAAGTTCAATTCCGAACTACATGACTGTGCGGTCCGGATGGTCTACGACGTCAGGCCATCGAGAGCGGTTTTCGCTCGCACTCGATCCGAATCCTGGGCGCTATAGGGTGTGGTTTCGGTTCATCACCGATGTCTTCACCCATTGGATCGTCGGCAGGGCCGTCTCGACCAGCCTGCACACCGACGCACTACCGCCGCTGGCTCTCGAAGCAGGCTCTCACGGCCACCGGAAGCTCTCGGGACCGGGGTCTGATCCATCACTTGGATCGCGGTTCCAGTACGTGCCTTTGCCCTACACAGACGCGATCGTGGTCGCGGAGGTGACGGCGTCGGTCGGCACCGTCGGGGAGTCCTACGACAACGCTCTCGCAGAAGCCGTCAACGGGCTCTACAAGACCGAACCGATCTTCTCCCGGCCCGCCTGGGAGACCGCCACCACGGTCGAGTTCGCCACGACGGGCTGGGTCCGCCGGAGGAACCCAGCCCGCCTGCATGAGGCCCTCTTGCTGCCGTACTCTCGCGGACGCCGAGGCCGCCCACATTCACCGCGACGTAGCGCCCGTTGCGTCCTATCCCACAGAACCAAACCCAGGACGCTTCAAATTGTCTGTACACCCTCTTTGGAACAGGGAAGGCTCATTCATTGATTGATCGGTGCGGCTACGGTCTGGTGCAGGTCGAGCGGTACAGGAATCGTCACTCTTCCCGCCTGCTGACAGCGTACTGACCGGCCTGCCGGGCTAGAGCGACGTCGTCCACAACACGCCCGTCGCGCAGGCGGATCACACGGTTGGTCACGCTGGCCGCGTTCTCGTCGTGCGTGACCATCACGACCGTCTGACCCATCACCTCGCACAACTGCGCCAGCGTCTCCAGCAGGGCGCCCGCGGATGCACTGTCCAGGGCCCCAGTGGGCTCGTCGGCGAAGATGACCTCAGGGCGACCGATAAGGGCGCGGGCCACCGCCACCCGCTGCTGCTGGCCACCAGAGAGCTCTGTAGGCCGGTGGCTCAGACGGTCCTCGATTCCCAGGGAGTCGACAACGGCGTCGTACCAGTTCTTTTCAATCTTGCGGTGCGCCAGGCGCATCGGCAGCAAGATGTTCTCCTCGGCGGTCAACTGGGGCAGCAGGTTGAAGGCCTGGAAGATGAAGCCGATCATATCTCGGCGCACGACCGTGAGCCGACGGTCGTTCATACCAGCCAGGTCCTGGCCGCCGATGAGCACGTTACCGGACGAAGGGGCATCCAGTCCCGCCAGACAGTGCAGAAGCGTGGATTTGCCAGAGCCCGAGGGTCCCATGACAGCTACGAACTGTCCCCTGGGCACGCTCAGGAAGACGTTGTGCAGAGCCATGACCGTCGCACCACCAGTTCCGTAGGTCTTGGTTAGCGCACGCGCCTCCACAACCGCCGGGGTACGTGGGAAGGCCCCGGACCAACCTGGGGAGGCGGCGAGAGCAGGAGTAGACATAGCAGAAGTCTCCGTATCGACGTCATTGGCTAGCGGACACAACCTTAAAACCCCAGAAAGGCACTGCGTATACGACAAAATTCCAGACTTATTGGGCGATCGAGCTATAAGTGTTACACTCGGTCGTGAGTTTCGCAACACTATGAGGGTTATTCGCAGGCGCGCCGATCGCCCATATTCGCCCAGGTCGAAGGCAAATCGGCTGTGCTGTGAATAAGTTTCCGTGCCTAGTCATGCCACGAGCTCAACCTTCGGGAACTCAGGCCTGGAAAGGAGTGCCTGTAGCACCTATAGAATGGGTGGTGGAGTCAACGACGTCACTCCGTCCCAGGGGGCGTGAACCGGCCGCTCCCACCTTCGCGAAAGGACACGCATGAGTATCACCCGCCGTGCGGCCATCGCTGCCTTCAGCCTGCTCTCCGTCCTCTCCCTGGCCGCCTGCGGCGGCTCCGCCTCCAACAGCTCCACCGGCACCGCTTCGGGCACCGCCTCCTCAAGCGCCTCCGCCGGCGCCGAGAAGGTCACCGGCAAGGTCACCGTCCTGGCCGCCGCCTCCCTCCAGGGCGCCTTCGAGGAGATCGAGAAGACCGTGGAGAAGGACAACCCCGGCCTGGACGTCACCTTCGACTTCCAGGGCTCCCAGGACCTGGTGTCCTCCCTGGCGGGCGGCAACAGCGCCGATGTCCTGGCCACGGCCAACAACTCCACGATGAAGACCGCCGCGGAGCAGAAGCTCGTCGGCGACCAGACCGAGTTCGCCACCAACGTCCTGACCCTCATCGTCCCCAAGGGCAACCCCAAGAAGATCACCGGGCTGGACTCATCGCTGGATGGCGCCAACCTGGTCATCTGCGCCCCCGAGGTGCCCTGCGGCGAGGCCACCCAGAAGCTCTCCAGCGCCCTGGGCGTCACCCTCAACCCTGCCTCCGAGGAGCAGAAGGTGACCGACGTGCGCGGCAAGGTCGAGTCCGGTGAGGCCGACGCCGGCATCGTCTACACCACCGACGCGGCGGCCGCCAAGGACAAGGCGGACAAGATCGACATCCCCGACGGCGGCGTCGTCAACCACTACCCGATCGCCCAGACCGCCAGCCCCGAGAACGCCGCGGGTGCCAAGGTCTTCATCGACGCCGTCACCGGCAAGACCGGCCAGGAGGTCCTGGCCAAGTACGGCTTCGGGAAGCCCGGTAGCGCCGCTGCCGGTGCGAGCTCCAGCGCTGGGACCGGCACGGCAAGCAGCGCCGCCCCGTCCCAGGCCGCAACCGCCGGCGGGTCGGCCTCCCCGGAGGCGGACAAGCCCACCGTGGAGACGACTGCCCCGTGACGGCGGAAAGGTCGACTCGGTGACCTGGTAGAGATGGTCCTGTGAACTCGGCTTCCTCCTCCCCACAGCGGCCCGCCCGCGCCCTGATCCGGCGCGGGCGGGCCGCTCGCTCTCCCCTGCCGGTGCTCGTCACCGCGCTGGCCGTCCTGGGCGGCTGCGCGATCATCCTGCCCCTGGTGGGCATGGGGACACGCGTGTCCTGGGGACAGCTGCCCCAGCTGCTGGCAACCCCGTCGGCGCAGGCCGCCCTGTGGCTGTCGATCCGCACCTGCCTGACCTCCACGGCGATCTGCGTGGTGCTCGGCGTACCCCTGGCACTGCTGCTGTCCCGCAGCTGGCCGGGTGTGCGGATCGCGCGCGTCCTCGCGGTGCTGCCGATGACGATGCCGCCGGTGGTGGCCGGTATCGCGCTGCTGTCCACGCTGGGAAACCGCGGGATCCTGGGGGCGCAGCTGCGGCAGTGGGGGCTGCCCATCGCGTTCTCGACGACCGCGGTGGTCATCGCCCAGGTCTTCGTCTCCATGCCGTTCCTGGTGGTCACCCTGGAGGCGGCGCTGCGCAGCCGCGACGAGCGGGCCGAGACGACCGCCCGGACTCTCGGGGCCGGGCCCTGGCGCGTCCTGGCACAGATCA
>ERZ773022.1468-NODE-1468-length-15726-cov-6.818135_pt1 | contig 15726 bp, 15 predicted proteins | sample MGYA00580839_ERZ773022 | MGnify/ENA primary metagenome ERZ773022 (study PRJEB29015, sample SAMEA2738020) | human oral metagenome | biome: human oral; feature: human-associated habitat; material: dental | place: China | collected 2044 ... | reverse complement strand
ATTGATCTATTATGCAAGCCCAGTATCTGCGGCCCAATTTCAGACATACTAGGCCGAGATACTTTCATGAAAGCAGTTTGGAACTAATCGCCGTGCGAGAAAAGTATCGCCTCCGACAAGTAGGCAAGCAGCTGATGGAAATAGTCGAGGAAGAAGCGAGATTGCTCGGCGCAGTCCAATTACAAACACTAGCGCCCCAGAAAATGCCAGGCCTACAGAGCTTCTTAGCAAAAAATGGTTTCTATTACAGTCGCATGGAAGAGAGTGAGGGCGGGGTTTTGTTTTTGCGGTATAAAAAAGATATTAAGGATAAGAAGATCTAAATTGTTAGGGAACTATAACGCGCAATCCAAATTCATACGCAGCCATTGCGCGATAAAGTGGCTTAGTATCTTACGTTGATATTAAGAAGAATAGAAGTATACTTATACTCATTACTTATGCTTATCGCAAGCTATGCCGTCACCGTCTCCATCAAGATGCGGCGAATACCCCGGTTCGCCGCGGCGCATATGGCTATAGCCGGCAGCACGCGCCTCCTTACAGCTGCGGAAATTCAACTCTGCTGGAGCTGGCTGCGACGGCGCAGGGGTCGACTGGCGTTGACGCGTCTTAGCCGCATCGGCCGCTTCCTCCCGTCTTTTTCTTTCTTCTGCTTCTTTTTGGACCTTCTCGGCGCGCTCTTTTTCTTCCTGCTTGGCTTTTTCTAATTTGGCAATACGTTCAGAGAATGGCGTACGTTTGCCGTCTGGTAATTTACCAATATCTGACTTAGCGCGAGATATATTTTCATCACTCGATTGTTCTTCGGCTTTTTTGACTGATTCCTCGGCGCGCTTGAGAGCTTTTTCTAGCTCTTGTTTGTCATAATCAGCTTTTGTCTGACGATGAATCTTAATGGTCTTATCGCCGCGACGCTTACCGTCAACAACAGAGATAGAAATATCGCTATCGCCCTCTTTGATGTCTTTAATCTCATACTTGACACTACCAGCTGAGTCTTTACGATCATGAACCTCAATCTTATTTTCCGATATTTTTACTTCAGCGAACGAACTAATGCCCGATATTTTAGCGGATATCTCACGCTTATTCGTATGATAATCAAGTTTAATATTATCGTCCACGTCAGAAATAACGATAGGGACGTTGTCTTTTTCAAGACGAGCCTGTTCTGCAACGCTATTGATTTGAGTAATGGCAAAAATTGCAACAATTACGCCGCCAAAAATCATCCAGCCTCGCTTACGTTTCTTAGCGGAAGGCTTATTCTTGCTCTCTTGCTGTTGTTGTGTTTGTCCAAAATTTTTTCTAACCATTGTTATTTTATTCTCCTAGGTACTTTTAATTAAGTTAATAGACAATTTTTATCCAATCCGCTTATAAACATATCACAACATACTCCAGACAACAATATAGCTTGGCTTCTAAAGAAATAACCTCATTTATCAAGTAAAATCGCCCTAATAATTAAAGCGCCTGCTGAGCTGCCATCACTACATCTGCAAGCTCGCTATAAACCGTCATTCCAGACTTATAACAATCCACCTGCGTCACAATATCAAACCGCCGCGCATAATCTGGATGCGCACCAACAAACACGCATGAATTACGCCCAAGTTCTTTGCCCAGCTCAAACAGTGCAATAGGGCAGAGCGATTCTTTTGGAAACCAAAATAAAACTACTCGCGCCCGCTTTAAAAACTCATACTCCCATCTTATTTGACAAGCCGTCTCCGCCCCCTCGGAAGTCAACAGTCGATTACGACGAGGACTGGCTACCACAATATCCTGGTTACCCAGCAGCCTTATCGCTTCTGCCTGCCAATCTGGACAATTCGTGATACCTCCCGCCAAAAATAAATCTACCGATGGCAGTGCATCGTGCAAACTTATATCATCCGGAGTGATAGCCCTCATACTTCTACGATATTAGCATGCAGCAAAAATATCAACGGAACGCAGCCGCACGATCATCCCGCAAGCCTACTTAATCATGTTTTTAGATCATAAGGTTTACGGACAGAACTGGAGCAGGGCATTTTCAAGAATCAACGGCAAATCAGTGGATTTTCTTATTTGCACCAATAATATGAAACCGCTCATAGTTATTGAACTTGACGACAACACCCATGATCGTCCTGACCGCCAAAAGCGCGACATTTTCGTTAACTCAATTATAAGCAATGCAAATATGCCCCTGCTGCGGTTTAAGGCGGGTGAGTGGAATAGTGAAATCATCAAGCAAGAAGTCGCCCGCACTCTTAAAGAATCAATGCTCAAAAAATAATAGAACAAAAAGCGAACTAATTATCCGCAGGTTTCTTAAAGTCATGCCAGAATAATTATCTAACAATTGCCAACATTTCATAGATTCATAAAACACTACCTTTAGCGATCAAAGCCCAAACCATAATCAATAACACAAATTAGCGCGCCAAAAGCCATCAACAGCTCATAGCAATAAAAACATGGAACATGGCAAATATAGATTTAGAACATAAATATACCGGCAGACCCAAACAGGGCGGTAGCATAATTAATCGCCGCCGATACCTCCAAAAGTTTACAAACTACATAAATTTATCTTGAAAAAAGACGATGGAGTAATCATGTTCTGTAGATAGTTTTAATGTCGCACAATGTACCTTTTACGAACTAATAAATACGTCCAACCGGATGAATGAGAATACGTCCAGAATAAACCAACTTTCTTTCTATTTATCGTTTTTCACCGCCAACACCTGGCAGGGCAACCTTAGCACTGCCAGGCTAAAACTTAAGATTATTCTAAACTTTTTACACGTATTCCATTTACATTAAGACAAGCCAGTTCATTCCACGCCAGACCCACAAATCGTTAATCCAAAAACCAACACGCTTAAAAGCCGCCAGTACGTTCTTGTTGGCGTTTTTACAACCAAACTGCGTACGTTAAACATCATCGCGTACAAACTTAAACCAAGTTTTCCACACGCCGCCAAAGCCAGCCAGCAATCCACGCATTTGACTTTTTCTTAATTTTATTCCCCCGCTCCCCTAATTCACCGTCCAGTCAATATTTGACTTTTTAGCATTTAGATATAATAATATATAGTTTTTCGTATTTTGCCCAGCCTCCCAAAAAAGAACAAAAAGAGAACTAACGCCTTAAACAGAGCAGTACCCGCCCCTGTTAATTATACTGCCCAACCACCTATTTAGCTATCTGTAAAACGACCGCTGATCCACCCTGACATCAATATACACTGGCGTTATCCCCTGTCCATCCAAGTGTTTTATGGTAATAATCGCCTGCTTAACTTGCGGCTCAGCTGCCCTATCCACCGTCATTCGTATATAATAATCCCTGCCATCAACCTTAAACCAAACCTGGCGCACCGTGCCAGCTGGCAGTGTTGCCTCTGATACTTTTAAGTTATTTTGGGTGAATAAGGACACCGCCTGACCTAAAAAACTTAAAAATTGCCGGTTAATGACCTCTTGGCCGCTTTTGGCAGGGATACCGCTTTCATCCTTGACAGCTACCGTCGGCGCGTCAAAATAATTCTGCTCAAACGTCACGCCGCTTTCATCGACAAAATACACTTTACTACCGGACGACCACTGAGCAACTGGCTGGCGAAATTGTAATTTTACTGATGATGAAGCCAAAGATTCACCCTCGATTCGGATCGTTTTCACTTCCGGAGCTTGCTGTAAAAAAAAGTTTATTAAACTATTATGATCCAAAAAAAATCGGAATCTTTCAGCTGGACGCGACGCATAATAATCGTTAAGGATTTTAACATATTTGGCGACATTACCAGAGCTCTTCGGGTCGGGAGTTTGAACTGAAATATTAATCGTCAGTTGAGATAGTAAATATAACACAACTGCAAGCCCGCATACTGCGCCGAAAAAACGTCGGCTGGCTTTGCGCCGCTTTTTAATCAGCCGGTGCGCCTCCAGCCGCTCGGATGTCTCCATCGGCGAAGCTGTCTGGCGGCTGTTTAGCGTTCGGTTGCGCCGGTATGATTGCGCCGGTATATCATCATAAATTTCAGCCTGACGCCTCGCAGCAATTTCGCGGCGCGTCAACTTAGGTTCTTTCTTTTTCAGAAAGCCAAATTTCATTTACGCCTGCCCTGCCGGCGAATTGTAGTTAATATCATATTTGACATATCGCGAGCGGCGTTCGGCTTGGCAAATTTACCAAAATTATTACCCAAACCTTGCAGAATTTTCTGAGACCGCAGCAAGCCGATAATTTTCTTTGCCAAAATCTGGCTGTCGTCATCCAGCTCGTCCTCTGTCACAATCACCGCCGCCAGCGCCTCTTGATACACCTTAGCATTCTTTAACTGGTGTCCAGCCGTCAGCCGGCCGTTTGGAATAATGATAGTCGGTTTGTGTAACGCCGCCAGCTCCAACAGTGTCGTCGCGCCTGCCCTGGTCACCACCAAATCAGCCGCCGCCAGAACTTCTGCCATACCGTCATGCACGAAAGCTTGCAACCGCCAACCGTCGCATTCGCTGACAGCTTCCTTCAATTGTTCATATTGCAAATTGCCAGAAATTAAAAACACCGACGATTCAGCCAACAAATCCTCCCGAACCGCAACCACCGCCTCATTTATCCTGGCTGCACCCAAACCGCCGCCGGTAATCACCACGAGCGGCCGATTCGGATCAAATTGCAGCTTGGATTTCAATTGGCGGCGCTCCTCGTCTGTATACGGCCTGAACTCTGCCGCAACTGGAATACCAACATACTTAGCTTTTTCCGGCGGATAATTATAATATTTAAGCGGCGCGCCCGTGCCAATCGCCTTAGCAAACGGGCTTAACAGCCGATTAGTTAATCCCGGGTGAGCATCAGAATCGTGCAGCACCAGCGGAATTTTAAGCAGCCGCGCCGCGTAGCCAGCCGGCAAGCAAACATAACCGCCCTTAATAAAAATCACATCCGGCCGCCAAATCAATAACTTAATAAAGCTTTGGCAAAACCCGATAACCACCTTAAAGGCATCGCGGACGTTTGGCAGTAAAATTGACGGACGAAGATGAAAGCTAATGCTTTTACCATGATAGCGCCGCAATTTTCCAGCAGCAATCAGCTCAACCGGAATAGTCTCGTCAAACTTGCTAAAAATTCCGCGGGCGCGGGCGCCAAATTTTCGATCGCACCAAAACCGCAGCTCATGATCGCCTGATTTTTTCAACTCCCTAAATACGGCTACCACTGGCGTAACGTGTCCGCCCGAACCGCCGCCGACCGCTAAGATTCTTGCCATCGCTTACCTCCTCTAATGGTTTATGTGATGTGTATCTGGAAATCTGAAAAACTAGTCCAAGCGCCGCGGCAATAAACATCATACTAGTACCGCCGTAGCTCAACAGCGGCAGCGGAATCCCTGTCAGCGGCGCCACGCCGGTCATCGCAGCGATATTCATGATAACATGCGACGCTACCCAGCCGAATACGCCAGCCGCAGCCAGCCGCAGCCGCATGTCCGGCAATCTGGCAGACACGCGTAAAATTGACAATAACAGCGCCGTAAAAAGCGCTAAAATCGCCATCAAGCCGAGAAAGCCGAACGTCTCGCCCATTACCGCGAAAATCGAGTCGTTAATTGCCTCGGGTAGATAACCAGTCGCCTGCACGCTCTTGCCAATCCCCAGGCCTAGCAGCCCGCCAGAACCAATCGCAATCCGCGCCTGCTGAATGTGGTAATCACCGTCATCCTGGCTAGCTGAACGGCGGCTATCGCCCTGCAAGAACGTTACCACGCGCTCAATCCGGTGCGGCGACATAGCGATCATCAGCACGCCGAGGATCAATACCGCGCCCAGCACCTTGGCGATAATCTTTCCATTCATCCCAGACACCACCAGCATTGCCATGATAATCGCCACCAGCGACATGCCAGTCCCCAAATCCTTTTGCAAGAACACCACGACAATTAACGAAATCCCTGCCAACACCGCTACCGGCACAAGCGTTTCCTGCATGTCGTTAATTTTCTCCTGTTTGACACGTTTGCTTAAAAACCCCGCCAGAAACACCAGCACGCCGTATTTTAGCAGCTCCGACGGCTGAAGACTGCCTAATTGCCCCAAATAAAACCAGCGGTAAGCCCCGTTCGTGCCTTTGGCAATCGGCAGATGGAGAACTGCGCCCATAACCACCAGCAGCACGCATAAAACCAGCCCAGTTAAAAAAATCTGTTTCGCGTACTTATTAAACCACTTCAATGGCAGCAGCGCGCAAATCGCAAACGCTGCGATAGCAATGATAACGCTAGCTAACTGCTTATTAAAGAAAAAGTTACTATCATAATGCGTACCGTATGCATAATTTAGTACATTTGCCCGCTGCGGCCCCAGCGCGTACATGACCACCAGCCCCAGCATTAATAGCAACCCCATATACAGAGCAATCTGATACATCGGTCGATGGCGGCGAACCGGCACGACTTTATTGGCATTGCGCTTAAAGGCAGCTAAACTACGCAACATGACCCCCCGCCAAAGCCAGCATCACGCCGATAAACGCCATCACGCAGCCAATTACCCAAAACCGCATCGTCACCTTGGTTTCCGGCCAGCCAATAGCCTCCAAATGATGATGAATTGGCGCCGATAAGAAAATCTTGCGCTTAAAGAATTTTTTACTAAAAATCTGTATCAAACTGGAGCCCGCCTCAATTACAAACAACAGCCCAATTACCGGTAGCAGCAACAGTGAATCTGTCAGCATCGCCACCACCCCTAAACTAGCACCGTAAGCAAAGCTGCCAACATCGCCCATGAAAAACCGTGCCGGATAAATATTAAACCACAAATAACTCAGCAGCACGCCGACCACCGTAAAGCAAAATCCTGCCAGCAGTACCTGCTGCTGCAATAAGGCAATCACCCCGAACGCGCCGAAACTAGCACCCAAGAGACCGCCAGCCAGCCCGTCCATGCCATCGGAAATATTAACCGCATTGCCAGTCGCCACCACCGCAAATGCAAACAACGGGATGATCAGCCAACCGACATTCACATCCCCCATAAACGGCACATGAAAACTCATCAAACCTAATTTGGCGAAGAAGAACCAGCCGAGAACCGCGCCAATAAGCGTAATTAGCGCAAACTTCACCGGGCTGCGCAAGCCCGCCGCGCCGCCGCCTGTACCGCGAATATTGATAATATCATCGATCAAACCAACCGCGCCGCCGCCCAGCAGCGCTGCTAATGGCAGCCACGTCTGTGCTCGATCTAAGTTGCAGAAAAAGGTCACAATAAAAATAGCAATCACGCCGATCACGCCGGCCATTGTCGGAATATTGCGCTGCAATTTCGCCGCTTGAAACTTGGCAAAAATCTTCAATTTCTTACCGTCGGTACTCTCGGAACGCTGCCGCTTCCAAAACCGATATCGGTAAGCAAAAAACGTATAAATTGGCGTTAAAAACATCGCCAATAAAAACGCCCCGACGCTCAGTAAAAATACGTGCGTTAATTCGTTAGTCATTGTTTGTAAAGCGGTTGCCATGGTTATCCCTTCGGTGCTAATTTCATATAATCAATCATCCAGTTGGAGATGTCCGTGAAAATCGGGCCGGCGTGGTAATTTCCCTGCAGGTTAATCCCTCTGCCCGGCGCCGCCACGCGTACCATTATGACATATTCCGCCCTATTTGCGCCACCATAGCCGATATAGGTCGCGATTGTCTCTTTTTGTGAATAATGGCCGCTAACGACCGCCTCCGACGTTCCAGTCTTACCGCCAATTTCATACCCCGGCTTATCGTTCTTTGATAAAAACGATGAACCGCGCGCTGTCGCTAGCATACTGCGCATTTGCGACGACGTCCCGGCGCTGACCGTCTGGCGCAGCGCTTTGTTCTCGGACGGATGTATTTTACCGTTTTTATCAACCGACCCGCCAACAATCGCCGGCCTATAGTATTGCCCGCCGTTAACAATCGACGAAAACCCAGCCGCCACCTGCACCATTGTTAAGTTCATGCTCTGCCCGTACGTCATCGCCGAATAGCGGACTTCGTTGCCCTCAGCGCTGTCCGGCGGATAAACATAACCGGCCGCCTCGTTCAATTCAATGCCAGTAGCTTGCCCGAATCCAAACCGATCATGATAATAATCGTAAAGCGTCTGGCGCGCTGGCAAATTGATTTGCGACCCATTGCCAAGCCTCCGCACTGCCGTAATTGTACCCACATTCAACGAATTATTGAACGCCCCCTGAATCGATATCGGACCGTTCAAACCGCGCAGCGCATTGCACATAGTCCTGTCAGCTACTTTAATGCAATCAGTATTATTATAGACAGTCGACGGCGTAACCGCGCCTTTATCAATCGCCGCAGCAAAACTAAACGACTTGATAATCGACCCCGGCTCAAACGGCGTCATCGTAACATTATTCATAAAAACCGCCGCATTAGTTTGCTTGGCATATTCCGCCGGATTATACGACGGATAATTAGCCATCGCTAAAACTCGACCGTTATTTGGATTCATAACGATAACGCTTCCTTCAGTGGCGTGCGCTGCCTCGACGCCGTTTTTCAGCGCCGACTCAGTGTAACTCTGGATATTCCGATCAACCGTTAAAGCGATACTCTCGCCTGCCTTCGCCTCAATCCGAATATTATCCTTACCCACTGTCAGCGGCACGTTCCTGACGTCGGTCACTGCCTGTAATAAACCGTTCTGCCCCTTTAAGCGCTTTTCCAGCGCGCCCTCCACGCCGTATTGTCCGTCGCCAGCCGCATTAACGAAACCCAGTACATGCGCACCTAAACCATTCTCTGGATAATCGCGAATCGACCCCTGTTGATACAACATACCAGCAAAATTCTTCTTCCTCAGTTTTTCGGCTTGCGTTCTGGAAATATTCCTAGCCAAAACCTCGTAGCGGGATTTCTTATTATTCAGCTTAGCTTCGGCATGATGAACCATCTCTCCGCCGGCGATTTCTTTCAAGCTAGTAATAATTTTACTGCGCTCGTTGTCTTCCACCGCCTGCGGATCGGCAATTACCGTATAGATCATCCGATTTAGCACGACTGGCGCCAACGCCTGCCCGTCCATCATATAAATCTTGCCGCGCTCTGCCGGAATAATAAATTGCCGCTGCTGGCTAGCCCGAGCCAACTCGGTATACATACCATGCTGCAAAATCTGCAAGTAAAACAGCCTTAACACAAAAGCCGCCATCGCCAAGAGTAAAACGATGGCCAACCAGCCAGTTCTAGAATGCTTAAGCCGCTGCATAATCGCTCTATTTAGTATATCATTTCAGGCTACCGCGCGTAACTGGTTTCAGTCGATGTCATGGCCGCCGCGACATTGCTATTCTTCGCCCTCTCTAGCGATGTCAGCCGCGCATTTTGTACTTCCAATTCTGATTTTTTAGCGCTCAATTCATTTATCTGCGAATCCAAATCCTGCGCCTCGTAGCCATAGGCTGTAGTCTTAATTGCCTGAGTCAAATAAATCAAGCCCAGTACTGTAATCATCAGCGCAACAAGCACTGTATGAGCAACAGGACCAAGTTTGACCTGAGACTGAAAACGTGTGGAGTTCTGATTGCGCCGCATCTGGACACCTGAACGTCGCGGAGTAAATGTGGTGGTTGTCATTGCTTCTATTCTTATTTTTATTTATAATTTTTATTAGGGAAAGCTAGCCCGCCCCTTTTAGTATATTAGAACGGGCCGCTTCCGATTTAGAGTGTATATTCCGGAATACGCGCTTTGTTAGCCGCGGCGTACCGCAACGGTCTCAGCTGCTTCTGCGTCCTGGAATTGTACTTTGATGTGGATTGGCATGGTGTCGCCCTCCTTTTTTGTTTTATTTTTTCACGGCGTAGCGAAACTGAGCGCTTCGACTGCGCGGATTGTGAACATCTTCTGTTCCAGACACCGGTTTTTTCTCTGGGATTATCAGCTCGGCCTCGTAGCCGGCAGCCGCCTGCTCCCAAAAATATCGCTTAACCAATCGATCCTCCAAACTATGAAAACTAATTATTCCAACTCGCCCGCCCCGATTAAGAAGGCGTGGTAGCAGCGGCAATAATTCTTCAATCAGCCGAAGTTCGTGATTGACTTCAATGCGTAGTGCCTGAAAAGTGCGAGTCGCCGGATGATGTTTCATCCCGCCGCGACCGACAGTGCGCTTGATCAGATCAGCCAGCTCGGTCGTTCCCCGAATCGGCCTGGCGCTAACAATTGCCTGCGCAATCCGCCTGGCCCGCCCGGGACTTTCCTCGCCGTAGCGAGTCATCAGCCGCGTCAAATCCTCAACCGAATACGAATTGACGATATCCGCCGCTGTCGTTTCCGTCCGATTATCCATCCGCATATCCAGCGGCCCGTCAAACCGAAACGAAAAACCTCTCTCTGCTCTGTCAAGCTGTGGTGACGACACCCCCAAATCAGCCAAAATCACGTCAAATGTACGTCCCTGCTTGACCAAATCCTGCGCTGCGCTCACAAAATCCTTGTGAATTAGCGTCGCGCCTTTTTCAGCCAAATCGCCCAGCGTGTTAATCGCGTTATCATCGCGGTCAACCAGCACTGCGCCCAAGTAATTATCCGTCCTCGTTAAGAATTCCCTGGCGTGGCCGCCATAGCCAGCCGTCAGGTCGAGATAACTCTCGCCCGTAGCTGGCCGCAACCTGTCCAAGGTCACCTCAAGGAGCACGGGAACATGAATCGGTTCGCTCACTTGAAGCGCTTCCGACTGTGGTGGATGTTCTTTAATACTCATCATTGCTTTATTGTAGCAGTCAGGTGCAAGATTTTCGAGATTTATCTCCGTACAGCGATTGCAGCCCAAGCGACCTTGAGTCGCCTGGCGCGTAAAGAGGAGTAAATCTCGACAAATCGCCGCGGCTGACACCACAACGTATAGCAATGCTCGAGATCACCTAACTGGATATTTAATTCTGGCTGTTTTGTATTTGTGTTTTGTTTGTTTTTGTTGTCTAAGAGTGGAAATGTGATGATTGTCAGTGACAACCATAGTTTCCAAAAGAGACTTATGTGTGAGGTGGAGTTTTTTGGGAGGTGTTTTGAGGAAAGAACGTTGCCGTTTTTATCGTGGAGCAAATTGCCACCTGCCATCTTCAAATACCCAGATAGTTGATCTCGAGAGGTTTTTAAATTGTTAAGGTACTGACCTGAGCTAATCAATCCGCATTCTCAGCCGCCATCAGCCGAAAATACGCGCCCGCCCGCACCGCCACAACTTCCCGGTCAATACCAGCATAGTCGAGTAGATGCTGCTCAATCGTCACCCGCCCCTGTTTCTGGTCGAGCGCCGATGCGGTTTTACCGCGGCGGAACTTGACATTCAGGTCGGCCACGCGCTCATCCAGAATACTTCCGGTCAGCGCGCCCTCCACTTCCCGATCCCAGACTTGCTGTGGATACAGGTGGAGATAGTTGCCAAACCCGCGGGTCAACACGACGCCGGACGCAAACTCTGCCCTGAGCTCAGCTGGGATCGTCAAGCGCCGCTTGTCGTCCAACTTTCGCTCAAAGTAATCTGTCTGCACGTCGTCCTTCCTCCGTGGTAGATTAGTTGGTTTTTACTAGTGGATGTTTGTTTTAGTTGGTGTTACCCGCCAACATTCGTTCCACTGATTCCACTATACTACCCACAACTACCCACATGCAAGCCTTTTTACCCACTTTCTACCCATTTCCCTACCAAACTAAAACTTTTCCACGGTTTTGTGGAAAAGTCTAGTGGTACTATGCTTATTTCAGACGCTAATTAGCTGTATACTAGCGCAGTAATTACCCCTTGGCTAATCATCGTAATCCCAGCCTGTAAAATCCTCAAGCGGACGACTATACAACGCAATAGGATACTCTGTATTGCAGCTGCTGCCAGTATGAAAACCTGACTCAACAGGAGCAAACCATCCCTCAGGTAGTCGAACCATCTCGGTATCGCCTAATAAGTCCTCAATACTGACGCGCGGCGCCATTTCTTCCGGACGAGGCTCGTAAGCGGTATTTTCTATCAAGCAGTCCACGATGGCGTCGTCAACTCTTGCCCGCATAGCAGCAATCGCACCTAAGGTGCGTTTTTGCCTCTTTAGACCAATCCCCTCTCCAAACCGCCAAGTTCCGCAATCTTCTCCTTGTACAGCAAATTCCGTATCATAACAACCATTCTCCCCAACCAATCTTGTGCTTTTAAGATATTTGTCGCCTCCACGACCACCCTCTCCTACTGTATACAAAACAACTATAGGATTTCTTATAAACCTGTCTCTTTCTGCCCCTTTGCCCTCTTCTAGTCGTGTCGGCTTCTTTGGCTTTTTTGTAAAACTTCCTACAGGCAATAATATCCTGTCATCACCATAACGATCAGACTTAACACTGAAACCGCCTCCTCTAGAACCTTCGTACATACCGAACCCGCCTCCTGTAGAGTCTTCGTATATACCTCCCGTTAAACTAAGCAGATGCTCTGCTCTATCCCATAAACGCGGCATAAGCTTCCGTAACTGCTCACTTGTCTTCTCTAATTGTTCGTCCTTTGGTCTAATTTTATCGTCTTCGCTACGTCTTCGAAGCTCTTCGACTGTTGTTCTCTCTATAGACCCTAGCCGGCTAGCCATTATGATAAACTATCACCTTTTCTCCCACCACACTTATTTATTAACAAGTTGTTATTATAATCCTATACTTTCAGATTATCAAACTTGCACCCTCCCCTAACGCCTCAACTGCACATCATAAGCGCAAAAAAGACACGATGCAGTAATCACCATCTATTACCGCAAACAGTCAATAACATCCTCGCCGTCATGCAGCATGCTATATAAAATATCTTTATCCATGATGTCTATAAACTCCGCTACGGTTTCACTAATAGCATCCCTAATTTCTTGATTATCGCCAGTTTCCCGATAATCCTGTACGTTTTTCCACAATTCTTCAACGATAGCGCCTCGAATAGCCTTCATCACGGTATACGGATTATTTATTGCTAATATCTTATCAACATCCATCTGGGCTATATGACCCGCCAAATTTATAACAGCAATATCGTCTGGATTCCGAAATTCTTGGCGAAAACGCTCCATACCGAGGCCGCCCGGTCTGTTTTTATTCTCATCAGCAGCCTTGAAAATTTCATCTAAACTTCCGTCTATAACGCCAAACAACCGCCGCATACCATCCTCCAAGCCCGCTTCTTTACCATCAAGATCCGAAACGTAGCTTGACAACTCTCCTTTCGTTTGCACCAGAAAATCCCGTATCAGCATCCGATTGCCAATCCCTTCGAGAACTACACTATGCGGCAGCACCGCGGCCTGATCTCTAATCTTTGCAGAATCTTTTTGCTCTAATCCAGCCAGAAAATCACCAGATAAAAAATCAGAAGCTTTTTGCGGTAACTTCTCCATATTTTCATAGTATAACATAACCGCTTCCTTGCCTTTCTGCCAGTCGCCTGCGCCTACACTGGCGAGCTCTCTTAATATTAACCAAACTATCTCTCGTCACTCCATCCTTGCGATACGGACGTACGATATTTGTTCCGGGAGGCATATACATCTCTCCTCTTGGTTCAGATTTCTTTTCTCTACCTTCGGCGTGCCAAAGCATTCTCCGTATCAACTTCTCGAAATCGTAGTCAACAGAAGAATGAAACCCAGTGATATAAGCTCCGTTCTTTGCTGTTTTAGAATCGTGTGCCGAGAAATACGCTCTAACGGGAATCTTCTTACCATCACCCATCAGCTCACCGACCGAAAGTCCATATTTTATTCTTTGCTCATTAGCTACAATCAACTGCATTTCAATTTGATCTTCTATTTCGGGATATTGATCAACTAGCGAATGATAAACATCTCTAAGCTGCGAGCCGCTAATAGTCCAATCATCCAGTAGCACAACTCGCAAATTTTCTTTTGGCATATTCGCAATATCATCTCGATCAACGATAATCCTATCACCGTATTTTTCCCAATCTTCTTCGGTAAAATTGGCTAGTATATTATCTAATAAATATTCATCGCTCTTTATCTGATTCTTATTAATTTTAATTTCTCCAGCGATAACACAAATTTGTAAATCGGTATTTGCCTCAAGAGCTGCTTTCCAGCTGACAGCGATACCAGCCGCTGCTTCTTTGTATTCTTTTTCGCCAATAAATGTCAAATTTTCGCGCATGGATTTAGCTTCATTTGCATATTTACCGTTTAGGGATTCTACATAGGCAAAAAACCCATCAAGCTGGCATAGCGTTTCGTATTCCGTTAATTCTGCCCTATCACCTCTATACAGATCATCTAATGTAAAAGTTTGTGGGATGCAGCATGTTCTGGGAGTATATATGATAATATTACTCCTGTCTTCAGCCTTGCCTGCCAGTTGTTCATCTAAACGCGGAGCAACCTTGACCACTCCCTCTGACTCTAGCCGCCAACATACCTCTTCAGGGCTAATTTCGTCGCTCGCTCCAGCAGGATGAATCTCGACTCCTGAAAATTTTACCGGAGTAAGGCTATATTTGTCGACATACGAACCAGTAGCCTCTATATCTAGCTCAGCATCCGAATCACTTTCAAGATTATCTTCGCTCTCTCCTGGCAGAAGAAATGTTGTCTCAAGACTTCTTCTCATAAAAATTACCTTTAGTCCTTGGATTTTCTACTAACTGCAAGCTCCTTCCAAATCCGCCCCAACGTGTTACAAGTATCAAGGTTCGCGTCTTGCACGGTAATCTCTTGCATAGTAGCCTTCTGCGGGTCACCTTCACCAGGAACAATTTTGTACACACGGCATTCGCCAATCCCTCCATTTTCACTAGCCTTGTATTTAATACGATATATGTCAAATTCATCTTCAGACAGATTACCATGACTATCAAACCGAGCCAGATTAACATCCATAGAAGCATCGCCGTCACCTTGCGCAAAATAATACATCGCACTGGCTATACATGCCAAATATCTCCTCGCAAACGCTTCGTAATCGTCGGGATTTTCCCCGGTTTCCTGCACAATCAGCTCCGCTCCTGAAACCGACCTGCCGCCACCGCCACGTCCTTTCTCGTTCATTGTCTATCCGCTCCTTTCCTATATACACGTGTCCGCCCATTACGGGTTTCTGCCATTGTAGATGTTCTATTTCCCTCATAATCTCCAGTTTCAATATTAGTATAATCTGTTTTATCTGCCAAGAAATACACTACTCCATCTAGACCGCTAATAACCCTGATCCACGGAAACGCCTTAGAAATCGCTGGCGCCGTACCTTCGCGCCGCTGAAATCCTTCGCCAAGCGTAAGAGGTTCAAATTTATCCTCTTCTCGCACAAGCGGATGGCACGAATTTAGCACGATAGTATCTATTGCCAAAGCCGTAACGAGATCGCGCAGACCCTTTTTATTATACCACTCCTGAGAATCCGGCGGTATTTTTTCGCCATACGACATAGCAAACGCATCTTCGCCGCCATGGCCAAACAAAATGACTGAATAAAACGTGCTACTGTCAACACCAGCTTCCTCTAGCTTTTTTACTATACCAGATAGTATGCCGGTATTGCTTATTTCAACAGCAAACATATCAGTAGATTTTATGTTGCGATGCGCATGTGCAGCGCCGTTGTGGTCGCCATTATCTCCTCTGATAATCATCGTTGCCGGATTGCCAGATTTCGTGCGCCCAGTCTCTAATATATGCAGCGTACCTCG
>ERZ773022.1465-NODE-1465-length-15746-cov-11.486521_pt1 | contig 15746 bp, 11 predicted proteins | sample MGYA00580839_ERZ773022 | MGnify/ENA primary metagenome ERZ773022 (study PRJEB29015, sample SAMEA2738020) | human oral metagenome | biome: human oral; feature: human-associated habitat; material: dental | place: China | collected 2044 ... | reverse complement strand
ACGAACAGCTTATTTTGTTTTTTGAGCAAAACCCCAAAGTTATAGATTTGATTTTGGAAAAGTGCGTCGGAGAGGCGGCGGCCCGCATTGCGGCGCGCAAAGCAAAAGAAGCGACGCGGCGCAAAAGTTCTTTGGACAGCTTCGGTTTGCCGGGAAAACTCGCCGACTGCTCTTTAAAAGATCCTGCAAAATGCGAAGTGTACATAGTGGAAGGAGATTCGGCAGGCGGTTCGGCAAAAAAAGGCCGCGACAGTAAAACGCAGGCTATTTTGCCCTTGTGGGGAAAAATGCTGAATGTCGAGCGTACGCGTTTGGATAAAGTCGTAAATAACGAAAAATTACAGCCGGTTATCGCGTCTTTGGGAACGGGCATCGGCAAAGATTTTAATATTGAAAAAATACGTTATCATAAAATCATCATTATGGCCGATGCCGATGTCGACGGTTCGCACATACGCACGCTGCTTTTAACCTTCTTTTTCCGCTATATGCCGGAACTGATTGAGCACGGCTATGTGTATCTCGCGATGCCACCGCTCTATAAAATTTCCTACAATAAAAAGGAATGGTACGTGTATGACGACAGTGAGCGGGACAGCATTTTGAATGAAATCGGGCGCAACGTCAGCCCCGCGGTACAGCGATACAAGGGTTTGGGTGAAATGGACGGCACGCAGCTCTGGGAGACAACGATGGATCCCGCCCGCCGCAAGATGATGCGGGTAACCCTGCCCGATGCGGTAGAAGCTGACCGGATTTTCAGCACACTGATGGGCGAAGAAGTAGAGCCGCGCCGCAAATTTATCGAAGAAAATGCGGTGTACGCGAATCTCGATGTGTAATGGAGCATAAAACGTGGAAGAGATAAAAACGCCGGAAGGCGGGGTGCTAATCCCCATTCCGATTGAAACTGAAGTAAAACGTGCATATATAGACTATTCGATGTCGGTTATTGTGAGCCGCGCCCTGCCTGATGTGCGGGATGGCTTGAAGCCAGTACACCGCAGAATCCTCTATTCAATGGAAGAGAAAAACTTGCGCTATTCGGGGCCGACGCGCAAATGCGCTAAGATTGTCGGTGATGTACTGGGAAGCTATCACCCGCACGGCGATGCCTCCGTATATGATGCACTTGTCCGTTTGGGGCAGGATTTTTCCCTCCGGTATCCGGTAATCCATCCGCAAGGAAACTTTGGTACCATCGGAGGCGACCCGCCTGCAGCCTACCGTTATACGGAAGCAAAGATGGCGCGACTTGCAGAGTCGATGGTAGAGGATATCAAAAAAGATACCGTTGATTTTATCCCGAACTTTGACGATTCTACGCAGGAGCCGACCGTTCTGCCGGGCAAATTTCCGTTCCTATTGGCGAATGGTTCAAGCGGTATTGCCGTCGGCATGGCAACCAATATGCCGCCGCACAACCTCGTCGAGGTCATCGGCGCCGCACGCCATCTCATCGATCATCCTGAGGCGGACCTGGAGGATCTCATGGCCTTCGTCCCGGGCCCGGATCTACCCGCCGGCGGCATGATCGTGGGACTGGACGGGATCCGGGAGGCCTATCGCACCGGTCGCGGCAAGTTCCTCACGCGGGCCACCGCCCGTATCGAGAACCTGACGCCCCGTAAAAAGGGAATCGTCGTCACCGAACTGCCCTACCTGGTCGGCCCCGAGAAGATCATCACCCGAATCAAGGAGGCGGTCGCCTCCAAGAAACTCCAGGGCATCACTGACGTCGCCGACCTCACGGACCGCAAGAACGGCACGCGTCTGGTCATCGGAGTCAAGAACGGCTATAACCCCGAGGCGGTGCTCACCCAGCTGTACAGGCACACGCCCTTGGAGGACTCCTTCGGCATCAACAACGTGTGCCTGGTCGACGGTCGTCCTCGCACACTGGGTCTGCGCGAGCTGCTGGAAGTCTTCGTGCATCACCGTCTGACGGTGGTGGAGCGCCGCACCCGCTTCCGTCTGGACAAGCGCAAGGAGCGCCAGCACCTGGTCGAGGGCCTGCTCATCGCGATCCTCGACATCGACGAGGTCATCCAGGTCGTGCGCTCCAGCGAGGACGCCGCCACCGCCCGCACCCGCCTCATGCAGGTCTTCGACCTCACCGAGCCGCAGGCGAGCTACATCCTGGAGCTGCAGCTGCGGCGCCTGACCAAGTTCTCGGTCATCGAGCTGGAGAAGGAGCGCGACTCCCTGGCCCGGGAGATCGCCGAGCTCGAGGCCATCCTCAACGACGAGGCGCTGCTGCGGGGCGTGGTCTCCCGCGAGCTGGCCGCGGTGGCCGAGGAGTTCGGCACGCCGCGGCGGACGGTGCTCCTCGAGGCGCCCGGGGCCGGGTCGCAGGGCTCGGGACCGCAGGCGCCCGACGGCGCGGGAGCGGGCGCCCCGGGTACCACGGGGCAGACGGCCATGAGCCTCATGGCCGGCGCCTCAGACGTCCCCCTGACCGTCCCGGACGACCCGTGCCGGGTGCTCCTGTCGGCCACGGGCCTGGTGGCGCGCACGGCCGGGGCGGAGCCCGTCTCGCGCGCGGGCGGGCGCCGGCGCCACGACGCGATCACGAGCCAGGTCGCCACGACGGCGCGCGGCCGGGTCGGGGCCGTCACGGACACGGGCCGCCTGGTGCGCCTGGACGTCGTGGCGACCCCGGAGATCCCGCGCCCGGAGGGGGCGCCCTCGCTCGCCGGAGGGCAGCCCGCGCGCCTGCTGGTCGACATCGAGCCGGAGGAGAGGGTCGTCGGCCTGGTGCCCATCGGCACGGAGTCGAGTCCGCCGATCGTGCTGGCCACCGCGGCAGGCGTCATCAAGCGCGTCAAGCCGGGCGACGAGCCCGGCCGGGGCGACTCCTGGGAGGTGATCGCCCTGGCCGACGGGGACCGCGTCGTCTTCGCCGGCACCGCCGCGGACACCGACATCCTCACCCTGGTGACCTCGGACGCCCAGCTGCTGCGCTTCGGGGCGTCCAGGGTGCGCCCCCAGGGGCGGGGCGCGGGCGGCATGGCGGGCATCTCCCTGCGCGAGGGGGCGCGCGTCATCGCAGGCTCCGCGGTGCCGGCCGACCTGCTGGCCGAGGCCGTCGTCGTCACGATCGCCGACGCCGAGGGGGCGCTGCCGGGCACCGGGACGGGCTCGGTCAAGGTGACCCCGCTGGACCGCTACCCCGCCAAGGGGCGGGCGACCGGAGGCGTGCGCGCCCAGCGCTTCCTGCGCGGGGAGGACGAGCTCGTCCTCGCCTGGGTCGGGGTGGGCCCGGCCCGCGCGGTCGGGCCGGGCGGCCAGAGCGTGGGGCTTCCCGAGGTCGATGAGCGCCGCGACGGCTCCGGCTCGCCGCTGTCCGCCCCGGTGGCCGGGATCGGGTGAGGCGATCTCGGTCCCGGCCCTGAGGGGGACGGGCCGCGCGCTACGCCGTCCGGGCTGAGTCCGCTGAGCCCGCCGGCCCGCTCCGGTGGGTCCACAGCCGCATGACCGTGGCGGTCGCCCGCTCGGTGCTCTGCGGTGCGGCGCGGAGCACCTCGGCGAGTGGGACGACATCACCCTGCGAGCTCGACATGAGCGCCACGCAGCCGGTGGTCAGAAGCACCTCCGCGCCCGGACGCACCCGCCCCGCCACGATGACGGTGGGCACCCCGCGGGCGGCGGCGGCCCTGGCGACGCCGGCAGGGGTCTTGCCTGCCAGGGTCTGGGCGTCGACCGAGCCCTCGCCGGTGAGGACGAGGTCCGCTCCGCTGACCGCCTCGGCCAGGCCGACCGTCCGGGCGACCAGGTCGACCCCGGGCTCGAGCCGCGCCCCCAGAAAGGCCATGAGGGCGAAGCCGAGCCCCCCGGCCGCCCCGGCCCCCGGCCGGCCCGCGAGCTCGGCGTGCCCGCTCAGGCCCGCCCAGTGGGCCAGCACCGAGTCGAGGTAGCCGACGTCCTCCGGGCTCGCGCCCTTCTGCGGGCCGAAGACGGCGCTGGCGCCGCGCTCCCCCAGCAGGGGGTTGTCGACGTCGCAGGCGACCTCGACCCTCAGGCCGGTCAGCCTCGCATCGAGGCCGGAGGCGTCGACGGACGCGAGCCCCGCCAGCTCTCTGGGCGTCGTCCCGACGGCACGGCCCGCGCCGTCGAGGAAGCGGACGCCGAGCTCGGCCAGCATGCCGGCGCCCCCGTCACTGGTGGCCGAGCCGCCGATGCCCAGGAGCAGGCGGTCGGCGCCGGCGTCCAGGACCGCGCGGATCATCCGACCCACACCCCGGGTGTCCGAGCCGAGTACGTCGCGCTCCTCCTCGGGGACCAGCTCGAGGCCCGCGGCCGAGGCCATCTCGAGCACGGCGGTGCCGCCGCCGACCGCCAGGCGGCCCGCGACCGGGCGGCCCAGGGCGTCGACGGTCTCGACCGTGCGGACCCGGGCGCCCAGCGCCGCTGCCACGGCGTCGGTGAATCCCTCACCGCCGTCGGACATGGGCACCTGGACGACCTCGGCGTCCGGGACGACAGCGAGCACGCCCCGGGCCATGGCGGCCGCCGCCTCGGCGGCCGTCATGGCCTCCTTGAAGGAGTCGGGGGCGAGGACGACCCTCATCTCGACTGCCCCTGGGCGGCGGGCTCGCGCACGAGCGCCGGCCGCTTGGGGTCGAAGGCCCACCCCGGGATGAGGTACTGCATGCCGATCGAGTCGTCCCGCGCTCCGCTTCCGCTGACCTTCTCCAGGAACAGCGCGTGGGCGGCCTCCAGCCGGTCGCGGTCGATCTCGACGCCCAGGCCCGGGACGTCCGGGTCCACGGCGACCTCGCCGTCGATGATCTGCGGGCTCCTGGTGGTCAGGCGCTCGAGGCCCTCCTGCCAGATCCAGTGGGTGTCCAGGGCGTTGTACTCCCCCGGCGCCGAGGCGCCGCAGTGGGCGATCATCGCCAGGCTGATGTCGAAGTGGTTGTTGGAGTGGCAGCCCCAGGTCAGGCCCATGTCGTGGCAGAGCTGGGCCACGCGCACCGAGCCCTCCATCGTCCAGAAGTGCGGGTCGGCCAGGGGGATGCTGACCGAGCCCAGGGCCAGGGAGTGGGTCATCTGCCGCCAGTCCGTGGCGACCATGTTGGTGGCCGTCGGCAGCCCCGTGGCGCGGCGGAACTCCGCGAGGATCTCCCGGCCGGAGTAGCCCTGCTCCGCGCCGCAGGGGTCCTCGGCGTAGGCCAGGACGCCCGCCTTGTCCCTGCACAGCTCGACGGCCTCGGCCAGGGACCAGGCGCCGTTGGGGTCGAGCGTGATGCGGGCGTCGGGGAAGCGCCGCTTGAGCGCGAGGACCGACCTCATCTCCTCGGCGCCGGGCAGGACCCCGCCCTTGAGCTTGAAGTCCTGGAAGCCGTAGCGCTCGTAGGCGGCCTCTGCCAGGCGCACGATGGCGTCCGGGGTCAGCGCCTCCTCGTGGCGCAGGCGGTACCACTCGACGTCGGAGTCGGGCTCGCGCACGTACTCCAGGTCGGTCCTGCCCGGGTCCCCCACGAAGAAGAGATAGCCCAGGGTCCTGACCCGCGACCGCTGCTGGCCGTCGCCCAGCAGGGCCGACACCGGCAGGTCCTCGTACTTGCCCAGCAGGTCGAGCATGGCCGCCTCGATGGCGGTCACCGCGTGGACGGTCGTGCGCAGGTCGAAGGTCTGCAGTCCGCGCCCGCCGGCGTCCCGGTCGGCGAAGGCCGCGTGCACCTGGCGCAGCACGTTCTTGCGGTCGGCGATCGACCTGCCGACCACAAGGGGCTCGGCGTCCTTGAGCGTCCGGGTGATCCTGTCCCCTCCGGGGACCTCTCCGACGCCGGTCGCACCGGTGGAGTCGGTGAGCACCACGACGTTGCGGGTGAAGTAGGGGCCGTGGGCCCCGGACAGGTTGAGCTCCATGCAGTCGCGCCCGGCGACCGGGTAGACCTCGATCTTCTCGATCCTCGGTGCAGTCATCGGCGACTCTCCTTCTCCGCCCCGGCCCGCCTCAGTCCGCCAGCGCGGTGCCGGCGAGCCTCTCGTAGAAGGCGAGCAGGCTCGAGTGGTCGTGGAGGAGGTGGCCGTCGTTGGCGATCGCGGTCATCATCTCACGCACGGCGGCGGTCAGGGGCAGGCTCGCCCCGACCGCGTGGCCGGTCTCGAGGGCGTTGTTGAGGTCCTTGATGTGGAGGTTGATGCGGAAGCCGGGGGCGAACTCGTCGGCGAGCATCTTCTCGGCCTTCTGCTCCAGGACCTTGGACCCCGCCAGGCCGCCGCGGATGGCGTCGACGACGCCGCGCGGGTCGACGCCGGCCTGCTTGGCCAGGACGAGGGCCTCGCCCAGGACGGCGATGTTGACGGCGACAATGGCCTGGTTCGCGAGCTTGGCGGTGTTGCCGGCGCCGAGGTCGCCGACGCGGGTGACCGAGCTGCCCATGACCTCGAGCACGGGCCTGTAGGTGTTGAAGACGTCCTCGGGGCCGCCGACCATGAAGGCGAGGGAGCCCTCGATGGCGCCGGGCTCCCCGCCGGAGACGGGGGCGTCGAGCATGGGCACGCCCTTGGCGGCGAGGAGCTCGCCGACGTGCTGGGAGACGCCCGGGGCGATGGAGCTCATGTCGATGAGGGCCATGCCCTCGTGGGCGCCCGCGAGCACGCCGTCCTCGCCGTTGTCGCCCTCGACGACCTCGAGGACCTGCGGGCCGTTGGGGACCATGGTCAGGACGAGCTCGACCTGCTCGGCGACCTCGCGGGCGGTGCCGGCTCCCCGGGCGCCGTGGGAGACGAGCTCGGCGACGGGCTCGGGCGAGCGGTTGCTCACGACGAGCTCGTGTCCCGCCCCGAGCAGGTTGATGGCCATGGGCTTGCCCATGATTCCAAGGCCGATGAATCCGATCCTCATGACATTCCTTCTATTCTGTGCGGTGTGCGGTGGTCGTTGTCAGTGCGTGGTGGACGGTGGGGCGCCGGTCAGATGAGGGCGCCCAGGACGAGGCAGCCGCCGAGGCCGAGGACGGAGAGCACCGTGGTGTAGGTGGTGCGGACCTTGATCGCCTCGGTGACGGTGAGGTTGAAGTACTCCTTGAACATCCAGAAGCCCGGGTCGTTGACATGGCTGAAGGCGACGGAGCCGCATGCGGTCGCCAGCACCATGACCTCGGGCGAGACGCCGCTGTCCGCGACGAGCGGTGCGGCGATGCCCGCGGCGGTGGCGACGGCGACGGACGCCGAGCCCAGGGCGATGCGCAGGATGACCGCGATGAGCCAGGCGAGGATGATCGGGCTGATGCTCCAGCCGGAGGTCATCTCCTTGATGTAGTCGGCGATGCCCGCGGCGGTGAGGACCTCCTTGAAGGCGCCGCCGGCGGCGATGACGAGCAGGATCATGGCCATGGACTTCGCCCCGCCGGCCATGGAGCCGGCCACCTCGCTCATCGGCCGCCCGTTGGAGGGGCCGAAGACGCACACGGAAACGAGCAGGGCGATGAGCAGAGCGATGGCGGGGGACCCGACGAAGCCGATCGCGCTGGTCAGGGCGTTGTCGGCAGGCTCGGTCATGTCGTAGACGGCGGCCCCGGCGATCAGGATGACGGGCAGGAGCGCGACCGTCAGCGAGATGCCCATGCCCGGGAGCTCGTCGTCGCTGAACTCCCGGTCGGAGACGAGGCCCGTGGGGATCTCGGGGGTCACGGTCCTGACGAAGCCGAGCCGCGGCCAGGTCATGGACACGAGGATGCCGACGGGGACGGCGATAATGAGGCCGAGGGCCAGTGTGTGACCGATGGAGGCGTCGTAGAGGCCGGCGACGGCGGTGGGCCCCGGGTGCGGCGGCAGGAAGGAGTGCATCGTCGACAGCGTGATGGACATGGGCAGGCCGATCCACAGCAGCGAGTTCCTCGTGGCCCGCACAAGGGTGAAGGCGACCGGGACGATGATGACGAAGGCGACCTCGTAGAACATGGTGATGCCGATGACCACCGAGGTGATGACCATCGCCCACTGGACGCCCCTCTCGCCGAACTTCTCGACGATCTTGAGGGCGATGCGCTGGGCGGCGCCGGCGTCGCCCATGACGCGGCCGATCATGGCGCCCAGGCCGATCACGACGAGCGTGGACGACATCTGCCCGCCGATCCCCTTCTCCATGAGCTCGGGGACGGCCGGCAGCCCCGCCGGCTCGTCCTTGTAGGTCAGGACACCGGCTGCGGCGGCCCACATGCCGACGAGCGCGGCGACGGCGAGCAGCGCGACGAAGCCGTTGAGCTTCGTCTTGGTCATGAGGAAGATCAGCAGCGCGACGGCGAGCGCGACGACGACGAGAGGCATTGTTCCGTTCCTTTCCGCGTGATGCCCCGGTCAGGCGCCCACAGTGCCCGCAACGTGCTCGGCCACGTACTCGGCCAGCTGGGTGCGGTACGGCTCGGTGAGCTCGCCGGCGGGCTGGAGGCAGTAGCCGGCCTCCACGCCGGCCATGCGCAGGCCCTCCTTGAGGACCACCGGGAAGGTCGCCTTGTCCAGCAGGGCGCGCAGCGGCACCAGCTCCTCCTGACGGCGCCGGGCCTCATCCAGGTCGCCGGCGACGAAGGCGTTGTAGATCCCCACCGAGATCGCCGGCGCGATGTTCGCGGTCGAGGCGATGGCCCCCGCGGCGCCCGCCCGGAGCGCGTCGAGGATGAGGTTGTCCCGGCCGATGAGGACACTGAAATCCTCCGGCGTCTCCTCGATGACTCTGCGGGTGAACGCCAGGTCGCCGGCGGAGTCCTTCAGACCGATGATGTTGCCGATCTCGGACAGCGCCGCAACGGACTCGAGAGCGAGCTCGACGTGGGCGCGAGCGGGGTTCGTGTAGAGGATGATCGGCAGCTCTGTGCTGTCGGCGATGGTGGTGAAGTGACGCACCAGCTCGCTCTGGGTGGGCGCCATGAAGTACGGGGTGAGCACGGACAGCGCGGACACCCCGCCGACCTCCTGGGCCGTGCGCGCGGCCTCGACCGCGTTGCGGGTGGTGATCTCCGAGGCGCCCGCGTAGACGGGCACCCGGCCCGCGGTGTGCTCGACCGCGATCTCGATGACGCGGCGCCGGGTCTTCTTCGACAGCCCGTAGAACTCGCCCGCGCTGCCGAGCACGAACACGCCGTGCACGCCTGCGGCGATCGTGAAGTCGATGACGTCGCGGAGCCCCTGCTCCAGCAGGTCGCCTTCACGGGTCAGGGGGGTCACGAGCGCCGGGATGACGCCGCTGGGAGTGAACATCGGGTACCTCCATCGGTCCTGGACGGAAACGGCTCTGTCTCCGCTGCTGGTCGATAGTCTACATATTTAGACACATGTACGCCATAGAGAATGAAATCTTCGTCGTCCGGCTTCACGACGGCGTGTCCGGGTATGCTCGGGTCCTCGACGACGAGCAGCGAGGGGAGCGGTCATGGGCGTGTCGGGCGCCGGAGTGCGCGAGGTCAAGTCCGCGGCCCGCACGATCGAGCTGCTGGAGTTCCTCGCCGCGCGGTACGGCACCGCGACGAGGCTCCGCGACGTCGCCGAGGGGCTGGGGACTCCGCGCTCGTCGGCCTACGCCCTGCTGCAGACTCTCGTCGCGCGCGGCTGGGTGGAGACCGATCCCACCGGCGCCGACTACTCGATCGGCATTCGCGCCCTGCTGGCCGGGACCAGCTACATCGATCGGGACCCCTGCGTCCGTCTGGTCCAGCCCATCCTCGTGGACGCCGCCCACGAGCTGCGCGAGACCATGCACATGGGGCGCCTGGACGGCACCCAGATCGTCTACCTGCTCACCGTCGAGTCCCACGAGTACCGTCGCTCGAACCACCGGGTGGGCCGGCGCCTGGAGGCCATCCACACCGCGCTGGGCAAGGCCGTGCTCTCCACCCGGCCGGACACCGCCCTCGGCTCGCTGCCCGAGCCGCTGACTCCCGGCTCGCTGACCTCCCTCAAGGCGGCTCGGGCCGATCTGGAGCTGACGCGCACGCGCGGCTACGCCACCGACAACGAGGAGAACACCCCCGGCCTGCGGTGCTTCGGCGTCGCCCTGCGCTACTCGACCCCGGTGCGGGACTCCATCAGCTGCTCGATCCCGATCGAGCGCCTGACTCCCGCCCGGGAGAGGACGATCATCGACACGCTCCTCACCATCCGTGAGCGCATCGAGTGGTCGGCGCCCGTGGACGCCGTCCGGTAGGCCCCTCGCCCCGGCCCGGCGCGTCGGGCCCGCAGGAGCGACGAGGGGCCGGAGGGCCTCAGGAGCGCGGCAGCGAGGCGAGAGAGCGCCCCAGGTGGACCCTCACGGCGGAGCGCGCCGCATCGGCGTCCCCGCGCTCGACAGCGTCGCGGATCGCCGCGTGCTCGTGGACGAGCAGCGCCCCGTGCTCGGGGTCGACCAGATCGACGTCGTCGACGCTGGCCCGATGGCGCAGCACCGACTGCGCGCCCAGGCTCTCCATGACCCCGATCAGCAGCGGGTTTCCGCTGGCGACCGCGACCGCCATGTGGATCGCCCAGTCGGGACCGACGACGCCGCCCCCGGTGCGAACGGCCTGCCGCAGGTCGGCCAGCGCCCGGTCGAGGACCTCGATCTGGGCGCGGGTGCGACGTCGGGCGGCGAGCGCCGCCGCCTCGCACTCGATGGCGAGCCTGAGCTCCATGACGTCGCGGGCGCTGCGGCGGACCGGCAGGACGATCCCGCCGTCGTCGGCCCGCCCGCCCGCCGCCCCGGGCGTGGCCGCGATGAAGGAGCCGCGCCCCTGGAAGGTCTCCACCAGGCCCTCGGCGCGCAGCTGGGAGACGGCCTCGCGCACGACGGTGCGGGAGACCTCGTAGCCGCGGGACAGCTGCGCCTCGGAGGGCACCCTGGCCCCGGGGGCCAGGGCACCGTCGGCGATGGCCGACCTCAGTCGCGCGGCGACGGCGTGGGCCAGCCCGCGCGGGTCGTCGCGCCGCAGGGGCTCGCCCGGCTCCCAGGCGTCCGGCGCCGGGCTCATGTCCCGCCCGCCCGACCGTTGCCCGGCCCCGGACGGGGGCTGCTGGCTCTCACCGGTGCATCGTAGCGAATCGGGACGGCCGGTCCCCGTCCGGCCGCGCCGCGGGGGCTCAGGGCCGGTCGGAGAGCAGGCAGGTGTCCACGGTCCAGGCGCGCAGCTGCTCGGAGAGCGTGATCCCCAGCCCGGGGCGCCCGGAGACCAGCATGCGGCCGTCGGCGATCTCCATGTGCTCGTTGAACAGCGGGTCGAGCCAGTCGAAGTGCTCGACCCAGGGCTCGATGGGGTAGGTGGCGGCCAGGTGCGAGTGGATCTCCATGGCGAAGTGGGGCGCCAGCTGCAGGCCGGCGTCCTCGGCGAGGACCGCGAGCCTGCGGAACTCCGAGACCCCGCCGATGCGCGGGGCGTCGGGCTGGATGACGTCGCAGGCGTCCAGCTCGATGAGCCGCTTGTGCTCGGCGACGGAGGCGAGCATCTCGCCGGTGGCGATGGGCGTGGCGATCTCGCGCGCGAGCTCGGCGTGGCCCGCGTTGTCGTAGGCGTCCAGGGGCTCCTCGATCCACACGAGGTTGAACTCCTCCATGGCCCTGCACATGCGCATGGCGGTCGGACGGTCCCACTGCTGGTTGGCGTCGACCATGAGCGGGAAGTCCTCGCCGAGGTGCTCGCGCATGGCGGTCAGGCGCTCGAAGTCGACCCTGTGGTCGGGGTGGCCCACCTTGATCTTGATGCCCCCGATGCCGGCCTCGACCGACCTGGTGGCGTTGTCCAGGACCTCGGGCAGCGGGGAGCTGAGGAAGCCGCCGGAGGTGTTGTAGCACCGGACGGAGTCGCGGTGGGCGCCGATCAGCTTGGACAGCGGCAGCCCGGCGCGCTTGGACTTCAGGTCCCACAGCGCGACGTCGATGGCCGCGATCGCCTGGACCGCAACGCCGGAGCGGCCGACGGAGGCGCCCGCCCACAGCAGCTTGACGCGCAGGCGGTCGATGTCGCTGGGGTCCTCGCCAATGAGGTTGCCCGCGACCTCCTTGGCGTGCGCGAACTGGGCGGGGCCGCCCGCGCGCTTGGAGTAGCTGAAGCCGACGCCGGAGAGGCCGTCGGCGGTCTCCAGCTCGCAGAAGAGGAAATTGACCTCGGTCATGGGCTTCTGGCGACCGGTGAAGACCTTGGCGTCGGAGATCTCGTGCTTGAGCGGGAGCACGACGTGAGACAGCGCGATGCTCGCGATCCGGTCTGACTTCTGGTCTGACATGGAATGGCTCCTTCGACGTTCCGCGGCAACCGGCCCACCACATATCGTACAAGTAATCATACTTATACGACAAGTAAGGCGTTCCGGTCCCTCCGCCTCCGGGCGGACACGTCCATCCGTCGGGGCCCATAATCGCCCATGGTCTCGCTCCTTCTGCATCACGTCCGCCCTGTCCGCTTCCGCAGCCGCCGCCGGCTCGGCCGCCTGCGCGCGAGCGCGCAGAGGCCTCCGGCGGTCTGTCGCGGCCGCGCGCGGCCTGTGCCGGAGCCCGTCGACATCCGGGTGGACGACGGCGTGGTCACGGAGATCGGTCCTCACCTGGAGCCCGACGGCGAGCACGTCCTGGACGTCGAGGGCGCCTTCGTCGTCCCCGGCCTGTGGGACGCCCACGCCCACCTGGACCTGGAGGCGGCCCGGCGCTCGCGGATCGACACGACGGCGACCCGGTGCGCGCAGGACGCCCTGGCCCTGGTCGCCGACGCCGTCGCCGCCCTGCCCGCGGACGGCTCCGATCCCGCGTCTCCCACGGTGCAGGGCTTCGGGCACCGCCTGTCGAACTGGCCGCGCGTGCCCACCGTGGCCGAGCTCGACGCCGTCACCGGCGCGGTCCCCACCGTCCTGATCTCGGGCGACGTCCACTCCGGGTGGCTCAACTCGGCGGCGCTGGCCGCCCTGGGGCTGCCCACCGCGAGCGCGGACGACCCGGGCGCGCCCATGCGGGAGGACCCGTGGTTCGCCGTCCTGGACCGGCTCGACGAGATCCCGGGGACCCGCGAGCGGCGGGAGGCGGGCTACGGAGGGGTCCTCGCCGACATGCTCGCCCGCGGCGTGACCGGGGTGGTGGACATGGCCTGGGGCGACGACCCCGAGGACTGGCCCCGGCGCCTGGCGGCCATGGGGGCGCGGGGCGGGCAGCCCGAGGTCCTCCCCCGCATCCGGGCGGCCGTCTACCGCGACAAGCTGGAGCGGTGGATCGCCGCGGGCCTGCGCACCGGGGAGGCGCTGCCGGGCTCGCCGGTCGGCGGCGACGGCGCCGCCGTGCTCACGCAGGGGCCGCTCAAGGTCATCGCCGACGGCTCCATGGGCACGGCCAGCGCCCACATGTGCGAGCCCTACCCTCCCGGCCTCGGTACGGAGCACCCGTGCGGCGTGGCCAACATCGGGCGGGCGGAGCTCACCGCCCTCATGGCCCGTGCCCGCGGCGCCGGCTACGAGGCGGCGATCCACGCCATCGGAGACGCCGCCGTGGAGGACGTCGCCGCGGCCTTCGCCGCCTCCGGGGCCGCCGGGCGCCTCGAGCACGCCCAGCTGCTCCCCCGCGACTCGCTGACCCGGGCCGACAGCGCGCTGGCGACCCTGGTGTCCTGCGGCGTGGAGCTGTCGGTCCAGCCGGCCCACCTCCTGGACGACTGGCAGGCCGTGGGACGGGTGTGGCCGGGCCTGGAGGAGCGCACCTACGCCTTCGCGGACATGGTGACCGCCGGCGCCCTGCTGCACCTGGGCTCGGACGCGCCGGTCGCGCCGCTGGACCCGTGGCTGGCCATGTCGGCGGCGGTCGGCAGGCGCACGCCCGACGGCGGCGCGTGGTCACCCTCGCAGCGGCTCAGCGTCGAGGAGGCCCTGGCGGCCTCGCTCGACGGCGCCGGGCCGGTGTCGGTCGGCTCGCGCGCCGACCTGGCGGTGCTGCCGGCCGACCCGCTCGCGCTGGGTGCCGAGGAGCTGGGCCGTCTGCGGCCCGTGGCGACCGTCGTCGCGGGCGCGGTCGCTCACACCGGCTGAGGGCGCGGCTCCTCCCGGCGGAGGAGCCTGCGGGTGCGGGCTCGTGATGGGATTGGCTCATGATCTTCCAGTCGTCGTCCTCGCCGCTGGTGCGCGCCGCCGTCCTCGGGCCCGGGGAGCACGTCGTCGAGGCACGGGCGCTGTCGGTCGGGTACGACGGCGCCGCCGTGTGCGCTCCGGCGTCCTTCCGGCTCGATCCGGGCGAGGCGCTCTTCCTGGTCGGGGTCAACGGGGCGGGCAAGTCCACGCTGCTGCGCACCTGCTGCGGCCAGCAGCGACCGTTGAGCGGGCACGTGAGCGTGCTGGGCCTTGAGCCGAGCCGTGCCTCGGCCGGGCTGCGCTCCGCGATGGCCCGGGACACCGGGGAGGAGGCCTTCTTCCCCGCGCTGAGCGTGCGGGAGCACCTCACCATGGTCGCCCTGGGCCACGGCCTGGCCGAGGCCGACGAGGTGGTCGACTCCGTCCTGGAGAGCGTGGGGATCGCGCGGGTGGCGGACTCGACGCCCGACCACCTGTCCTCCGGCCAGCGGCGCCGCGTCGTCCTGGCCTCGGTCCTCGTGCGGCCCCGTCACCTGCTGGTGCTCGATGAGCCGGAGCAGCGTCTCGACCATGCCACGCGCCTGGCCCTGGCCGAGACCATGGTGGCCGAGCGCCGGGCGGGCGGCGCGCTGCTCGTCGTCTCCCACGACCCGCTTCTGGTCCGGGCGGCGGCCACCTCGGTCCTCCTGGTCGGCGACGAGACGCAGATGCTCACGGTGGCAGAGGGCGTGCACGCCGTCGAGGAGGGGCGGTGAGCGCGGACCGTCCGCCGGGCGGGCCCGGTGCCCGGCGGACGGACCCGCCGGACCTGGAGAGCATCAGGCGCCTGACCAGACGGCTGGCCAGGCGCCGACGCCGGCTCACCCGCTCGGTGGCCGACGACCTCACCGACCTCTACGCGCTCATCCTCGGCCTAGTGATCGTGGTGTCGATCATGGTTCATGGGCTCGGCACGACGGGCCCGGCCGGCTTCCTCGCATCGGCCGGCCCGGCCCCGCTCGTCGCGGGCGGCGCGGTGGCCGAGCCGGTCTGGCTGCCGGTCGGGGCCGTCATCGCGCTCGTGGCCGCCTGCCTGGGCCCCCTGCGACGACTCGGCCCGCTGTTCCTGCGTCCCGAGCAGGTCCAGTGGTGGTTGCCGCTGCCCGGGGACCGGTCGAGCCTGTTGCGGCACCTGGTGCGCCGCGAGCTCGCCGTCGCCTGGGCGGCGTCTGTCGGGACGGGCGCGCTCATCGCGCTCATCGATGGCGGTGGCGTGCTCGGCGCGGCCGGCTGGACCGTCCTCGCGGGCGGGGCCACGGGGCTCGCCCTGGTGGCGCTGCTGGCCTCGCAGCTGCGCGGCGGGCCCACCGTCGTCGTCGGGGAGCGCCTGGTGGCGTTCCTCGGAGTCGGGGCCTGTGCCGGAGCGAGCCTGCTCGTTCCCCTGCCGGATGCGCTCGTCGCACCCGCTCCCGCCCTTTCCGGGGCGCTCCTGGCCCTGGCGGCGGGCGCGTGGTGGTGGAGAGGGCCCCGCCGGCGCCTGGCGGGGCTGGCCGACCACTCGCTGCGCCAGGCCAGCGCGCAGGCCTTCGGAGTGCAGGCCGCGGCCCTGGCGATGGACACCCGGGCCCTGGGCCGCATGGTCTCGGCTCCCCCTCGCCGACCGGTCCGGCCCGCCGGGCTGCGGCCGGCCCGCGTCTGCGTCAGGCTGCCCGGGGCACCACGGGCGCTCCTGGGCGTGGGCGCGGTGGACT
>ERZ773022.1463-NODE-1463-length-15754-cov-3.477228_pt1 | contig 15754 bp, 23 predicted proteins | sample MGYA00580839_ERZ773022 | MGnify/ENA primary metagenome ERZ773022 (study PRJEB29015, sample SAMEA2738020) | human oral metagenome | biome: human oral; feature: human-associated habitat; material: dental | place: China | collected 2044 ... | reverse complement strand
CTTCAATGGTTAAAGAAATGTTGAGAAAGTAGGAGAAAATTATGAGCAGTTTGAGAAGAATTAAAAAATTTCAAAAGAAAGAAAAATCAAAACTTGCAAAAGAAGTTTTAAAAGACTCCGCAAAAGAGGTACAGTTAATGGCAATTTATTCATTAGCAAAGCTATGTGGATATTACAAAGCATATTTTCACTTGAATATTGACTTTGATAAGATGAAAAAAGGTGAAGGAAAAGTTGAAAAGATGACAGAGAAAAATACACTGTGGTTTGATTTTCACCTGGAAGAAATCATACTAAGAGCGTGTAGGAGTTTAAAAAGGATTTTAGATGAGATTTTAGGTTCGGATAAAGAAAAATTGTTTATTAAAATATTTGATGACGATGAAATTGTAAAAAGATTTGAAGAAAAACACATAATAAAATCAGCGGAACTAGGAATAAAATATGGTGGTTTTATCAATCGAGCTTATCCAGAGACAGAGATGGAAACATTAAATTTTTTAGATTTATATGGAATTTTTAATATTTTTCGAGAAAATGCGGAAAAAATAGGATTCCCGAATCTAACAAACAGATATGTTAAAACTTTTATAACTAAAACAAAGAATAAATTCAACGAAATGCTAGAGGTCTTAACAGAAGGTGGAGAAATCAATCATGAAGAAAACATGCTCTCATTATTAGAATTTGAAGAAGCAGGTTTTGATATAAAGTGGATTGGCAGAGGATATAGCAGAGAAAAGGCTTTAAAATTAAGAGAAGAAAAAGAAAGGAATAGAAACTGAAATGAAAAAAGAAATTAAGGAAAAAGTAATGAAAATAATGGATTTAGCTCTCGAGATTAATTCGAGAGAGAAAAATACAATTTTTGTTGAGTATTTTGGTCACACGAACGAAATTTGTGCTAAAGTTTACGAAAAAGGTTGGGAATACTGGAGAGAAAATGGAGAAGGAAGAAAAAATTAAATGAAAGTTATTTATATTTAGACAAAGACGATTGTGTTGAAAAATTAAATAATTTAATAAAAAAATTGAAAGAAATGAAAGGATAAAGATATGAATATTTACGAAAAAATACAACAAGCAAGAGTAGAATTACAAAAAAGCGGACTTAAAAAAAGTGGGCATAATAAATTTGCAGGTTTTGATTATTTTGAATTAAAAGATTTTTTACCACGAGTGAATACAATTTTCAGTGAATTAAAATTGTTTTCAAAATTTGATTTGACTGAAAACGAAGGAATTTTAACTATTATTAACTCTGAGAATTTAGAAGAAAAAGAAACTTTTGTGACACCTATTGCAAAAATAGAGACGAAAGGACAAAATGTTTTACAACAAATAGGCTCAACTCATACATATTTAAAAAGATACTGCTACTACAATGCTTTAGAAATAATTGCAAATGATGACTTTGAGTCAACAATTGACAAAGGAGAATATGAAAAAGCGATTAAATCAATTAACACATTTCGCCAATTTTTTGAAAAAGAATTAAGTGACTTTATGTTAATAAACAATGCTAGGCAAATAGCGGATTTAGAACCGTTTCAGGTTATAAAATTCAAAAAATTTATGCATAAAAAAGCAAAAAATGATTCTGAACTTGCGAAAAAAATAAAAAAATTTAGTGAAAAAGGAGAATAAAAAAATATGAACAATGTAATATTGATGGGAAGATTAACAAGAGATGTGGAACTAAATTACAGCAAAAATGGAAAAGCATTTACAAGATTTGCAATAGCAGTAAACAGAATCGGAGAAGGAGCTGATTTTATAAACTGTGTTGCTTGGGAGAAAACGGCTGAAACAATAGCTGAGTATTTCAAAAAAGGTCAAAGAATTTTAGTTCAAGGAAGCATTAGAACAGGAAGTTATGAAAGAAACGGTCAGACTGTTCATACAACTGATATTTTAATAAGCCGATTTGAATTTATCGAAAGCAACAATAAAAGTAGCAGTAATAAAAACTATGATAATGACGCTAAATTTGATAGTGATGACAATGATGATGACGAGGATTTTCCATTTTAAATAAAAAAGGGGAATGTGAGCAAAATAGGAGGAAGATATGAGTAATTTAAGTTTAATAAAATACGAATTAAAAGAAATAAATAATATCGCAAATTTTTTAGATAGCGAAAACAATGAATTAGACGAAAAAACAATAAATGACACAAAAGAAAGCATAGAATTGCTTTTAGAAGAAAAATCAGAGCAGTTAGAGCTGATATTAAAAGAACTTGAAGCAAAAGAAGAAAAATGCAAAGAAATTGCTGATTTTTATGCTGCAAAAGCAAAACAAGCGAATGAAAAAACAAAAGCACTCAAAGAGTTAATTTTAGGGGCAATGCAAAAACTTGGCACTAAGAAAATAGAAACTGTAACAGGGACATTTACAATTAGAAATAACACGTCGTCTTTAATAATCGATGACGAGAATTTAATACCGCAAAAATTTACAACTTTTGTGCAAACTAAAAAAATTGAGAAAAATGAGATAAAAAAAGAAATTAAAAACGGTGTGGAAATACCAGGAGTGCATTTAGAAACAACTCAAAGTTTATTAGTAAAATAATAAAAGTGAGGGAATGTTTGAGAGAAAAAGGAGGATAAAAATGGAAAGAGAAAATGTAGAAAAATATTTAAAAGAAAACTTAAAATGCGTTAGTGTAAAACCGAGAAAAATAATTATGGGTGGATGGACTGTTTTAGAACCTGTTATATTTCTAGAATTCAAAGATGGTTCAAAAATGAGATTTTTTGGACCTGACTTAAATTTGGAAAAATGGGAGGATAAATAATGAGAGAAATAAAATTCAGAGCTTGGCTTAAAGAAGACAAGAAAATGGAAAATGTCAAAACAATGGATTTTACAGATAAAACTATACGATGTTTAAAAAAGAATGAATTTATTAATGCATATCTTTTAAGAAGAGTGAGCTTTGATGATGTTGAGTTAATGCAATATACAGGACTTAAAGATAAAAACGGCAAAGAAATTTATGAGGGGGATATTATAGAATACAAATTCCCTTACGATAGAAGACTTAACCATATAAGTCCTGTAAAATTCCTTGAAACTGAAACAAGTTTTGGGGTAAAAGATAGATATGGAAATGAAATCCCACTTTATATGATAACAACTAACAATTTTTTTGAAGTCATTGGAAATATTTATGAAAATAAAAACTTGTTGGAGGAACAAAAATGAGCAAATACAAAGTATTCTTCACTGTGGGCGTGAAAGATTCAGAAGAAATGAAAGTCATTGATTTAATTGATGACTTTGGATACACAGAGGAAAAGGCACAGGAGATTTTTGAAGATTATGACGAACTTCAAAAAGTATACGAAGAATGGCTGTATGAAAATATCGACACTGGGTATTTTCCTCTTGAATCAGAAGAAGAAATTCAGGAATACGAGGAAAAGGTTAAGAGAGGTTAAAAATGATAAAATACGCCGAAATTTACAAAATCAAAATTGAAAATGAAATAAGATATATAGCAAAAATGTATGTCACTTATAGAGACGAAATGATAGATAGTTTTAGCAGCAGTTGTTTAGAAAAAGTTGTTGAATATTTAATAAGCAAAGAATACGTTATATCAAATTACTTTGATATAACAGAAATGGAGGGATAATGAAAATAAAATTAAGTGTAAAAGAATGTGCCGAATTCATGAATAAGAGTCAACCTTATATAAGAAAAGGGTTACGTAATAAAAGGTTTCCGTTTGGCTCAGCAGTTCAAACAAAAGAACCAACACCTGAAAATCCTGAAGGCAACTGGGACTACCACATCCCACTTATACCAGTTGAACAATATATGGGAATAAGCTACGAAGAATGGTTAAAGATTAAAAGGGTGTGATTAAACTATGAAACTCAAAAATCCTAATGGATATGGTTCTATCATAAAACTTTCAGGAAAACGAAGAAAGCCGTTTGCTGTTAGAGTCACAACAGGATGGAGCAAGAAAGGAAAACAAATTTATAGGTACGTTGGTTATTACAGCAATTTAAAGGAAGCTAATCAAAAACTGGTTGATTATAATAAAAATCCATATAATTTAGATGGGGAAAATGTCACATTTGAAGATGTGTTTGAAAAATGGAAAAAAAGAAAATATACTATTGTTGGACATTCTGCACAGCTCGGATATAACGCTGCCTTTAAAACGGCTATTAAACTTCACAAAATGAAATTTGTGGATATCAAAACTTCCCATATGCAAGAAGTTTTATCAAACGATACTAGAAAACACGGTTCACGTAGAAAGTTAAAAATACTTTTTAATCAACTTTTTGATTATGCAATGAAAAATGATATTGTTACAAAAGATTATAGTAAATATGTTGAACTTGAGAAAAATAACGAGAAAAGCACAAGAAAGCCATTTTCAGAAAGCGAGATGCAGAAATTATGGGAATTGTCAAATGATATGGAATGGGTAGATACTATTTTGATATTAATATATACAGGATTTAGGATAGGAGAATTGTTGGAAATTAAAAATTCCGATATCAATTTAGAAGAGCAGTATATAAAAGGGGGGCTAAAAACCGAAGCAGGAAAAGATAGAATTGTTCCGATTAATTCAAAAATACTTCCTTTTATAAAAAATAGAATGCAAAAGAAGAATAAATACTTGATTGTGAATTTTAAGGGAGAGCAGATGAAATATAACAACTACTACAAAGAGAAATTCCAACCTATCATGGAACAACTAGGAATGAAACATAAGGTACACGATACTAGGCACACTTTCGCAACTCTTTTGAGTAATGCGGATGCAAATAGCGTTTCTGTAAAAAAATTAATAGGACATAACAGTTATATGACAACTGAAAAGTTTTATACTCATAAGGACATTGAAGAGTTAAGAAAAGCGGTAGAAAAGATATAGAATTTTGTATATTACCTGTATATTACTTGTATATTACGCATACAATCTCAAACGATTTCAAACAATCTATGAAAAATAAAAACCCCTGAAAACCAGTGTTTCCAAGGGCATATAAAATAATAAAATTATCTTTTTGAGAATTGTGGACTTCTTCTTGCTTTCTTTTTCCCGTATTTTTTTCTTTCAACCATTCTTGAATCTCTTGTTAAGAATCCAGCTTCTTTTAGTGCTCTTCTTAATTCAGCATCTGCTAATAATAGAGCTCTTGAAACACCATGTCTTATAGCTCCTGCTTGACCTGTATTTCCTCCACCGTTTACATTAACTTTTACTCCGTATTTGTTTAAAGTTTCTGTCAATTCTAATGGTTGTTCTACGATTTTAGCTAAGATTTCTCTTCCACCAAAATATTCTCTCATATCTTTTCCGTTAATTGTAACTCCTGTTTCTCCAGGGATTAATCTTACTCTTGCTACTGATGTTTTTCTTCTTCCTGTTCCTAAATATTGAATTTTATTTGCCACGAATTTTTACCTCCTATAAATCTATTCTTTCTGGTTTTTGTGCTGAATGTACATGTTCATTTCCTACAAATACTTTAAGTCTGCCAATCATTTGACTTCCTAGTTTATTTTTTGGTAACATTCTTTCAACGGCTTTTCTTATTACTTCAGTAGGTTGTTTTTCTAACATTTCTTGCAAATTTCTAACTTTTAGTCCACCTGGATAACCACTGTGTCTGTAATATTTTTTATCTAATAATTTTTTTCCTGTAACTGCGATTTTTTCAGCATTTGTTACAATAACAAAATCTCCTCCATCAACATGTGGTGTGTAGCTTGGTTTATGTTTACCCATAAGTCTTACTGCGATTTCTGCAGCAACTTTACCAAGTATTTTTCCTTCGGCATCTATTTCATACCAATTTCTTGTAACTTCTTCTTTTTTTTGCATTTTAGTGTATTTACTCACTTCATCCTCCTATTTTTTTCAATTAAATTTTATTCGGATAACGGTCCTTTGTGGGAAAGGCTCATATTTAAATATAATTATATATCATTTTTGCTCCTTTGTCAATAAATAATGATGAAAATTTTTTTGAACATCGAATAGGATAGAGATAGGGGGAAAAATTTAGAAAAGATTTTTAGTTTTAATTTATTTTTGATTACAAGATGTTATTCTGTTTAATATTATTTTAGTAATTTTATGGATTGAATAAAAAAATAAAAAAAACTCAAAATAGAGTTTTTTTATTTGTACTTAAATATTTTAAAATTTTTTATCCTTGTTTTAATGGATTCACTACTTTAACTTTCACAATCTATACGGAATAGATGTGTTTAATGGAGTTTCAATCCTTGTTTTAATGGATTCACTACTTTAACCCGTACTTTCAAGAAAATCCTTTATTTATAGGTGCTACAGAGATTTTTTCAGACATTAAAATCGTATTTTTTTGATTAATTTTTATCGTTTTTTGCTGTTTTTTTAGCATTTTCCGTAACTCCTAACCCTCATTTTTATTGACTTTGAGTAGATTTTCTTTCTCTTTTTTTATTTTTGATAGTGGTAGGAATTTTTACCACGAACTTATTTTACCATACTTTTTTATTTTTTCAAAATTTTTTTTGATTTTTTTGCAAAAAAAAGAGAAAATCTATTTATGATAATTTTACTAAAAAATGATTTCCTCTATTTTTATTTTTTAATACTATCTTCCACAAATTTTTTTGTAATAACAATCTCGGCATTTTGTACCGCCTTCTGCTTCTATTGGGTACCGCTCAGTTTCAATTATTTTTAATACTTCAGCAGCACTTTCTTTTACTTTTTCCAAATCTTTATTTGTACATTCTATTTTCTTTAATGATAAACCATCTAAAAACAAAATATACCCTTTTTGAGATTTAATTTTATACTTTTCTTCAATTAATATTAAAAACATGGCTACTATATATTTGTATCTATTTTCTTCTCTTGCTGTATATTTAGCATTGTAGTAATAAACTGGAACTATTGTTTCGTCTTCTAAAAGAAGTATGTCGTCTAATTTCCCATAAAAATAATATTTTTCTGAAGACAATTCTTTGTTAAATTCTCTATTATACCAGTATAATATGTTTTCTTGATTTGAATTCATCATTTTTTCTATACTTTGTTTTTTTAATTTTAGTCTATCCCATATCCATTTCCTATTTATACGATTTTTTCCTTTCACCCTTTCTTCTTCTTCCTTGTTAGAATCTTCTTTTTTTTCTCCAAACATTTTTAGCACATTTTCATAATATATTACTCTAGGACAAAAAATATAGTCCAAAACTTTAAACATTGATATTTTCTGAGATTTAATAACTTCCATTTTTATTCACCTCTTTTAAAAAAATAATACTGGCTTTTCATCTTTAACGATGTCTTGTTCAAAAGATAATCCCAACAATGTTGCCTTTTTGTAATCTGCTTCACAAACTGGGAAAATATATACTGAATCTTCTCGTAAATCAATTGCTTTTTTTGTTTCCACTATAATTTCATCAACTTCATCTTTTTCTATATTTCCTAGAAATACCGACTTCTGAACTCTGTATAATCCATGTTTTTGTGCTATTTTAATAATTTCTCTTCTATTTCTATCATCTGTTATATCGTATATTAACCAAATCATCATTTTCAATCACCTTCTATAAATAATTCAAAATTAGTCCTCAAGTCCCCAAAATTTTAATTTTACTTTGATATCAAAAAATTTGCTAATTCGTGACATTCAAACTGTAACTTATCTAAACTCGAAATATTTCTGTTATTGTAACGCACCTTTTTTTCCAATCTGTTATAAAAACTCTCAACCAACACTTTTTTCCCGTCGCCTACTAGCATAACGCTATTTCCTTCTCTTTTGAAAAAATATTTTTGAACTCTTTTTTGTGTAAAAAGTGAAAATACCGTTCTGCTAGCCAAATGTCTATAACTTTCTATTAAATCAAAAACAAGCGATTTTTTCCCATAATTATCTGTATGAATTATTCCAACATAAGGATCAAGTCCCGCAATTATACAAGCTTTTTCAACTTTACTGTACAATATTCCAAAAGCATAGTTTAACATTGCATTAAATTCATCTTCCGCAGGGTGCATACTTCTTTTTTCAAATTTAAATCCTTCTGGTATCAATTCCGACAATGTTTGATAATATATTTTTGCTGCATTCCCTTCGTACCCCATCAAAGTTCCTCTTTTTTCACTAACATTTCCTTCTACTAATTTTATTTGATAAATATATCTTTTCATTTCTTTTATTTGTTTATCCAAAAATGCTTTTTTCGCTTCTCTTTTTATCTTCAAATCTTCCAAATGTTCTGCACAATTTTTAATTTTTTGTATCAATATCTGTTTTGCCAATTCAATTCCCTTTTGAGTCCTAAATATTTCCAACTGTTTTCTTCTAATATTAGCTGTTGAACCAAATTTACTTTGCCAAAATCTTCCATAAGGATTTCCAAAATCATCAACAATCACTATATCAATATTATTATCCACTGCTAATTTTATTACATCTGTTGTCAAAAATATCCCTTTAGACAGCACTAATGATTTTATCTTCTGTGGAGCCACCGCTACTTTTTTCTCACTCGTAGTTATCTCAAACAAATCATCTCTCTTTTTTACCACTGTCCCTAAATCTGTTATATATAGTTCCATAGTTTTTTATCCTTTCGTAAATGAATTTTTAAGTTTAAATCCAGTTCCAAATTTGACTCAAACTCTTGATTCTTATCCCTTAAAAAACTCTTTTCAAGAGTCCAAGTTACATTTGGCATTAATTTTTACAATTACTTTACTATTCCGAAAATACTTTTTTTGCTATATTCCCTATCGTTAATGTCATCCCTGTGTCAAATACTCCACCTGCTACTCCACCTACTAATGGTATCATTTTTCCAAAATTCACTAAACCTTTTTGTCCAAACTTTGTTACTAATCTGAATCCAACTTGTTGATTTATCTTTACTAATACTTCTACTGGAATTTTTTTTATCGCATTAATTACTACTTTTTCACCAATTTTTATTCCTACATTTTTTAATACTTTTGTTGTTGAACTCCCTGTTAAACATGCATAAGCTATTGTTCTTACTTGATCACTGTAAATATCATAACCATTTATATATGCTATTGCTGCTATCATTCTTAACTGTATATAAATTGTACTCAATATATTTGTTGGTATTGCTACTGGTAATACTAATAATCCACCTAATCCTGTTATAAACCCATTTGTTCCGCACAATAATGTTTGATATCCTATTAAATCGTCAATTGCTTTCTTTTTACTACTACTTTTGTATAAATAATCTTCTGCTAATTCTTCAATTGATTTTTCTCCTGGTAATACACCTTGCAAAGCCTTATCATAACACACATCCAACAAATTCATCATTTCTCTTTCTAGCATAGCTAATACCTCCTAATATTTTTTACAAGATTATGATATCACTTTTTCCTAACTCATCTTTTTCTAAAATAACATACTTTTTTTATTTTTCCACTCAAATCCCCTCAGTTTGAAGGGATTCAAGCAGAACAACTTTTCATTTTATTAAATTTTCATTTTTATGCAGTTTCTAACATTTCGTTTCTTTCAAATAATCTCTTCACTTCTATAAATAAATTAGAAAGTTCATCAAGAAATCCTTCATCCATATCATTGTAAACATCATCATTTGTAATTGGAAATTCATACCCATTTTTTTAAATTTTCCCTTTGTTACATTTAGTAAATATTCCTATTGATCTAAAATAAAAAACTATAAAATCATCATTTTCATTATTTCTAAATACTAACATTTGTTCATCGAATAACGATCCCTCACTAGTTTCCAAATCAATCATTGCAATATTAGTTTCAAATATACTTTCAACATAATCCAATACTCTAAAGAAATTTTTTTCCATCAATTTTATTTTAGATTTACCAAGATGAATTTTTGAATCTGTTTTTATTTCAGTATCCCCACAAGAGTAGTATCTTTTTCTCAAAACTAAATTTTTACTTAACATTACAATCACTCCTAAAATTAATTTTTTAAATTTTCTTAATTTCTCTTCTATATTGATATTTTACTACTACTATCTAACTTATTTTTCTCTTATTTTGACTTATTTTTTCTATCCCACCCACCCAAACCCTTAATTCATTTAAAACCAACCACCAAATAAACTTCCAATCGTATCACACACACCACTAACTGCTCCTACTACTCCACCAACAACTCCTCCAACTACTGAACCCACTGCTGAACCTATCGTTTCTCCAACTTCTCCAAATATGCTACCTATTGCTCCACCAACATCTGATCCTGTATCACTACCTTCTGAAATCCCATCTGATGCACCTTCAACTACATTTGCAACTCCATTTACCACATTTGCCACACCTTCTGCTAACACTCCAACTGCTGCTCCTAAAATACTTTCCAAAATACCTTTTCTATAATCTTTCAAATCATCATTATCTTTCCACATTACTTCTTCTTGATTCAAATTTTGCACATAAACTACTCTTTTTTCCTCTGGTGTATTTTGTAATATGTAATATAATAATTTTGATAAGTTGTACGGTTTTTGTTGTAAATATCCTTCTTCTTTGTATCCTGCACTGTAATATATTGGTTCTACTTCTATTCCTGTCGCTTCTTTAATTCTCTTCTTCACAGATTCTACTTTTTTATCCAAAAATTCTTCTAGCTCATCCTCAGGCGCATTTTCTTCTTCGTTCCAATATTTCCCCTTCATCGCTACATCCGCTTGATTAATTGCCACTAATATCCTATTTTCTTTATTTTCTCCTAAATTCGGTATAATCACATTATTTATTAACTCATACGATGTTCCTAAATCTCTACTACCACCATCTAAAATTACCAAAACTAAATCTATTAGCAAGTTACCATTTTTATCTTTTTCATAAAGCTTATCAATTATTCTTTTACTGTGTCTGTTATCCGCTTCTTTTCCATCACCTAATCCTGGAGTATCCCATACTACTAAATTATCTAACTCATATCTTTCAATATCCATTGTTTCAGGATCCACACTTGTTCCAACTTTAGCCACTTCTACACCAAACAACGCATTTATCGTACTACTTTTCCCACAACCTGTTGCACCTGTAACCATCAAATTAACTTTCTGTTTTTTCAATCTCAATAAATTACCTAACAATTTTTGTTTCACATTTTCATTTAACTTTTGTTTCATAATAATACTTTCAAATTCTTTCAATAAATCACGTTTCATAATCAATACCTTCTTTCTACTTTTTCTTTTTACATTGTAATTATAATCTATTTCTTTAACTTATTTTTTTAATTAATTAACTTATTTCTAAAATAAAAAGAAACTGCTCCAATAATTTGAAACAATTTCTTTTATTAGTTTGTATTTTATTCACACTATTTCAAATGAGATTTTCTAACTTTTTCCTCTGCTTTTTTTCCACCTTTTAATGTTTCTTTATATGACAAATAGCCAGAAACTCTTCTTAATTTTTTTATTTCAATACTTCCACAACAACCACATTTTTCTTCAAATATTCCAGTAGTTTTACAACTTTCACAATAATCTAAAGGGAAATTTATTCCTAAATAATTTATACCTTTGGAAATTCCAAATTTAACAACATCCATAATCGCTTCACTATTATTTAACACAGGCGTTGAAAATTCGATATAAGAAATTGAACCTCCATTACAATATTCAACAAAATTTGATTCTAATTCTAATTTTTTAAATGCGTCTAATTCAAGATAAACTGGTATATGAAACGAATTTGTATAAAATTCCTTAGTTTCTTCATCTTCACAAAATCTCCCACTAATTCCTTCGCCAGGAGTTGCCAAAACTGAAAAATTCAAATTATACTTTTTAGTCCATTTATCCGTCATTTTTCTCATAAATCTTAATATTTCTCTCGACAATTCTAAATTACTTTCTATCATATCTAAAGATATTTCTTTTTTTACTAAATAACTTACACATTCAGCCAATCCAATAAATCCAATTGAAAGTGTACCATTTTTAAAACTTTTTTCCATATCATTATTGTTTATTGCCTCTTCAGAATTTTCATAAAAATTATTTTCTAAAATATATTTAAAGTTATCAATTTCTAATTTACATAAAGCTTCATATTTTTGAATTAAGATATCTTTTGACTGTTCACAAATTTCATTCAATTTTTTATAAAAATTATTTAAATTTGTACTTTCTCTTGCTATTTTTGGTAAATTTATTGAAATTGATGCAATGTTCCCTCTTTTTAATGCTCCTTCTTCTCCATTTACATTTTTTGCAACTAATGTTCTGCACCCCATTATTCCAACTTTTTTCTCATCAATATCTTTTACTAAAACGTTATCACAATTAAAATATGTTGGATTCATTCTTTTTCCTGTAACTCTTGTCGCTAATGAAAATAAATCATAGTTTTTGTCATCCGAATCAAAATTAATACTTTTTTTTACTTTGAAAATTATATTTGGAAAAACAAAAGGTAATCCATTTAATATTTCACCATATTCAAAAGCCTTTAAAAAACATCTAGTTACCTTTCTCCCATTTTCACTAGTATCTAATCCCAAATTAAATGAAACATACGCCTTTTCATATCCATTTCTCAATGGTAAATTCAACTTTTGGTATAATCTTCTAATTTTTGTTATTAATTTTTCTTCTGAAACTTCTTGTACAAATTCAGCCAAATCACTGTCAATATTAAGAAACCCTATTCCACCTGATTGGTCATTTGTTAAATTTACAATTACTTGAAAAATACAATCTAATGCATCATCAATTTCCATTTCTTCTAAATTTTCTTTCAGTTGGTTTAATTTTTCTCTTAATTCAATCCCAATGCAATTATATGAAACCCCTGTATACTCTTTATCATGAATATGAATCCATCTTTCTTCATGCAATTGATTCTTAAATTCTTCATTTTTCAAAATTCTATATGCTGCATTTGTATTTGCATTTGCTTGATTAACTCTCATTTACAATCTCTCCTTTTTCCAATGAATAAAATTTTTGATTACTTGATCCATAAAACTTTTCTTGTATTCTCAATGTATCTATGTATTTTCCAACTTTTAAATACTTTAATTTTTCTAAAATGTTTTTTGGAACTTTCTCTAAGTCATATGAAGTATAAAGTGCGATTTCAAAATTTTTCTTGTACATTTCATCAATAAATTCTTCTAAGGCTTCTTTTTGCATCATAGGCTCTCCACCTGAAATAGTAATTTTTTTTACTGGTAAGTTATACGCTAATATTTCTTCACATAAATCTCTTACTTCATACTCTTTTCCATATCGTATATCTTGTATTCTTTCATTGTGACAGCCTCTACATTTTACATTACAACCTTGAAAAAATATTGTTGTTCTAATTCCAGGCCCATCTTCATATCTGTTTTTCTTAATTGATGCAATTTTTACTTTCATTATATACCTCCGCTTACTATCTCTATTACATCAATAATTTTAACAAATATTTTCCCCTTATTTTCCCCTAAAACAACTCATTTTTTTCTCTAGTATTTACTTATTATAAAATCTAATAATATCATTTTTTTAATTATTGGTAAAAAACCATCTTAAATTTTAATTTCAAGATGGTTCTTTCTGTTAATCTATCTGTATTTTAAATTTATCTTTAATCCATTTTCATAAATAATAAAATCTTCAACATCGTCTTTTTTAGGATATTTTTCTTCAATTTTTCTCCTAATTATTTGGTTTATTCCAAAAATAATATCTTTTAATTTAGTAACTTTCTGATCTTTTATTCCAAATTTATATTCTAAATCTTTTTTAAAAATCTCAAATTTATTTTTTTCAATATTCTTAAATAACTCTACTATCGGAACATTAATTATACTATCAGAATTATTAAAAAAGATATTTTTTACTTTAGTCTTTCTATCACTTTTCGTAACTATTTTACCATTTTGTATTTCAACTATATCCGATTTTTCTGAAATTTTAAAAGGAAATTTTATCTCATCTTTATTATTTTTATCAAGTATTTCTTCTAATTTCATTTTTATTTCTATTTTTTTATTTAGTTTAATCCTATTTTCCACTTTTGAAATATCAAATTCTTGTCTTTTATCTCTTTTTCTTATAAAATATTCTTCTTTAAAATTAATTTTTAATATTTCCAATTTCCCTTCATCTTCAAAAGGTATATCTAGTATTCCGCCTTTATATTTAAGTAATCCTACATTTTTATCTGCTAAATCAGGTATTTCAAGCTCTTCTAATTCATATTCTTCCGTAAATTCTTCAAACAAGACATTTTTTATAAGTTTAATTTTTTCATCTTCACTTATATCAACCGAATCTTTTATTTCAATAATCTCTTGAATCATTTCTTCTTTATAATACTCTTCTAAAATACTTTTTAAATGATAATTCGAAATTTTTTCAAAAATAGCTTGTTTTAATAAAAGATACAAAAAATAGTCAACCATATCAATATTTTTCTCTAATCCTTGATCATTTTCATCTTCATCATCTCTGTCTGAATTAAAATCTATATTTTTTAAACTCTCGTCACTTTCTCTTATTTTTTTTATTTCATCATCATCTAATTTTTTCCCTACTACTCCTATTTCTATTTTTTCATCTTTTTCTCTTTTTATCTCATTTTCTGTTATCCCAAAAATATTGTTACTAAATTTTAGCCACTTTATATCTATACAATCGCTTTTAACTCTATAAATTACTCTCAAAAGATACTTCACATATTCTCGCAATCTTGAAATATTTTCTGATAAAAATTTATATTTAAATATTTTTTTCAATGCTTCATTTAAATCGCTATAAAAATTTTCAATATCTTCGTTATACTCTAACATTTTAAAAAAATTAAATAGTTTTCCAATTTCTTCATAGAAAAATCTTAAGTCATCAATTCCTACTACTTCATATAAATCTGAAACAGCTTTACAATTTACTTTCAAAATATTTTCATTTATTTTTCTATATATTCTATTCGATTCTTCTAATGGCTCTTTCATCAAGTTTAATTTTGTAACCAGACTCATTCTAGGTCCTTGACCTTTTCCTTTAATAAATTCATTTTTATTATCATCAACAGGCTTATAATTAGGCAACATTGTTTCACGCCAGTTAATTGATTTAATTTGTTTTTCAACTGAGATTCTATAAAATACAATTCCTATTTCCTTAAAACCAAGTGTTGTATCTAAAACTGTGTTATTTTTTGAAATTTTTCCATCTTGTATCAACTTCACTATTTCTTTATATAACATTTCTATACTGTTCTCAATTAAAATACCTTCTATTTTTATTTTATCTCTATATTTACTTGCTTCCTTATACTCCAAAAATTTACTTTCAGTTTGATCAGTATACAATAAATAAAGTGTTTTTATATTTGGAAATATTCTTAAATCTTTTTCAAATGGTAATTCTTCAAGAATAGAGTTTTCACTGTAACTATGACTAAAAGCTGAAACTATTTTTGTTATTTCGCTTGTATCTACTCCATCTTCTTCAAGTAGTCTCTTTTCATTTGATAAATGATTCTTAAAATCTTCCTCAAAAATTTTCAAATTAAAATTATTTTCATCAATTTTCATCCCTAATTTATTATTTCTTTCATCATATCTATTAAAATAATAATCTACTAAAAAATTATCATCTATTTTTGAATACTCCTGAATATTTCTATTTTTTACAAATAATTTTCTTATTTCTCGTGCTAATTCTATTCTTGAGATTTTATTTTTTTCCACTTTTTAATTCCTCCTATG
>ERZ773022.1461-NODE-1461-length-15763-cov-6.488223_pt1 | contig 15763 bp, 12 predicted proteins | sample MGYA00580839_ERZ773022 | MGnify/ENA primary metagenome ERZ773022 (study PRJEB29015, sample SAMEA2738020) | human oral metagenome | biome: human oral; feature: human-associated habitat; material: dental | place: China | collected 2044 ... | reverse complement strand
CCCCGTATAGCCGCGTGCCAGACGAAGTGCACTCATTGTCGCCTCCGTCCCGGAGTTCACCATGCGGATGACCTCAATGGAGGGATAGACCGACTGCACGAGCTTTGCCAGCTCCGTCTCAAGGAGGGTCGGTGCGCCGTAGCTTGTGCCGCGCGCCGCAGCTTCCTGCAAGGCGCTCACCACCTGCGGATGCGCGTGACCGACGATCATCGGGCCCCATGAGCCAACGTAGTCGATGTATTCGTTTCCGTCGATATCGTAGATATGCGAGCCTTTGGCGCGCGCGATAAAGAGCGGATTCCCGCCCACGTTCGCAAAGGAACGCACGGGGCTGTTCACCCCGCCCGGCATATAATTCTTCGCCTCAGCAAAGGCGGCCTTCGATTGTTCCGTATTCCGCATAAATATCTCCTTACGCACTGAGCCACGCGGCAGCATCCATCGCATGATATGTGATGATGATCTTCGCGCCCGCACGCTTCATGCTCGTCAGCGTCTCGAGCACAATGCGCTGCTCATCAATCCACCCGTTTGCAGCAGCCGCCTTCACCATCGCGTACTCGCCGCTCACATTGTAGACTGCAATCGGACGATCTGTTGCCTCGTAGACCTGCCGCACGACATCGAGATAGGCAAGCGCGGGCTTCACCATGATGATATCCGCACCCTCGGCGACATCGAGCGCAGCTTCCTTCAGCGCCTCGCGCACATTCGCGGGATCCATCTGATACTGCCGCCGATCGCCGAAGGCGGGCGTACTGTCCGCCGCATCGCGGAAAGGACCATAGTAGCCCGAGGCATATTTCACGGCATAGCTCATGATGCTCGTGTTGACATATCCCTCGGCGTCGAGCCCCGCACGGATTGCCGCAACGCGCCCGTCCATCATATCCGAGGGCGCAACAATATCCACACCGGCGCGCGCCTGACTGACAGCTGTCTGAACGAGATGCGGCAGTGTCGCGTCGTTGTCCACATAGTGATCATGCAGCTCGCCGCAGTGTCCGTGACTCGTATACTGACAGAGACAGACATCGCCGATCACGAGCAGCTCCGGCACCGCATCCTTGATTGCAACAATCGCGCGCTGCACAGGGCTCGTCATATCCCATGCACTCGAGCCGATTTCATCCTTATATGCGGGCAGACCGAACACCTCGACCGCAGGAATCCCGCGCGCAGCAATCTCACGCGCAAGCCCCGCGACCTGATCCACAGAGTAGTGATAGCATCCGGGCATACTCGGAATCTCTTCCTTGATCTGCTCCCCCGGCACGACAAAAATCGGATAGACAAAATCGCGCGGCGAAAGCTCGGTTTCGCGCACCAGATCGCGCATTGCGGATGAAATGCGCAGACGACGCGGACGCTGAATCATATTCATTGTACATACTCCTTTATCGCATTCACCAATCCGTCAATCGTATAGGTCTCCGCCACGATATCCGGCTCGATTGCAAAATTCCGTGCCGTGTCAGCCGTGACAGGCCCGATGCAGGCGATCTTCACCTGCTGCAGGGGCGTGATATTGCCGAGCTGCTGCACGAGGTTCTTGACCGTGGAGGAACTGGTGAATGTCACGAAGTCGATCTCCCCATTTGTCAGACGCGCGGCAAGCTCTGCCCCGCCGTCCAGCTCCGGTACAGTCTCATATGCAGCGACAACATCGACCGCTGCCCCGTGCGCGCGCAGCGACTCCGGCAGTACATCGCGCGCCTCCTGTGCGCGCGGCAGAAGAATGCGTGCGCGCGGCGGCAGGATGTCCTTCAGCGCGTCCACGACCGCCTCCGCACGGAATTCTTTGGGAACGAGGTCGGCATGAATGCCATGGGCACGCAGAGCCTCAGCCGTCGCCGAGCCAATGGCGGCGACCTTCGCGTAGCCGAGCGCACGCGTGTCCTTTTCCGCATGAGCGAGCCGCGCAAAGAAATGCTCCACACCATTGACACTCGTAAAAATCACCCAATGATAGGAATGCAGTTCACCGATTGCATGATCGAGTGCCGCATAGTTGTCGGCGGGCGGTGTAATGCGGATCACGGGCGTCTCGATGCAGGAAGCCCCAAGCGCCGTCAGCTTCTCCGTCAGCGCCGATGCCTGTGCACGCGCGCGCGTGACGAGGATACGCTTCCCGTGAAGTGGTCGTATATCTGCACGATCAAACCAACGCAGCTGCTCGCGAAGCTTGACCACATCGCCCACAATGAAGATCGCGGGCGGACGGATACCGTCACGCGCCACCATCGCGGCAGCCTCACCGACTGTCGTGACATAGGTCTCCTGATCGGCGCGCGTCCCCCAGCGGATGATTGCCGCAGGGGTATCGGCAGGACGGCCGTTGTCGATGAGATTCTTCGTGATGACGGGAAGATTTGCAACGCCCATCAGGAAGATCAGCGTATCAACGCCCGTTGCGAGATGTTTCCATCTGATATGGGATTCCGACTTGGTCGGGTCCTCATGCCCTGTGATGACGGCAAAGGATACGGCAACGCCGCGATGCGTCACGGGGATGCCGGCATAGGCGGGCACACTGATCGCCGAGGTCACGCCCGGCAGCACCTCGAAGGGAATGCCACGTTCCAAAAGCACGAGCGCCTCCTCGCCGCCGCGCCCGAATACAAAGGGGTCGCCGCCCTTGAGACGAACGACCGTCTTGCCCTCCTGCGCCTTATCTGCGAGCAGGACATTGATGTCCTCCTGCCGCATCGTGTGCTTACAGGACTGCTTCCCGACGTAGATGCGCTCTGCCGCAGGCGGCACATGGGCGAGAATGCTCTCATCCGCCAGATGGTCATAGACCACGACATCCGCCTCTCTCAGACAGTTCATTGCACCAACCGTCAAAAGGCGCGGATCGCCCGGACCCGCGCCGACAAGAAATACTTTTCCGCTCATACTGTAATTCCTATCTCTTTCAAAATATCCCGACCACCAACATCGAGCAGCTCCTCCGCCAGAGCAATGCCCAGCTTTTCCGCCGTGTCTGTCGCGCCCATCGTACGCGAGCGGCAGACGCGCATGCCGTCCACCGATGCAATCATCGCCTCGACGTGGAGCATATTGCCCTCACCGACCTCGGCGTAGACGCCAACGGGAATCTGACAACCGCCCTCGACGCGCCGCAGGAAGGCACGCTCCGCCGTCGCTGCCGCCGTCATATGGGGATCGCACAGGAAATCAATGAGTTCCCGAATCCGCATATCGTCTGCGCGGCACTCGATTGCAAGCGCGCCCTGCCCAACGGCGGGAAGGATCATCGCACGCGGCAGGATCGTGCGGATGCGCTCCCCCAGACCAAGGCGTTTCAGCCCGGCAGCCGCAAGGACGATCGCGTCGAACTCGCCCGCATCCAGCTTCGCCAGACGCGTATTGACATTGCCGCGCAGATCGAGGATTGTGAGATCAGGCCGCACGGCGAGCAGCTGCGCCCGCCGCCGAAGACTCGATGTGCCGACCCGTGCACCCTGCGGCAGCTCCTCGATTGCCTTGTAGTGCACGCTGACAAATGCGTCGCCCGGGTCGAGGCGTTCCGTAATCGCGCCGATCATGAGTCCCTCGGGAACCTCCGTCGGCATATCCTTCAGGCTGTGCACCGCGAGATCGATCTCTCCCGCGAGCATCGCCTGTTCGAGCTCCTTCGTAAAGAGCCCCTTGCCGCCGATCTTTGCAAGAGGTGCGTCGAGAATGCGGTCGCCCTTTGTCGTCATTTTTTTTAGTGTTACACGACAGTCAGGATGCTGCTTTTCGATTTCTCCTGCAATGTATTCCGCCTGCCACAGTGCCAGCTTACTTGCCCGCGTACCGATAGTGATTGTGCCGCTGTTCACTTGTTCCCGTCTCTCCTATCGCATCCAATTTAAAGAGGGCGCGCATTGCCTCAATGTAGAACGCCTCATCCGCTGTTCCGGCAGATGCGCGCAGCTTCATCATGGGGATGCGCAGAATCTTTCGGACGATCATGCGGCTCATATGCTCGACCTGCCGCCCCTCCTCCTCCGACAGCTCCGGCAGCTTTGCGCTCACGCGCTTGATCTCGCGCTCGCGGATCCGCTCGCAGCGCCCCGAGAGGAGCGCCATGAGCGGCTGGAAGGACAGATATTTGAAGCGTTCGAGAAGAGAGTCAACCTCCTCCTCCACGATTTTCTCCGCCTTGACCGCCTCCGCCTGACGCTCGCTGAGATGTTCGTCCACGACAGCTTCGAGTGCGTCGATGTTATAGAGTTCGATGCCCTTGATGGCCGCAACATCGGGATCGACATCGCGCGGAACCGCAATGTCGATGAGGAAGAGCTTCCGTCCCTGTCGGCGCGCCATCAGGCGGCGTGCCTCCCACGCCTTGATGACATAGTGCGGTGCACCCGTCGAGGTGACGACCACGTCGACGCAGGTTGCGTACTCCATCGCGCGATCAAAGGGAATCGCCTCCCCCCCGATCCGCTCTGCAAGCCGCTCAGCGCGTTCAATGTGGCGGTTCGCGACATAGATCAGCTCGATTCCGTGCGCACGCAGATGCTCTGCCGTCAGCTCCGCCATCTTGCCCGCACCGAAGATCAGCGCGGCGCAGCCGCCAAGACCGCCGAGCGAGGCGGCAGCAAGCTCCACCGCCGCATAGCTCACGGATACCGAGCGATACGCAATCCGCGTCTCCGTGCGCACGCGCTTTCCCGTCGCAATCGCGCGGTGAAACAGCGTGTTCAGCACCGTGCTCGTCGCATGGCCTTCGAGTGCGAGCGCGTACGCCTGCTTGACCTGCGAGAGGATCTGCCCCTCGCCGAGGACGAGCGAATCAAGACTCGCCGCCACGCGGAAGAGGTGGCGGATACATTCTTCGTCCTCGTACATGTAAAGGTATTCTTCGACATCCTCGTCGTTTCCCGTGAGGTCGAAGAAAAAGCGGCGCACGGCCTCGCCCGCGTGCGCATCGTCCGCCGTCACCGCGTAAATCTCGCTGCGGTTGCACGTCGAGAGCACGACCGCCTCAAGGAGATCGGCATACTCCGCCAGATGCTGGAACCCCTTGCGGATGGCGTCCTTCGGTATGGAAAACCGCTCGCGCACATCCACGGGCGCCGTCTTATGATTCAGTCCCAAAACAATCAAGTGCATGTCTTATCTCTGCCTCCGCCTCATCCAGTCTGCCTTCTTCGACAAGATTCAAAATATGCTCCGAAAGAGCCGCGCGCCAAAACGCCTCGCGTCCTGCACTTCCTTCGATGCGTTCCTTCGCTTCCTCGCGCAGCCTGGCGAGCCTTTCGAGCCAGTCGCCCCAGCTCGCGCCCAGGCGAGCGGCGAGCCGCTTCTTCAGCGTGCGGGCGAGCGCGGGCGATGCGCCGCCCGTCGATACCGTGACGAGGAGATCGCCGTCTCGCAAAGCCGCCGGCAGGAAGAAGTCGCAAAGCTCAGGCGCCGTCGCATCGTTGACGAGAGCGCCGGCTGCCTTCGCCGCCTTGCCGAAGGCAGCGTTCGCCGCACGGTCGTCGGTCGCGCAGAAGACGAGGAGCGCACGCGGCAGCGATGCGAAAATCTCCGCCGTCGCAAGCCGCGCGAGCCAAGTGATGTGCCCGTCTGCCGCAAGTGCCGCCAAGGGCGGCGAAAGCTTGGGTGCAACGACAGTCACAGCCGCCCCTGCTGCAAGCAGCCCTGCGACCTTGCGATGCGCCACCGCCCCGCCGCCGGCGACAAGCGCGGTGCGCCCTTCAAGGCGCAGGTCAATCGGATACATGTCCAAATCTTGAGAGTCCTTCCAAATTACGAATGTGGTTCACTTTTTTGTTTTCTTCTTCATTATATCGTAAAGGCATGAAAAAAAAAAGCCCTGCAGGAAAGTTTGTATTCCGAAATTTCACGCGGTAAATTTCCAAGGAAAGAAGAGCGCCCGGCAGATGCGGGGCGCTCTTTCAAGAAGTGGACATTCGGATTGTCCGCCTTCGGCAGACTAGCGGCGGCTGAAATGCAGAAGATCTTGCCGCATCAAGGCGTCTGTCCATGCAGATTGTCCGGATATTCGACGCCGCGCGTCTTCTGGTAGACGATCTTGAACATGTAGTAGCTGAATATCCGTCCTGAAAGTTCGCTGGAAAAGTTTACAAGTTAACACATTACAAGTTGACACATGAGGCAAAGCGTGCTATATTATCCTTCATACCTATTCATTCATTTTTAAGGAAAGAAGGATTCATCATGAATGCACTGATGCTTGTCGGGTGCGCCATCGTTGTCTTTCTCGCCGCCTACACTATCTACGGACGGTGGCTCGTGAAAACGTGGGGCATCGATGAAACCGCCGCGACGCCGGCGCAGAGATTCGAGGATGGGCAAGACTACGCGCCTGCCTCGCGCTTCACCGTCTTTGCGCATCAATTTTCCTCCATCACGGGCGCAGGCCCCGTCACGGGCCCCATCATCGCCGCCATGTTCGGCTGGCTTCCGGCGTTCCTCTGGCTGCTCGTCGGCGGCGTCTTCTTTGGCGCGGTGCAGGATTTCAGTGCGCTCTACGCGTCGGTGCGCAACGAAGGGCGCTCGATGGGCATGCTCATCGAGCAGTACATCGGCAAGACGGGGCGCCGCCTCTTCCTGCTGTTTTGCTGGCTCTTCACGCTGCTCGTCATCGCCGCCTTTGCCGACATCGTCGCGAACACGTTCAACGGCTTCGCCAAGGACGGCAGCCTCGCCGTACCAAATGCGGCGGCGGCTTCGATCTCGATGCTCTATATCTTCGTGGCAATGGGCTTCGGACTCTTCATCCGCCGCATGAAGCCCTCGGGCGCAGTGAAGTTTTTCGTCGCCATCGCGCTCATCGTCGCCATGCTCGCCGTCGGTATTTCTTATCCGCTCTATTTCGATGCGACGGTTTGGCGCTACGTCGTCTTTGCCTACTGCTTCATCGCCGCCGTCCTGCCCATGTGGTTCTTGATGCAGCCGCGTGACTACCTGAGCGTCTTCCTGCTCCTCGGCATGGTCGCGGGCGCCGTCCTCGGCGTGCTCATCGCCAATCCTGTCATCGAGATGCCCGCTTTCGTTGCCTTCGAGGTCAAGGGGCAGTCGCTCTTCCCAATCCTCTTCATCACGATCGCCTGCGGCGCTGTCTCGGGCTTCCACAGCCTCGTTTCTTCGGGCACAAGCTCGAAATCCATCGAGAACGAGCGCGACATGCTGCCCGTCGGCTACGGCGCAATGCTCGTCGAATCGCTTCTCGGCGTCGTCGCCCTCGTCATCGTCTGCTCGGCGGCGACGGGCGGGCATCTGCCGGACGGTACGCCGTTCCAGATCTTTGCGGGCGCTGTCTCGGGATTCTTCGTGGAGTTCGGTCTGCCGAAGCATGTCGCGGCCTGCATCATGACGATGTGCGTCTCGGCGCTCGCCATGACGACGATCGATTCCGTCGCACGCATCGGGCGCATGTCCTTCCAGGAGCTTCTTGCACCGTCGGAGGGCGAGGCGGAAGGTGCCGCCGCGAAGCTCCTGCGCAACAAGTACGTCGCGACGGCAATCACGCTCGCGCTCGGCTATCTGCTGTGCCTCGCGGGCTACATGAGCATCTGGCCGCTCTTCGGCGCGGCGAACCAGCTGCTCGCGTCCCTCGTCCTCATCTCCATCGCCGTCTTTCTGCGCACGACGGAACGCAAGGGCTGGATGCTCTACGTCCCCATGACCTTCATGTTCCTCGTCACGATGTCGGCGCTCGTCATGAGCGTCTATGGCATCGTCGGCAAACTTATGAACGGCGGTTTCGTCTTCTTGGTCGACGGGCTGCAGCTCCTCCTCGCGCTCGCACTCATGACGCTCGCGCTCCTCGTCGTCAAGCACTGCGCCGCCGAACTCGTCACGGGCAAAGCCGAGCATGAGGCGCGTACCGATATGTGACGGATTGACGAAAACAGCTTGTCAGAATCCTGCTCCTCTGCTATAATAGTCCTATGGGAATCTCTGATAAATTCAGCCCCCATCTTCACATATCTGGGCGACCTCATTTTATCAGCGCTTCCTATATCTTCCAGAGGAGCAGCCGCGATTCTGCGGCGTCCGCCGGACGCACGGTGCGCGGCATATATATGCAAGCGAGACCTTGTCCCGTATCCGGGGTGGGGTCTTTTTCGTATAGGGAAAGGAGAGTCTTCTCTATGAATACGATAAAAACAACGATCTTGATGGCGCTCATGATGATCCTTCTCGTCGTCTTGGGCGGCGCGATCGGCGGCAAGGGCGGTGCGATGCTGATGTTCGTCGTCTCTTTGGCGATGAATTTCTTCTCCTATTGGTTCAGCGACAGCATTGTGCTGCGAATGTACGGCGCGCGTCCGCTGACGGAGAGGGAAGCGCCCGAACTTTACCATCTTGTGGCAGATCTTGCCGCGCGCGCGGGGCTGCCCATGCCGAAGGTCTGTCTGATTGAATCTATGACGCCGAACGCCTTTGCGACGGGGCGAAGTCCTTCGCACGCCGCCGTCGCCGTCACGCGCGGCATTGTCGGCATGTTGAGCCGCGAAGAGCTTTCGGGCGTGCTCGCGCATGAGCTTTCGCACATCAAGCACCGCGACACCCTGATCTCGACGATTGCCGCCGCCATGGGCAGCGCGATTTCCATGCTCGCCTACATGGCGCAGTGGAGCGCGATCTTCGGCCGCTCGGACGATGACGAGGGCGCAGGCGGCATCGTCGGCACGCTTCTCGCCGTCCTCGTAGCGCCGCTCGCGGCGACGCTCATTCAGCTCGCGATCTCGCGCTCCCGCGAGTACGACGCCGACAAGTCGGGCGGCGAGATCTGCGGCAATCCGCGCTACCTCGCGCGGGCACTCGAAAAGATCTCCGGCACGGTACAGTCCATGCCGCCGATGCGCGAGGCCGAGGCGCAGCCTGCGACGAGCAATCTCTTCATCGTCAACCCGCTCGCCGGCTCGCGCCAGGCCTTCGTGAGCCTCTTCTCCACGCACCCTGCGACCGCCGAGCGCGTCGCCCGACTCGAAGAGCAGGCGCGGCTTCTGGGGCGGTGACGGATTGCCTGCCGTCAGCCGGATGTGCTGTGCTGTAAGCAGCGGAAAAGTTGTAACAATACCATGTCAGATACAAGAAGAGTCCTCAAGGCGGCAGCCTTGGGGGCTTTTTGTTGTGTCAGCAGAATTCCTACAAGAAAATCAGATTTTTTCCGCTACTTTTCCTGTTCTCTATATGAAATAATACTGAGCAAGAACATTTCGATTCCAAGAAAGGAGATTCATTCATGCTTGCTTTCCTCAACAAAATTTTCCTCACGGCGCCGGATGCGCCGCCCATGCAGGATGCGGAGAAGGCGAAGAGCATCTTCTACAGCCTGCGCTGGCGCGTCTTCGCTTCCATCACGATCGGCTACGCCTTCTACTACATCATCCGTCAGAGCTATTCCGTCATCAAGAAGCCTCTTCTGGCGTCGGGCGCGGTCGATCCCACGCAGGTCGGCATCATCGGTTCGATCTTCTTCGTAACGTACGGTCTTGGCAAGTTCACGAACAGCTTCCTCGCCGACCGCATGAACAACAAGCGGTTCTTCGCCTTCGGTCTCTTCATGTCGTCCGTGACGATGGCGGCGATGGGTCTCGTGAACTCGTTCGTGCCGCTCGCCGTGCTCTGGGGCATCAACGGCTGGTTCCAGTCCTACGGCGCAGGGCCGTCGATCGTCTCCTTGAACCAATGGTTCAGCAACCGTATGCGCGGCACGCTTTACGGCGTCTGGTTCACGAGCCACAACCTCGGCTCGTCGTTCGCCTACTTCGCGATCGCGGCCATCGTCAGCGCCTACAGCTGGTCGATGGGCTTCATCGCGGCCGGCCTCATCTCGCTCGTCGGCACCGTCTTCATCTACCTCGGCATGAGCGACCGCCCCGAGACGCGCGGCCTGCCGAATGGCGCCGTTCTCTACGGCGAGAAGACGCAGGCGCAGGTCGATGAGGAAAAGACGCGTTCCGTCGGCTCGATGCAGTGGAACGCCGTCGTCAAGAACCCCGCCGTCTGGATTCTCGGTCTTTCGTCTCTTTGCGTTTACATCGCACGCTACGCGGTCGAGAGCTGGGGCGTCGTCTATCTGACGAGTGCCAAGGGCTACGACATCATGGGCGCGGCGGGCGTCATGGCGTACATGCAGGTCGCGGGTATCTTCGGCGCACTTCTCTGCGGCTGGATCTCCGACCGCTTCTTCCACTCGAAGCGCAACATGCCAGCGCTCATCTACGGCCTTCTCTACACGGCCTCGATCGCGGGCTTCGTCTGGGCGCCGCAGTCGTTCTACACCGACCTCTTCTGCATGACCTTCTACGGCTTCACGATGGGCGCGCTCGTCTGCTACATGGGCGGACTCATGGCAGTCGACATTGTGCCGAAGCGCGTCACGGGTGCAGCGATGGGCATGATCGGTCTCCTGTCTTACGCGGGCGCCGCGATCCAGGAGTTCGTCACGGGCAAGCTCATGACGATCACGACCGTCGGCGGCGAGAAGATCTACGATTTCGGCTACGCCACGGAATTTTGGGTCGGCGCAGCGCTTCTCTCGACGCTCCTCGCGCTCCTCGTCTGGAACGCGAAGCCGCAGGATGAAGCGTAAACTATAGAGAAACGGCAGAGCCGCCCTCTGAAAGCGAGAATGCTTTCAGAGGGCGGCTCTTTCTGTATACGGTCACATGGCCTTCAGTTGATCCAAGGCGCCTAGGACTTCTTCGGAAACGCTTTCGATTTCCGGCAGGAGGCTTCGCACCTTGTATTCGTTGTGGTTGTTGTAGGCGTCGATGGCCTCAGCGCAGAGCTTGTGGAAGCGTGCGTGCGCGGCGTCGAGATTTTCAAATACGGGCGTGCCGCCGTACTTTGTGCGCCCTTCGCCCGAATACCATTGACCGAGGCGGCAGGTCTCATGGCTGATGACGTCGGCGGAGTTGAGCTGCAGGTTGCCGAGGAGCATCTGGTTGATGCGCGCGAACCAGATCAGATGGTCGGTCCTGGCGAGGTCTAGGAGCTCATTCGAGGTGAGCGAGAGGCCGTTCTTGAGGAAGTTCGTGCGCACGGTGCTCGATTCCATGAGCACATGGAAGAGCCCTGTGTTGCATTCCTTTGAATCGTTCTTCGCCGTGTGCATGTTGTCGACCGCCTGGTTCAGCGACGCCGTCATCTCCTCGAAAGACGCCGACTGCTGCTCAGCGAACGGCGCGAGCTTTTCCATCGCCGTACTGATGTCCGTGAAGGTGTCGCGGATTGCGCCTGCCTGCTGCTCCGTCGCCTCGATGTTCTCCGAATTCTTCGTGAAGGTTTCGTCCATCGAGTCGAATTGCCCGCCGAGGTTCTTGACCTCGCTTTGGATCGAGGTGAGCTGGGCGCGGATCTCCTCGACCGACTCTTTCGACTGTACGGCGAGCTTTCGGACTTCTTCAGCGACGACGGCGAAGCCGCGCCCGTGCTCGCCCGCACGTGCCGCCTCGATGGAGGCGTTGAGGGCGAGCAGGTTCGTTTGCTCGGAAATGCCGTTGACCGTCGCCACGAGCGTGTTGATGTTCGCCGTCGAACTCGTCAGCGTCTCCATGCGCTGCACCATGAGACCGATGCTCTCGCCGACGACCTTGTTGCCGGCAGACATCTCCATGATCGTCTCGCCCGCCGCGTTCATCGTAGTCTGTCCCGAATTCGTCTGCTCGGCGATGTTGGTCGACATGGAGGCGATGTCGTTGATCGATTCCGCCAGAGTGCGTATGACGCTCATGACTTCCTGCACGCCGCTCGCGATGTCCGTCAAGTTGAAGAACAGCTTGTTGAGCATGATGGAGGCATGGATCTGGCTTGCAAGACTGTCGTTCAGCATCAGCGTGATGTCGTGCGCCTGCTGTTCCTGCTGTGCGGCGAAAGCCTGCAGAGCTGCCGCCAAGGGCTGCAGGGAGGCGTCCCTCACCTGGGGTGGCGGGGTTTCGAGCTTGCCCGAGGCAAGCGTCTTCAGATATTGCTCCAATCTCCGGATGTCGTCCGCCGCTCCTTGTGATTGTGCAGCGGCGGGCATGGCTGCGGCTTTCTCTTTCTGAAAGAAGCCCATGATACACCAACCTTTCTCTTCCGATTTTCTCGGATGGGTTCCTTCGGGAAGCGCTGATGGATGCAAGCCGTCGCATTGGAACTGCCGGTGTTCCATAAGCAAAGACTCGTGCCACAATTCTTCTCCTTTCTTGCTCTATCGTTAAAAAACAATTTTTGGAAAAGGTTCTTTGGGGAAGAATATGTAGGACTATCCTATGTCTTATATACGAAGAAAAGACCCAAGAAACTTTTTACGTAGGAGGGAGATATATCCTCCTTTTCTGCTGCATGTATGCTCGCGAGACGCAAGAAGACACTTTCGTCGGATAAAAGTGTCGAAAGATGATATGAGAAAAGGAGTGGGGAAAATGCGTGTATTTTTGAATCCGGGGCACGACCCTCTGTACGACAGCGGCGCCGTCAATGCGGAGCTGGGGCTTCGAGAGTGCGACGTCGCCGCCGACATCGGCGAGCGCGTGAAGCTCTATCTGGAGCTTGTCGGCATCGAGGTATTCCTCATGCAGAGCGACAATCTCGCTTGGGAGAGCCGCCATCTTGAGCGCTGGAATGCCGCCGTGACGGACGAGGCGAACAAGTGGTGCGCCGATATCTTCATCAGCCTGCACTGCAACGCGGCGGACGGTGAGGCGCACGGCACGGAGACGCTCATCTATGAGCGCGGCACGAGGGCGGAAAGACTCGCGCGCGCCATCGGCTGGCAGATCACGACGTCGCTCGGCACGACCGATCGCGGCGTCAAGGAGCGCCCCGAACTCATCGTACTGCACGCGACGGCAATGCCCGCCGTCCTCGTCGAGATGGCGTTCATCGACTATCTGCCCGAAGCAAAGCTGCTCATAGAAAAAGCCGACGTTTTCGCACGCGCCATCGCGCGGGGCGTCACGGACTACGAGACGGAAATGCAGGCAGGGGAGAGCGGGGCGTCCGCGATCTCCGAGTGAGGACAGGACACACGGCAGCAGCCCCGACGTTGGAAAAGCAGCGTCGGGGCTGCTGCCATTTTATTGGAAGGGTACTCAGCCGCACATCTTGCCGAAATCTGCTCCATCGGTCGCATCTTCGACATAGTTTGGGACTTCAGGATAGAATATGAATCTTTTTCATGTTTTGCTTGCCCCCCTCGCAATATATGTTATCATTATCAACGAGCAGACCGCAAGCGGGGATATTCTTGAGGGAACGTGGATACTCGGAAGCTCCCCCTTGGATGGTCTGACCACAGTTCATTTTTATCTAGGAAGCGCTGATAAAATGAGGTTGCCCAGATGTGTGAAGATGGGTAGCTGAATTTATCAGTGATTCCTCTGTTTCAAAGGAGGAGTTTTTCATGAAGAAGTCTCTGACAGCCGCCTTGACGACGGCACTCGTTGTCGGCGCGGCCTCGACGACCTTTGCGGCGGCGAACCCGTTCAGCGACGTCCCTGCCGATCATTGGGCGTACGACGCAGTCGCACAGCTCGCCGATGACGGCGTCATCGAAGGCTACGGCGACGGCACATATCGCGGACAGAACGAGATCACGCGCTACGAGATGGCGCAGATGGTCGCCAAAGCCATGGCGAAGGAAGATCAGGTCAACGCCCAGCAGAAGGCGATGATCGACCGCCTCGCCGCTGAATTCAGCGAAGAGCTGAACAACCTCGGCGTGCGCGTCGCGAACCTCGAAGATCGCGTCGACAACGTCAAGTGGACGGGCGAGCTGCAGTACACTTACGAGAAAACTGGTGGGGAATTCATCGGTAAGTATGAGGGCGGCGCGAAGACGAACAATGAAATTCTCTTCCGCTTGGAGCCGGAGGCCACGGTCAACGATCATTGGAAGGTCAAGGCTCGCCTTGACGCTATGTGGAATCCCAGTACGGATTCGTCGGATGACGACCATGACAGCCATGTGTCGCTTGAGCGCGCCTACGCCGAAGGTACTTATGGTACGACGGTCATCGATGCCGGCAAGATGCCCGTCTTCACGGAGCAGGGCGTCCTCATCGACGACGATTTGTCCGGCGCTGCCGTGACCTTCGGCGCGGAGCAGCCGTTCTCGGGCACGATTTTTGCGGGACGCTACGACCTCGCACATTCCGCTTGGGGTGACGAGGTGAAAGAGGCACGGGAGAAGGGCTTTACCGGCAAGAGCTGGGCGAACGTGCAGATGGTGAACCTCAACTGGAATCCGTCGGAGAAGTTTCACGTCGGCGCTGACTACGTGCGCATGAGGAACAAGGATTTCGTCCATAACATGGCTGGACTGGACGCGACGTGCAACTTCTGGGGTCTCGGCATGAAGTGGCGTCCCGAGAGCACGGTCGCTCTTTCGGGCGGCTATTGGAAGAACACGAGCGATGAATCTGCCGGAATCAAGGACGAGCATCTGAAAGCCTACAATATCGAGCTTGCATACAAGGGGGCAGAGCCGGAGAACCCGCGTACGTTCGGACTCCACCTCGCATACCGCTACCTCGGCGGCGCTGCAGTAATCAAGCCGACCTTCGACGGTGCAATGTGGAACACGAAGGGCTGGGAACTCGGTGCAGAGTACACCTTCGCCAAGAACATTGTTGGCACGCTCATCTACTTTGACGGCGATCAGATCTTCTCGGCAGAGCCTGAGGGCAAGACCAGGGAGAAGAAAGGTTTCGCCCGCGTCGAATACTTCTTCTAAGCTGAAACGAACAGCGGAGCCGCTGCACAGGATTCTGTGCGGCGGCTCTTTTTTGTATGCGAGTCTCATGGTATAATATAAAATATAGAGAATAGATCGGGAGATGAAGCCGATGTATCGTATCAAGCCGTGGGAAGAGCTGACGATTCAGGACGACTACATGTTCAAGCTCATCATGGGCGTCAAGCGTATATGTCTGAGCCTGCTGCAGAGCATCCTGCACGTGGAGATTGCGGACATCCATTATTTAGAAACAGAAAAATCCGTGGATGCACGCTATCAGGGCAAGGGCATCCGCATGGACGTTTACGTGCGCGACGACGCAAATACGGTCTACAATATCGAAATGCAGGTTCGTATGCCGGAAGGCAAGAGCCTCTTCAAGCGCACGCGCTACTATCAGTCGATGATCGATGCAGACCTTCTGGAGACGGGCGCTGATTATGACGACCTGAACAAGACCATCATCATTTTCATCTGCCCGTTCGACCCTTTTGGCAAAGGGCGGCACATCTACACTTTCCGCAACTTCTGTGCGGAGGACAAGACACTTGAGTTATCCGACGACGCAGCGAAGATATTCCTTAACGCCAAGGGCACGCTGAACGATGTGGATGAAAGCATCAAGGCATTTCTCGACTATGTGAACGGTATCGTATGCAACGATCCCCTCGTGCGGGCCATCGACGAGGAGATTCGGAGGATCAAGGAAGAGAACGAAGAGAGGGTGAGCTACATGACTTTTGCAATGAAGATGATGGAGGAGCGAAAAGAAGGCTTTAAGGAAGGAAAAGCCGAAGGATTAGCTTCCTCTATTCGCAATATGATGAAAAATATGGGCGTTTCACTGGAAAAGGCGATGGACGTACTGCAGATTCCTATGGACGAGCGTGCAAAGTATGCCGCACTCGTCAAGGATTGAGCGTATATTATACGAAATCGGCCGCGTCAAATACTTCTTCTAAGCTGGAACAAACAGCGGAGCCGCTGCACAGGATTCTGTGCGACGGCTCTTTTTTGTATGCGAGTCTCATGGTATAATATAAAATATAGAGAATAGAT
>ERZ773022.1460-NODE-1460-length-15767-cov-5.199529_pt1 | contig 15767 bp, 9 predicted proteins | sample MGYA00580839_ERZ773022 | MGnify/ENA primary metagenome ERZ773022 (study PRJEB29015, sample SAMEA2738020) | human oral metagenome | biome: human oral; feature: human-associated habitat; material: dental | place: China | collected 2044 ... | reverse complement strand
AGTTGACTCGTAAAATCTGTGTTCGGTCGCCCTATCACTTTTCGGAGTCTCCGTAGTAGACAAATGGGCCGCATCAACTGGCTCCAACTACTATGAAGTACTCGAAGTATGCTGTTGTGCTGCCGAAAGCTCTAGTGGATCTTACCGCTCATAGCACATCACTACGTATACAGCTTTCAACTTGGCAAAGCTACGAAGTTAAAAGATAGGTGATTGGACCAGTTCCAAGTGTCTCTGGCTGCTTCCTCAGTTCACCGTTGGTAAAAACTTACGAGCATACAAACGCAGAAGCCTCCGGAGTGTCTATCTGTAGTTAGTCATGTTTTCCGTACAATACGAGCAACTGTAAGACGATATTATGAATGGACTACGTGACTCATGTGATGGGGCTAGGCTGATTCAGTCAAATTAAGTAGACTTCGATCTAGATTCCGGTTTCACGTGAAACAGCGATGTTCCTGTAGAGCACAGAAAGTACCAAACAGGCAAAATGCTGTCCGCATACCGCAGCAAAAATGCCTTAGGCCCATTTCGTTCATAGCGAGCCCAGGAAGTTGGGGATTTGCTTCGATTTACTGCAACTCCACTAGCTGGCAAAGTCTTCGATGTCCTAGATGGTTGTAAACGACGCTGCTTCAGACAGCTTGTTATCAATCGGCTTTTCCATTGATATCCGACGCGTGCGGCTCAACGGACATAACCTAACCCTCGTGAATAACGATTGCAACAGATCATTCAGCTCATCAACGCATTTTGCGTAAGACCTGGAACAGTCATCTCTATAGGCTTGGTACGCATATCGGACGTTTAACTGGCGTCTTTATTGCATTGTTTGAATACGAACCAAGTATGTACCTGACTCCTTCAATTGTTAGAAGTGCAGGGCCTTCGTTGCAAACCTGTGGTGCTGACTTTCGATACTGGTTTCAGACGAGCAGTGTCCAGTGGTCTGGTCACCTTACTCAGATCGATACCAGGCAGATCACTATCACATCTATGCGCAACACAGAGGGTCATCATTAGCTTCAGCATTGTCAGCTATTTAGATGGCCAAGCTCTACAAACTCCTACTTCTAGGCAAGCATTCCTTGTAAATCTCAGTTTGTAGTTAAACAAGGCAGCTAAGCAACTCAATTACACTAGTACCTTTACCCTGCTTTTAGCCAAGTAAATACGTTGCCAAGGGGATGTTTCACGTGAAACATAGACATCCTAAACGGACGGTGCTGAACAAAAGTATTAACCTAAAACCTACGCGCCTTTAGCATTTCCACTTGTTTTTTGTCGAACTTCGTATCCGAACTGAAGCTATCTGTTCATTGTTAAATGTACTAACTTTAACCCCGTTTCAACCTTGTACGACCGAAGACCTAGTTCCGGCTTAGTGGAAGATCGTCGGTTACCGTACTTGTTACGAAATACTTAGTAAATAATGGGAAGTATATTGCAAAGTTGTTATGATCATCTAGCGTTTATACAACTACCGTTAATAGCAGTAAACCGGTTTCGGCTCATTGTTTCACGTGAAACGTTGATACTACAGTTAGGGATCGCGACAGACGGCGAACAGAAACAGTCAACTGATTGGGTTGACCGAAAGTTGTCGTCGATCGGTGCGGTTTACAACCAGATGGCACTAAGATCGCGACTTCGCCTAAGCGTGGATGTTATTAACATTTCATGAACCTTATAACGAACTTAGCACTGACAACATGTATAAAATTCTAGTTGATTGCTCAGCTGCAAAGCACAAACAGTATTTCAGCTCTAACTGTCTATTCATTCAGCGTGTTAACCGCATATAACCTGCGTGCAAAGTACAGGCCATGATCATTAGTTAACATTCGATTCACTGTATAGACGAAGCTAGACTCACCTAAGGGAAGTCGGTATTATCACAAGTAGACATGTTTCCGAAGACTATCGCAGACACACTTTGAAAACACAAACGCTGACTAACTTACTCGTCTGATTCGAAGTGCTCGTTCAACTCGTTACTAACAGCATTTAAATGAAATAACAGGTTCTACCGGCAGATCCGTGGTACGCTCCGTACCATTACGTCAACACGTCGTTCAATCGGTGCTTAGAAACACCTAGCAGTTAGGCCCATGAACACACTCAGATACGTTATCTACTATATCCCGAAAGCGACAGAACGTTACGAATGCCTTGGACTGTTTCACGTGAAACAAGCAGGATAAAAAATGGCCTTTCGTATAACACCGTTCACTGATCGAAACTCGGCCTACCAGTCAATTCGTACACATAGCTATGAATAGTTTTGGGAAGAACAGGCGAGACTAGTCACTACCGCAGAATAGTCAAACGACCGTCGAAGCTGGGTGAACTCTGCCAGCTCTGCCACAAAGCTAGGCCAAACCGGCTGACGTAGCTAACGCGATGTAGTTTTGCTTCGTCTAGTTGTCAAAGACAACTATCGAAATACTTCATTCGGTTGAGCATCATAGTCAAATACGACCCTGCACTCTGCCCCAGCCGGCCCGATAGGCTAAATGCCATTATCAAACCTACAAACATACAGAACCTAACTAAAACCGAGAAACCAGCGACGCCCCGTACACACGAGTCTGTGTAATTCAGGTCTCGTAGACCATCCGACCGCGATAAGCTGTCGATTCCTCTATTAGTAACAACCAGAGTAGTCAACTGAGGACTGAACAAGTTTGTCGAGTGCTTTCAAGCAGAAGAAAACAGTGCACACCGAAATTGAGACACATCCGCCTCAATCGACTGTTCTCGTCCAAAGCAATGCGTAAATACCTTGTGGAATTCAACTTGCGTGACGGACTTGCCGCAGTCCCATAACCAGCTACGTGGTGCGGGCAGACTATCCTGAACAGACTTAGAATCACTGGACCTCACGTATCCCTTATCCCGAATTCATCCCTTGAACCATCTCAATTGTCTATGAACTATAAGTAACCCAAGCTTACGCGATAGGCAAACGACCGCTACTCTAAGTAGCGGTACAGCCTTCGAAATCGAGTGGACCCGCGCGAGAGCACCATTGCCAAAAGGATCCATCAGTCCAACGTCGCTCGATCCGACGCATCAATTTAAACACTATGCCGGCAACCACAGGGTTATTTGGAGCCTAACACTAGTCCATGAACACGGCGAAAATAGCAACCGCGGCAGGCAAGCGCAGCTCAAACAGCGGTAAGCAATCGTAGCTGAAATTGTCGCGGCAACTGCAGTCCAAATGATGCCGTTCAAAATCAGCTATTTCTCCCGCAACATTCACTGTTCAAATCTACGATCCCACAGTATGGATTGCCGTAATACCAGCTAGGCGTCACTTTCTTTAGCGGTGCACGTCAAACGGCTTCTATAAAACTTCAACTGCAAAATTTACAGTCTCTAGACGTTCAGTATTCACAACTTCTTAACATAACGGATACGATCGGGATAGATTTTCTGTATGAGTTACAGACCTCCACAGAAATGCCCGTCATCAAGTATCCATAGAAAGTAAAAACCGAGTTATACTTTCAGACAGCTTACTAGCTCCGACACATGGATTAACCTTGCAGCTTGTTGCAGTAAGCATTTTCTTCCACATTCAAAACAAGATCAAATACTGGTCGGCAGACAGTCGTAACCTTACCGTCAATCACTACGTTGACAACCGCTCGGCAGCGATTGAAACAACCATGGTCGTCGGATTGATACATCGAAACGGCAATCGGTATACCAGAGCACAGGAATGAGAAAAGTGCTTTTTCTCGTGAGGTTGCAATAAATGTAAGTGTGCCTGAGAAACGCGCGAGTTAGATATGCGGTTCTTCAGCGTAGCCACAAGTAATTTCAAGCATAGACACTGCCAAGTACTAACGTTTTGAGTATATGTACCGTCGTCTCTACGGACCATGGATGACAGGTTCAGACTATTGCTGCGAACAGCATGCTCCTGAAATCCACTGTAATGACAACATTTCGGCGATGAGATAGTAGCTAGTGCACCGAAGAAAGTCGCCTCATGCACGGAATGTGCTCCGGAATGAACGGAAACTGTGGCGAACGAGGATCAACTCTGACAGGCAACGAAACATGTTCCAGACGACTGTCCGTCGTCTGTCGTCAAGACATCACGACCGATCTCAACGTGCGTATAGCAAGTTTCATTCTGCAGACGGCCATGTTTTTCGAAAAATTAACACAAAAGCGTGTTCGAAACGCTTGGGAAGCGCTGCTCATTTAGTCGTAGAACTTCAAAACGTCCAAGCAAGGCAGCAGTACAAAAAGTCATTCTGACGCGTTGCCGATCTACAGCTTCACTTACTCCTAAAGGCGATTGAATTTCTGTGCTCGCCCAGATCTGAGGTTCGGAAATGTCGTTGCACCAACAATAGATCTTTGACAGTTGGTTCAATGTTCCGCAGTCTAAACTAGTTCGCTCATCGGACAGAAAAGTACAAACTAGAAAAACATAGGTTGATTAGAAGACTAAAGATAGAAAAAATGCATAAGTTAAACAGAACAGTATAAGCTATACCAAACACTATAAGCTGGGCAGAACAATACAAGTTAGATAAACAGTATAAGCCGGACAAAACAGTTTAAATTGGATAAAACAGTATAACGCGGACAAAATCCTACATGTTAAAAGCATAGTAAAATAAAAAGACACAATAATAAACATAAGCTTATATTTCCATTAAAAACTATAAAATATCAAACTACTTATCGCCTAGTTGACTCTCTTAATAGAAGATAGTTAAATAACTTAGATTATAAAGCATTATCTATTTCTACAACACCTATAGAATAATAGATACGAATAATCAACCTTCTTATGCAATCTATCGCTAGAAAACAAAATGAAAAAGCAATCGTTCACTTCCGTTTGTTTGTCTGCTTCTTTCTGATTTCCAGTACTCGAGTCTCCTCCGTCGTTCCAAAGGGAGTCACCACATGGACATCGGCCCATTTGGCGCGATACTTTCGCAGAAGGTGAATTGCACCATCAATCTCGTCATCGACGTGGGCTCCTTTGAGCGCCAGCAATGAACCGCCGCCTTTGAGCAACGGCATTGTCCATGGGAGCAGCTTCTTCAGTGCCGCCACGGCCCTCGCCGTGACAACATCCGCGTCCACCTTGCCGACAAGATCCTCGGATCGTGCATGGACGACTTTGGCGTTCGAAAGGGAAAGAGCCTTGACGACGTCGTTCAACCAGCGTGTTCGCCGCTCCATCGAATCGACGAGGACAAGGCGAAGGTCTTTGCGGACTATCGCGGCGACAATACCCGGAAAGCCGGCACCAGAACCGACGTCGACGACCTTCGCTTCAAACGGGATGAAGTCGAGGATTGCCGTGGAATTGAGGACGTGTCTAGTCCATAGGCGCCCGAGTTCGCGAGGCCCAAGCAATCCGCGCAGCTCGCCTTCCCTTTCAAGCATTCCTGCATAGTCCACCAGCTTTTGCCACGGATCCGTCCCAAAATGGGAGGCCCCTCCTTCGGGAGGGGCCTCCACGAACACACAGTTGTCGTCCACGCTCAAATCTACTTCGCAGTCGAGGATGTTGAGCCCTTGCCGACATTATCGGTATCGGTCAGATCTGAAGAGTCTTTCGCGGCGTCGGCAGAACCAGAAACAACATCTGCGGTGGCAGAAGCAACGCCATCCGAATCTGAAACAACGGTATCCGAGCTTGAGGCAACTTCAGTATCAGGAGAAGCTTCATCGGCAGTACGAGTCTCAGCAGAGCCAGACGCAACGTCATTAGAACCATCGTCAGACACATCATCGGAGGAATCGTCAGGCACGTCATCGGAAGCCTCCTCAGACACGGCTGCAGCGGCGACATCAGCAGCGCCAGAGGGGACTGAATCGGAAACTTCCTCTTCTTCCGAGGCTTCTTCGTCCGCAACGGCCTCGCTGACGATCACATGGCGCGCATTGCCGAGTCCCTCGGAATCGGAGGCTAGACCGGCGGCAGCAGCGACGTCGTGAACCACTTTTCGTTCAAACGGATTCATCGGCTCCAGGGAAACAGGCTCCCCGTTGGCCAAAACGGAGGCCACCGCTTCGCGAGCAATCGCTGCGACCTCCTGACGATGTGATTCTCTGTAATCGGCGATGTCGAGCATGAGACGGCTACGCTCGCCGGTCTTCGCCTGAACGGCCAGACGCGTGAGCTCCTGGAGCGCGTCAAGGACCTCGCCCCCCTGGCCGATGAGGCGTTTGAGCCTGCGGTCGGCGACGCCTTCCGTCACAACCGCGACAGAGGCGCGGTCGGCTTCGACGCCAATCTCAATGTCTCCGTCTAAGTCGGCAATGTTGAGAAGCTCCTCAATGTAGTCGGCTCCAAAATCGCCTTCGTCGTTTAACTTTTTGACGAGTTCGGCCCTGTCAGCCATCGGATCGTCCTTTCTTCGGCAAGCACCGCTGCAGTGCGTAAAAGTAGTTGTGGTTGTGGGGATTGGTAGTTGCGAACTTCGGAAATCTTCCGGCATGGAAGCTTATAACCTTCCGGTCGGAAAACTTTCACAGCTCAAGTGAAGCCATGGCTCAAGGAGAATCGTTGGCTAGGGAAGGACTCATGGGTATGAATACAGAGGAACTCATAACTGACGTGAGGCGAGCAAAGGATCAGAAGTTCCGCTTCTTCTGATTCTGTTGGACGCGTTTCTTTCGATTGGCGGCTTTGTTCTTCGCGCGCGCCCGCTCGGCCTGGCGCCGCTCATAGCGACGTCGAGCTCGCTCGGCCTCAGTAAGACCGTCTTTGCCGCGAACTTCCTCGGGCTTGTCGGAATCGGCTTCGTCGCCGTCGGAGTCATCGGCGTCATTGTGGAGCGCTCGATTGGCGGCCTTCGCCGCAGCCTTCTTGGATCTTTCCTTGCCGAGGGGCTGAACCCGAACCCCTGCGCGAGCTGCGTCCTCAGATTCGAGCTTCTCGATCTCCTCCTTGCTCAGACCCTTGCGTTCGCGCTTTTCCCGAAGGCGCTTCTGGCGTTCCTTGTAGGCTTGCGATCCAGGCGTCGGATTGTTGCGAATGAACCAGGCCTGCTGGCAAAGATTCCAGATGTTGCCTGCAACCCAGTAAACCAGGACCGCCACCTGAAGGACTCCGCCCATGAAGATGTACATGATCGGCATGCCGTACATCATGATCTGCTGCGTGCGGTACATGGGGTTGCTCTTGTCCAAAGCGGACTCGGGCATGTTTTTGCGCATGAGCTGATGCTGAGTGTAGAACATCGTGGCACTCATGATGAGAACCAGCACCCCAATGACGATCTGGCTGTTCGTCGACGTCGCAGTTCTGAAATTCGTGGCGAGCGGGGCTCCGAAAACCGTGGACTTTTCGAAGTCCGTCGCAAGCTCTTTGGTGATAGGGCCCAATGCGTCGCGGCGCCCGCTGGAGATTCCGGGGAACGCCGAGATAACCCTGTAAAGAGCGAAAAGAATGGGCATTTGGACGAGCATCGGCAGACACGTGGCAAAAGGAGAGGTTCCATGCTTGCGGTAAACCGCCTGCATCTCCTCTTGCATCCGGCGCCGGGAAACCATGTCCTTCTTGCCCTTGTACTTCTTCTGGATCTTCTGGACTTCGGGTTGGATGACCTGGGCCTGGCGCGAGGATCGAATCTGTTTGTTGTAAAGGGGAAGAACCAGAAGGCGAACGACGACGGTCAGGCCGATGATCGACAAGACCCACGCCGCGCCGGCGCCGTCCGGAAGGCCGAGCGCCACGAAGACTCGACGCAGGATCTCCATGATCCAGGCGATCACCCACATGAGTGGGAAAAGGATTGTATCCACGCTACTTCTTTCGTATTCGGCGGTTACCCGCTCTTGCTGTCAAGCTTGCGAGGCCGAGCAGACCTCGCCGCCGCGGCGATCGCCCGCTAGAGCCGCTTCAGCGTCCTCCCGCTCGTAGAGAGCGTGAAGCCCGTCCACATCCAGGGGTTTCGAGGGCCACCGTCCTTTGGCGGGAACCCTGTCCACTCCGCCTTTGCTCCACGGGTTGCACCGCAGAACTCGCCACACTCCTAGTAGTGTACCTTTCAAAACTCCGTGAATTCGCAGAGATTCCAACGCGTACTGCGAACAGGTCGGCGCGTAGCGGCATCTTGCCGGAAGGCCCGGGGAAAGCCACCGCTGATAGGCTCGAATGGGCCACGAAAGAAACCTGGTGAGAAAGCTCATTGATCGCCGCTCCCGTTGGAATTCCTCATGCCGGCGGGGATGCTGCCGGCAGCGCCTCGTTGTGGCCTTCGCCGCCAATCGACGCCTCAATGCCCTCGCGAAGCGATTCCCCGCGCCCCTCGCGAAGGGACTCCTTGCGGCGAACGGAGGCGATGCAGCGGTCGAGGTCGGCAGCGAGATCTTGGAAACTGGCGCCCCTGGCCGGAGGGAAAACACGCACGGAAACAAGCTCGCCCGGGCGAAGAATTTGAATGCGCTCCCTCATCAGATGGCGAAGCTGCCGACAGAGACGGTGCCGGACGACCGAGTTACCGACGGACCTGGGTATGACAAAACCGACCTTCGGGGGAAGGTCGGTGACGCTGCCCGTGGAATCCGAGCTGGACCGGTCGACGCCGGAGCGGTCTGCGCCGATTGCTACGAGAAGCCTGGCGGATCCGCCTCGAACGCCTCGGAAGGCTCGGGCGAATTCCGCCGAGCGCCGCATGCGGTTCTCGGCAGCAAGCACGTCAGGCGGAAAGCGAACGGCGACCCTTGCGACGGCGAGCGGCGAGGATCGCGCGGCCGGCGCGGGTCGACATGCGCTTGCGGAAGCCGTGCACCTTGGCCCGGCGGCGGTTGTTGGGCTGAAAAGTCCGCTTGGTCACGGTTGTTCTCCCTAAAACGGCGCGAGGAGATCTCGCGAAGACTGCTCGTGTGCGAGGCACACATGACTAAACAACTTTACGCGAGGGTCCGCTCAGGGGTCAATGCAGCGTCCTCTCTGGTGAGTGGAATCTCAAGGGTATCTCGCTATCGACAAACTACACGATTGTTATTCACACCTGTGTCCACACATGTGGATAAAGACCGATCTTTGAATGTTCGGCGTCAAAACGGGCAAATCTCCCTGTGAACAACATCGATGTAATTTCCACAGCTGTGGACAAGCCTGTGGATAAACTTGTTGCATTGTCCCCAAGCCTGTGTTCAAATTGGTCAGGTCCCACGCAGGAGGCAATAGGCGTTGGGGTTTCACACGTCCAAGGAGTTCCAATGAGCGACGGTAATCCGGCCAAAGACGCGTGGAATGCGGCAACCGAATTACTGCGTGCAGACGGCTCGCTCTCGGATTCCCAGGCCGCTTTTGTGCGCATGGCCCATCCTTTGGCCTGGGTGGACGAGATCTTCATGATCGCCGTCGGGTCCGAGTTTGTGAAAACCTGGATCGAGGAACACGTTTCAGAGACGATGACTTCGATGCTCTCGAACATACTCGGACGTTCCGTGCGCATCGTCATCTCCGTCGATCCGAGTGTAAACGAGTCCCAACCCGTCGGGACGACGGCGTCGAGCATTGCGCCGAGCGCGGTCGCTCCCAGCGTCCTCCCGCCCTCGGAAGATCCTCTGCCCGCGTCCTCGTTGACCATGCCGCCGTTGGCGTCGTCATTGGCCTCGCCGCCGGGCATTGAAGCGGGAGAAGAGGACGCTTCGGATTCTGCGACGTCGGACTACCCGCAGTCTCGCTATCCGGGAATGTCCAGATCCGTCGAGCATTCCTTTTCGGAAACAGCGAGATACAGGGAAAGCTCGGCAGACGTCGAAGGAGACTATACCAGAGCTCGCCGCAGGCATCTGGACGTTTCCGGGTCTGGGGACGAGCCGCTGCTTCCAAACAAGCAGGACGAATCGCACGAGTCCTTCACGCAGGGGATACGCTACGTCGACCAGACGACGATCGCGGAGGAGGCTCTCGCCAAGCGTCCCGACACCGCGGCGCGATCCCAGAAGGCGCGGATCAATCCGCGCTACACCTTCGACAACTTCGTCATCGGAGACAACAATCGCTTCGCCACTGCGACGTCGCTGGCCGTGGCCGAATCGCCCGGAACGACGTACAACCCCCTCTTCCTCTACTCGGATTCCGGCATGGGAAAGACCCATCTCATGCATGCCATCGGAAACTACGCTCTCAATCTCTTTCCCTCGATCAAAGTCCGCTACGTGAGCGCCGAGGAGTTCACGAACGCCTTCATCAACTCCGTGCGCGACGGACATCAGGCCGAGTTCAAGAACCAGTTCCGAACGGTGGACATCCTTCTCATCGACGACATTCAGTTCATCGGCGGACGGGACTCGACGGTCGAGGAGTTCTTTCACACCTTCAACGCGCTGACAAACTCCAACAAGCAAATCGTCATCACATCGGACGTGTCTCCCAACCTCCTCAACGGATTCGAGGAGCGCATGCTCTCACGCTTCAATTCGGGCGTGACGGCGAACATCGACCGTCCCAACCTCGAAACGAGGATCGCGATCCTGGAGAAGAAGGCCCACTCGGACGGCTTCACGGTTCCCCGAGAGGTCAATGAGTACATCGCGACCCACATGCTGACGAACGTGCGCGAGATGGAGGGCGCCCTTCGGCGAGTCACGGCCTTCGCCGATCTGTCGAAGCAGACGATCAGCCTCGGGCTGGCGGAAATGATACTCAAGGACCTCATAGCCAATCCCGACGCCATCGAGATCACCGCAACCCTCATCATGAGTCAAACGGCCGGATACTTCGACATTTCCATCGAAGAGATGATATCGACCGACCGGAGCAGGGTGCTCGTCTCCGCTCGCCAAGTGGCCATGTACCTGTGCAGGGAAATGACGGAGCTGTCGCTTCCTAAGATCGGCCACCTTTTCGGCAAGCGCGATCACACCACCGTGATGCACGCGTGCCGAAAGATCGACAAGCAGATGGCCGAGCGGCAAACCACGTACAACCAGGTTTCCGAGCTGACGAGCCGAATCAAGCAGGCCGCCCAGCAGGCTTCTTTGTAATCCGCGTGCCCGGGCTTCGCCGCGGCCGCCCGCCGGATTCGCGCAATCGCCGTGCCCGGGCCTCTCACAGCCCGGCGCGGACCAGAGATTCACGCAGTTCGCCGTGCGCCAGGCGCTTGTGGAATCCACACACACTGTGCATGAGGCTGTGGCATACCCCTGATTCTCTGTGGACAAGAGCTTTTTGTCTGTGGATCTTTCAAGGTCGAAAGTGTCTCATCCACTGATTTCCGAGTTTTGCTCCCAAGTTCCGCACAGTTCCATCCACAGCAAAATCCGTTGACAATACTGACAAAAGTCCGGTTATCCACCGATTCCACAGGTGCTACAACTACTACTAAGAACTTATCTAGTACAGGGAACGGTCGGTCTCGGACTGCGCAACGAGGCGGATATCGACGACGGCCAAGTCGTTCTCGCGTAAAGTGGAGTTAGGTATATCCTTTAAGGATTCAAAGAAAGAAGGTCTGTAGTGAAGCTTAGGGTTGAGCACGACGTCTTCGCCGACGCCGTTTCGTGGGTTGCCCGCACGATCCCCTCGCGCCCTTCCCTTCCCGTTCTCGCGGGAATGAAGATCGAAGCGGACAAGGACGGCGTCGTCGCCCTATCCTCCTACGACCCGGACATTTCCTCGCACGCCGTGATAGAGGCCGCCGTCGACGAGCCCGGAACGACGCTGGTCCACGGCCGGCTTCTCTCGGACTTCGCCAGGGCCCTGCCCAACAAGCCGATCGACATGGAGCTGAAGGGCGCCAAGCTCGAGGTGGTGTGCGGGTCGTCGCACATCTCTATGCAGTCGATGCCCCTCGAGGACTACCCGTCGCCGCCGCCCATGCCCGAGGTCTCCGGCGTCGTCGACGGGGCTCTTTGGCAGGAGACCGTCGCGCAGGTGGTGACGGCCGCTTCCTCCGACGACACTCTTCCGCTTCTCGTCTCGGTGTGCATCGAGATCGAGGGGAAGACGATGTCTCTCATGGCCACGGACCGCTACCGGCTCGCGGTGCGCGATCTGACGTGGGAGCCCTCGAACGAGGATGCCTCGCACAGGATCCTCGTGCGGGCCTCGCGGCTGTCGGACATCGCAAAGGCGCTGGGCTCCGTGGGCAAGGTCGAACTTGCGATAGACAACTCGGGCCGGACGGGCATGATCGGCTTTTCGGCGGCCGGCCGCCACAACGTCGCCCGGCTCATCGACGGCGAGTACCCCCAGGTCCGCAATCTCTTCCCCTCGGAGGCGACGGGCTACGCCGTCATCGGACGCCAGGAGATGCTCGACGCGATCAAGCGCGCGAGGCTCGTCGTCGAAAAGAACTCCGCCGTCAGGCTTTCCTTCAGCGAAGGGCAAGTGATCCTCGAAGCGGGCCAGGGGGACAACGCCCAGACGAGCGAGGCACTCGAGGCGACGCTCCACGGCGAGGACATCGTCATGGCCTTCAATCCGAGTTTTCTCCAGGAGGGGCTCGGGGCGACGTCGGCCCCCTACGTCCGCCTGTCGTTCACGAGCGCTTCGAAACCGGCCGTTCTCACAGCGCAGCCCGAAATCGACGGCGAGGACGATCAGGAGTTCCGGCTTTTGCTCATGCCGATCCGCACCTACGGCGGATGACCCGCGAGGCGGGCAGGCGACGGAGAGAGCGTGTACCTTAGCGACCTCGCGCTGACGGATTTCCGCTCCTACGAGCGGGCGATCGTCGCTCTGGAGCCGGGGGTGACGGTTCTCGTCGGCGAGAACGGGCAGGGGAAGACGAATCTCATCGAGGCCGTCGGCTACCTGTCGACCCTCTCGTCCCACAGGGTTTCGGGCGACGCGGCATTGGTCCGCCAAGGGGCCACGGCCGCGGTGGTTCAGGCGCGCGTCGTCCGCTCTTCCGCGCCGACGACGGTCGAGGTGGAAATCTACTCCGGCCGGGCCAACCGCGCGAGGATCAACCGCGGACTCGTGCGTCCGCCCGAAATCGTCGGCACGGTGCGCAGCGTCCTTTTCGCCCCCGAGGACTTGGAGTTGGTCTCCGGCGATCCCGCGGCGCGGCGGTCTTTCCTCGACGGAATCATGGTTCAGCTTCGGCCGAGGATGGTCGCGGTCAAATCCGAATACGACAGGGCGGCGCGGCAGCGCGCAGCTCTGTTGAAATCGGCCGGGGCGGCCCGCAGGGGCGGCGGCGCGGCAGACGCGGCAGCCCTGGACGTCTGGGACGTCCAATTGGCCAAGCTCGGGGCGAGGATAACCGCCGCCCGCGCGGAGATCGTCGCCAGGCTGCGGCCCTGCGTCGACGAGTTCTACGCGAAGGTCTCGGGCGGACGCGGCCCGGCTGAAATCGTCTACCGCGCAAGCGTCGGGCGGCATGGAGGGCGAGCGGAGGCGAGCGGGGCAGGCGGCGCGTCCGATTTCGGCGAAGGCTTGCAGGAAGAGCTTCACGACGTCGAACTCAACGAGATCCGGCTCATCAGCGCCATGGCCGAGCGACGCGAGGAGGAGATCAGACGCGGCGTGAACCTCGTCGGCCCGCACCGAGACGAACTCGAACTCGCTCTCGGGACGTTGCCCGCCAGAGGCTACGCCTCCCACGGAGAGTCGTGGAGCTACGCGCTTGCTCTCAAGCTCGCGTCCTGGAGAGTTCTGCGCGGCGACGAATCTGGAGAATGGGCGGAAGGCGGCGAGCCCGTCCTCATTCTCGACGACGTCTTCGCCGAGCTCGATGCGCGGCGAAGAGACCGGCTGGCGCGAATCGTCGAAGAGGCCGAGCAGACGATCGTCACCGCGGCCGTCGGCAGCGAACTGCCGGCCGGACTGGGCGGGCGACGCCTGACGGTGACGCTGGGGAATGTCTCGGAGGGATTCGAGAGCGTTTCGGCGGAAACGGGAGGCGCCGCCGAAGGATTTGGCAGTCTCGCCGAGGAGTCTCGAGGCGATGTCGAGGAAGACGGCGGAAACGCGTCGGTCGCTGGGAACGGCGGCGCAGCGCAGGGCGGCGGCGATGGCTGACGGCGCGATCGATGCGGCGAGGAGGGCCGCGATCGAGCGAAACGGCGACGTGCTCGCGCTTCGCGCCCTGGATCGGGCTCGGGAGGCCGCGTACGCCCGCGGCGACGTGCGTACGAGGCGCCCGTCGGCAGCGCGGACCTTCGAGGAGGCCCGCAGCCGAGAGACGCACGATGCGGACGAGCCTCTCGGCGACGAGGTGCAGAGCCCCGGCCCGGGATGGGGCGACGTCGGAAGTGGCCCGCGGCCTTCGCACCGCGACCCCCACCCGATCGGCCAGATTCTCGCCCGCTATGTTCGGGACAAAGGGTGGGGCGAGAGGCTCGAGGTGGCGTCCGTGGCCAGCAGATGGCCTGAGATCGTCGGCCCGACGGTGGCCAAGCACTGCACGGTCGAAGACTTCTCTGACGGCGGACGGCTCACGCTGCGCGCGTCGTCGACGTCGTGGGAAACCCAGATCCGCGCCCTTCAAGCGACCCTCGAAGCGACTCTCGCCAAAGAGGTGGGCGAAGGAGTCGTCAAGGAAATCGTGGTCAAGGGGCCGTCGCAGCCGAGTTGGAAACACGGCCGCTTCTCGGTTCGAGGGCGGGGTCCGCGTGACACGTACGGATGATGCGCGGGGGAACCCTGAGGAAACGTGCACTAGCACACGTACGGTCAGATTGGTCCATTCATCCCGTGAAGCGCGGTAGAATTGCTTAGGCCCCTTTGTTGGTGGGGGCCTACCGCAGCGGGGGCAGCGCTTCACACAGGCGTCGTGATGGGCTCCGCATGCTTAGGCGAAGGAGAAACTCAAGCGTGACGACAGACGAAACATCCGCAGAAAACGCGGTCCCCGGAGAGGAAAGCGTCGTCAAAGTCTCAAAAGGCCAGTCCTACGACGCCTCGTCGATCACCGTTCTCGAGGGTCTCGAAGCCGTCCGCAAACGCCCGGGCATGTACATCGGATCTACAGGCGAGCGCGGACTCCACCACTGCGTATACGAGGTGGTCGACAATTCGGTCGATGAGGCGCTGGCCGGAATCTGCGACCACATCGAGGTGACAATCTTGGCCGACGGGGGCCTGCGGGTGCGCGACAACGGCCGCGGCATCCCGGTGAACGAGCACCCGACGGAGCACAAGCCCGCTGTCGAAGTGGTCATGACGATCTTGCACGCCGGAGGCAAGTTCGGAAACGGCGGATATGCGGTTTCGGGAGGGCTGCACGGCGTCGGCGTCTCCGTCGTCAACGCCCTTTCGACCCGAATGGAGACGGAAGTGCGCCGCGACGGCTACGTTTGGCGCATCTCCTTTGAAAACGGCGTCCCGACGGGCCCCCTCGAGCGGGGCGCGCAAACCGACGAGCACGGAACGACGCAGACGTTCTGGGCCAATCCCGACATCTTCGAAACGACGCACTACGACTTCGAAACCCTGCGCCGCCGCTTCCGGCAGATGGCCTTCCTCAACAAAGACCTGCGCATCACGCTCACCGACGAACGGCCGACGGCCACCCCCGAAGGCGACGAAGTCGCCGGCGAGACGGGAGAAGGCTCTCCGACGCCGGGATACCGCAGCGTCTCTTACATGTATTCGGGAGGGCTCCTCGACTACGTCAAGCATCTCAACACGACGAAGAAGGTCGAAGTCGTCCATCCGGACGTCGTCTACTTCGAAGCGGAGGACCGCGAGAAGCAGATTCAATGCGAGGTCGCGATGCAGTGGACGTCCGCCTACTCGGAGACCCTCAACACCTTCGCCAATACGATCAACACCACCGAGGGCGGCACCCATGAGGAGGGATTTCGCACGG
>ERZ773022.1459-NODE-1459-length-15769-cov-6.665712_pt1 | contig 15769 bp, 12 predicted proteins | sample MGYA00580839_ERZ773022 | MGnify/ENA primary metagenome ERZ773022 (study PRJEB29015, sample SAMEA2738020) | human oral metagenome | biome: human oral; feature: human-associated habitat; material: dental | place: China | collected 2044 ... | reverse complement strand
CCTCACCGTTTGGAGTTGGCTTCAGCCGCCACGACTTGTCGCACTTGCCGGCAGGCGTCTACATAGCACGTCTCGAAGCATCTGTACGTCGTGCGACGGTGAAAGCCATAACGATGAAATAGCGAAAAAGAAAAAAGTAAAGTAATAATTCTTCATGAGTGTAGTCCCGTCTTGTGCTAACGAGCAAAGACGGGCTACTTTTTTAGGGAAAAATTGTGTTGTAGGGATTTAGTCGTTTAAGCGATGTATTGGGCGTTCGCTTTTGAATATCTCGATTGTAGGGGCAAGCCCGTGGATGCTATTTTGTTTTTACTAAAGTCATCTTGGATTAAAAAAATTGTACTTTAGGAAAATATTATCATCTGTTTTCAGAAAAACGAAATTACCATTTAAATAAAAATCGTCTATCACGAAGACACCACACTGTTGTATATCAAGTCGTGAAAGTAAACTCAACCCGTTCGTATTTTGCTTCCATACTTCTATGTATTTATGATTGCAATCGGTACCCTCGTTTTCGACACATAGAATTTTATCGTCATAAAAATTTGGTTTGGCAACCAACGTATCGATTTTGCTTGTAAGTCGATTTATCAAGAAATATTTTTCCGTATTATAATCTTCCTCTAAAACCAAAACCATATCGGAATATTCTCCAAGGTAGCTATATTGTGTGAAGTACTCATCAGAAAAATCATTCTCAAAATATAATGTTTTGTTTTTTGTGGCAATCTCTATGACAGAGTCTATTGATGAGGTTGTCCGTATTGTGTTAAAATATTGCAAACTCTCTTTTCTGTATCGATAGAATTCGGCAATCGTATCTAAACGAACTTCTTAGCTCATGTGATTTATGAGTGGATTTGCCGATAATCAGACACTTGTGTTGTCGACGTGGTAATGAGTTCTGTAGGGGCTGTAAAGGTCTTATCGTAATTTCTTTTTATTCCGTTTTCGAATATTTTTGTTTGCTTTCGATGCGTCTTTCCATATCTTGTCGATAACTTCATCGATGTCTGCAGGAATACCAATTGCTTTTTTTTGGGCTTTTATGTATGTGTTTATATAATCGTATAACTCTTGGTCAAAATATACGGGTTTACCATTTCTTTCCATGCGCCAACTATTATATGACAGCATATCGTATCTATTAGCTTGAATATCTCGAACAACTATTTGCTGCCGAACATCAGGTAACTGACAACTATCTGTACATACAATCAGAGAATCGACACGATTTTTTATATAAACACATGCTACGGAATCGGTAATATAAAACCAATAATCACCACGAAAATTATATCCCGGTATTGCCGCTATGGTAGCTGTAGGCTCTTTCATAAACCTAACATTAATAATGAGTTGTGAGTAACTATAACTTTCACAAGCTAGTAACAAAATTATTCCCAACAAAAATTTCTTCATTTACTACTCCTCCTTTGATTTATATGGTATGTGATAATACACAATGATTTCTTCTTTATATAACCTAAAGTGCTATGTTTTAGCAAACTGCTAAGAGTCGATAGGCGTTCTTTAGTCTTGTGGTTTTATTTTTGTCTCATCTTACTTTTCTTCACTATTGTTCCATCTTCTGTTTGTAGTACCAAGCTATCATTGGTCAATTTTAGTATTTTGTAAGTAGCCAACAGATGCCCTTGCTCATACGAATAGAATATTTTACCTTTAATCTCATAAGTGTTTGTATCGGGAGCTTCAAAAAACCATATTTTATTATTATCTAATATGATATAATCTACAGCAGGAGAATATTCAGATATCCAAGTTCCTTTTTTCTTTTGCCATCAGAGCAACCAGATACAAATATGGCAGATACAATTAATAGCCTGATTGTTAATTTTATACTCATACTGCTTTCTCTGAGATTTTTTAGGTTTTCTAATGCTTAATGTGATGACAACCGGTGTTTATGACACGGATTTAGCAAACATAAAGCAAAGGTAATGAAAAAATCGAGAAAAAAGATGTTTTTTATAAATTGTAGTAGGCAAGGCGATATATAGTGACCAAGATATAAGATTTGTCGGAGTGAAGCAAACAAATAATAATAAAAAAGATGTACCTTTGCAGCCGTAATTATTTCCAAAATAACAATTAATAAATTAGATATGACAATGCTAAAGATAAAAGACCTACACGCCTCGGTAAACGGCAAAGAGATACTCAAAGGTATCAATCTCGAGGTGAAAAAAGGTGAGGTACACGCTATAATGGGACCTAACGGTTCGGGAAAAAGTACGCTCAGCAGTGTGCTTGTAGGTAATTCTGCATTTGAGGTAACCGAAGGTAGTGTAGAATTTATGGGCAAAAACCTTCTCGAACTTTCGCCCGAAGATCGTGCCTGCGAGGGAATATTTCTTTCGTTCCAATATCCGGTGGAGATACCCGGAGTAAGTATGACCAACTTTATGCGTGCCGCCATCAACGCACAACGCAAATATAAAGGACTGGAGCCAATCTCCTCGGCAGAGTTTCTAAAACTTATGCGTGAAAAACAGGCTCTTGTCGAACTCGACAACAGACTTGCCGGACGTTCGGTGAACGAAGGTTTCTCGGGAGGAGAGAAGAAACGTAACGAAATATTCCAAATGGCTATGCTCGACCCAAAATTAGCCATACTCGACGAGACAGACTCAGGACTCGATATCGACGCTCTAAGGGTGGTAGCTCACGGAGTAAACTCCCTTAAATCGCCCGACAACGCCTCTATAATCATCACTCACTATCAACGTCTGCTCGACTATATCGTACCCGACTACGTACATATCCTTTACAAAGGCCAGATAGTGAAGACAGGCGACAAATCGCTTGCTCTCGAACTCGAAGAGAAGGGATACGACTGGATTAAAAATGAGTAACTGCTATGAGAAACTACATACAATTATACCGTGAACTATCGGAACGGATAAAAGAATATTCGACTCCTGTGCTCAACAGGTTTCGCGACGATGCTTTTGCTGAATTCGAGCAGAAAGGATTCCCGTCGAGAAAGACAGAAGCCTACCTCAATAGCAGTATCGTCGATGCCTTGAATGCGGAGTACGAAATCGATGTCGACCGTCCTGCGGCGGCAATAGACGAAAATGGATTATTTCGCTGCAAAATACCGTCGATAAATGCTGTACTTGGCTTTATGTTGAACGACAAATTCTATATCGCCGACGACCAACGACAGTCGTTGCCCGAAGGAGTAGAGTTCTGCGCTCTGTCCGATGCCGAACGACTCTACCCCGAAGTGGTAGGACGATACCTGCACACTCTCTCGGACAAGTCGCGAGACGCTATGACAGCGTTCAATTCGACTTTCGTGCAGAATGGGTATTTCATTTATGTGAAAAAAAATACCGTCACCGATAAGCCTCTGCAATTGATAAATATGTTACTTTCGGAAGCTCCTCTGATGTCTTTCACTCACAATCTGATAGTAGTGGAGCAGGGGGCGTCCCTACAACTGCTCGTATGTGACCATGCCGAGGAGGGTGTCGATTTCTTCACCTCTAAGGTAACCGAGGTTGTTGTCGGCGACGGAGCAAGGTTCGAGTATTATTCGCTCGAGAATACCTCCAGAAAAGCAAACGGCTTGATGCAAATGTTTGTAACACAGCAAAATAATTCACAGGTAACGGTAAATAATCTGCTTCTGCTCAACGCCGTAAGCCGCAATCAGATAACAGCAGATATAGACGGCGAACACGCATCGCTATTTCTTGGCGGAATGCTTATAACCGACGGTAAGCAAGAAGCCGAAAACAATACCGTAATTCGCCACAACAAACCAAATTCGACATCGAACGAGCTATTCAAATATATCCTCGACGAGAAGTCGCACGGTATATTTTCGGGCATAATAGTAGTGGAAAAAGACGCACAAAAGACCCTCAGCCGACAGACAAACAAGAGTATCTGCCTTACTCCCGAAGCCGTGGTCAACTCACGCCCACAGCTCGAGATATACGCCGACGACGTCAAGTGCGGGCACGGTGCTACCACAGGGCAGCTCGACCAAGAGGCGCTTTTCTATATGAAGCAACGCGGTATCGACGAAGATACGGCACGTATGATGTTGCTATCGGCGTTTGTACAGGATGTTGTAGACGAGATACATATCGATGTGCTAAGAGACAAGATGAAAGATATGATCGACCGCCGTCTACGCAACGACCACTCGCACTGCGAAGACTGCTTCGTACATTGAACAGTAGTAGTTTCTTACTGCTTTTGATTCAAAAAAATATTTGTAACACAATGTAAAAACAGATTATAGTCATGCCATTCTTAGAATCGCTCGGAATAGATATTTTATCGCAATATACAATGTTGGCTTTTACCGCAATGTTTCTATTTGCTTGCCTGCTTATCAAAAACGGTATAGTACGGGCATTTGTGGCTACCATTGGAGCAGTATTCATTGTTGCTCAGATATTTTCACTCTATTCAACGCAGACTTTTATAGGCTATCAGTTTTACATTCACGCCAATATCAGAGATGTCGACGGTATGCAGGGCGTTTTCCTCAAGCAGATTATCGTTTTTGGCTCTCTGGCTGTGGTATTGTGGGTGGTGTATTTTTTCTCTTACCGCGTGGTACAGTGGATGTTGAGGCGAGTAAATCGTTGGGAGAGGTTTGCTGCTATGGAAATGTGCGCGTTGCTTCTGGTGGTGATGTGTGGGCTGGTCGTTTTGCGAGGAAATTTCGTCAGAGACACCAAGACGCTGCTACCGCTCTTCGCATCGAAACATTCCGACGATTTCAGAGCCGTACTCGAGCGATACGGTATGGGCGATTATGTCTCGCCCGAGCATATCGAAGCCATTGCCGACGGGCGTAACGTCATCGTAATATCGATGGAGTCGATGGAGAAAAATATCCTTCTCTGCCCCGATTCGCTTACCCCAAACCTCAATAGGCTAAAAAACGAATGGCACACTATCGACATCTACCAAAACGAGGGCAGTACTTGGACTTCGGGGTCGCTCTATACCTCTCTTACGGGCTTCCCTGCAGAGTTTGGTATGAGTGGTAATCAGGTGTTTCACACTGCCGTACACTCTAATATATCGAGTATAGTCGATGTCTTTCGCAAGAACGATTATCGCACTCTTTTCATCATCGGTAATGCCGAATTTTCGGGTACGAGGAGTATCCTTACCACTTTCCATTTCGACGAAATAGTAGATTACCTCTGGGCTCCCGATACTTTCGATGTATCTGCATTGGGCTTACACGATAGAGATTTGTTTGCTTTGGCTAAAATAAAAATAGAGGAGCAGCTCCGCAGAGGCAAACCCTTCTTTATGTTTATATCCACTACCGACTCTCACTTTCCCGACGGTATCATCGACCCCAAGATGCAGGGAGTCGTAGCTCCTCGCAACAACGGCTTCGACTTCTGTGTATCGGTGCTCGACTATGTCGTTGGCGACTTCATCGACTACCTACGTCGCCGCCGTGTGATAGACAATACCACTGTTTTCCTCTACCCCGACCACCTGAAGATGGGCACTCCTCCCACCTGCGGAGACCCCAACGACCGTCGTCTATACGTCATCTCCAACTCTGCCTCGCTGCCCAAGCCGCAGAAGAAGTTCTATCAGATAGACATACCGCACATAATACTGCAAGGAGCAGGAGTGCGTCACAACCTCCGCTTCCTTACCGACTACATAGCCGACGACGACAAAAGTCTCTGGATTGAGCAGCACCTTACGCCTCTTACCGAAATCAATACGAGCGGTATAGTCCGCAACTCCAATATCCTTGTCGAAGGCGATTCGGTTACTTCTACACGCGGAGCGATAGTGCAATAATGAAAATATTTTTACTACTTTTGCCCCCACATAATTTTCGACATAGTGTCGGGTGATATTCTAGTATTGCGATAAGAATGAGCGGTTTGGGAATTAAAAATCTTGCAAAAGAGACTGCAATCTACGGTGCAAGCAGCATCGTAGGCAGGTTTTTCAATTGGCTTTTGGTGCCGCTCTATTCGCACATCATCCCTACAGCCGACTATGGTGTTGTATCGCAGCTCTATACGTGGATAGCCCTGATGATAGTGATCATTACCTACGGTATGGAGACGGGTTATTTCCGCTTCGCCTCCAATACCGACCGCAAGGAGTCTGACCTCGTCTATACCACCACTATGACGTCGATAGCATCGACCTCGATTATCTTTGTCTTCCTCTGTTGGCTGTTCAATCCGCAGCTCTCGTCGCTGATGAAGGTGGGCGATTATCCTCAGTTGGTGATGATAATGGTAGTAACCGTCGCTATCGATGCCTTTTCGTCGATACCCTTTGCTTACCTGAGGTTCAAGCAACGTCCCATACGGTTTATGATACTAAAGCTCATAATCGTGCTTACCAATATCGGACTCAATCTGTTTTTCCTTGTCCTCTGCCCTAAACTGCAGCAGATATGCCCTTCGCTTATCGATTGGTTCTACGATCCGGCGGAGAATATCAAATATATCGTCATTTCCAACTTCTTTTCGTCGTTCATAGTGCTGCTTTTGCAGATACCCGATATTTTCGTGGTGAAATGGCGTTTCAGCGTAGCTTTGCTCCGCAAGATGCTTCGTTACTCCCTGCCTCTGCTTATGCTTGGTATTGCCGGCATAATGAATCAGACGATAGACAAAATCATATTCCCCTACATATATCCGGGTACGCTCGTCGAGGCAAGAGAGCAGATAGGTGTCTATCAGGCTTGCTTCAAGGTAGCGATGGTGATGATGATGTTTACCTACGCTTTCCGCTTCGCTTACGAGCCGTTTATTTTTGCTAAAAAAGAGCATAAAGACAATAAACAGGCTTACTCGCAGACTATGACCTATTTCGTCATTACTCTTGCACTGATATATCTGCTGCTGGTCGCCTTCCTCGACGTACTAAAACTGATATTGAAAGAGGAGTATCGCGAGGCTATGGATATAGTGCCTTTTGTGCTTATAACATACTCATTACAAGGGGTATATTACAATCTGTCGCTTTGGTACAAGCTTACCGACCGCACTATATGGGGTACATACATTTCTTTTATAGGGTTCGTCGTTACCCTCGTGTTCAACGTGCTTTTTATACCGAAACTGAGCTATTGGGCTTGTGTCTACGCCTCGCTCATAAGTTTCGCCCTGATGGTGATAATCTGCTACTTCTTGGGGCAAAAATACTATCCAATCAATTATAATCTACGCAAGACGGGCATATATTTTGTCGTTGCCATATTGCTGAGCGTGGCGATGCTGATGGTCAATTTCGATAATCTGTATTTGAATACCGCTTGGCGCCTGCTGTGGTTTGTGCCGTTTGTGTTGTATGTATTTACTCGCGAGCTGCCCGTAAAGCAAATTATCGATTTGTATCTACGAAAAAACGCCACATCGAAGCCGACGTAGCATTTGTCTTTGGCTGCCTTATATGTCGCTTAGAGAGTAGCCATATCGATAACGAAGCGGTATTTTACATCGCCTTTTGCCAATCGGTCGAGAGCGGTATTGACGTATTTTATGTCTATCACCTCGCAGTCTGCCGTTATATTGTGGCGGAAACAGAAGTCGAGCATCTCTTGTGTCTCGGCGATGCCTCCTATATTGGAACCCGAGAGGCTTCGCCGCCCGTGTACTACGTTGAATGCCGCTACCTTGAGCGGTTCGGCGGGCAAACCTACTATTACCAGAGAGCCGTCGACACGTAGGAGGTTGAGGTAACCGTTTACGTTGTGTTCGGAAGAGACGGTGTCGAGTATTATGTCTTGTTTGGGGCAGGCTCTCATCTGCTCTTTGTCGGCAGACAGTATGGCGAGATCGGCTCCGAGCCGCTTGGCATCGGCTATCTTCGACGGCGATGAGGTGAATACCGTTACGTGTGCTCCCATCGCTTTGGCTATCTTTACTGCCAAGTGTCCGAGTCCGCCTATGCCGAGTATTCCAACGTTTTTTCCTGCGGCTGCTCCCCAATGTTTTAGCGGCGAGTAGACTGTTATTCCCGCACACAATAGAGGTGCCGCCGAAGCCAAGTTTTTGAAATCGGGCATCTTTAGCACGTACTTATCTTCGCATACATATCGCTTCGAAAAACCGCCGTAGGTCATACCGCCCGATACCTTGTCGGGGCTGTTGAACGAAAAGGTTACGCCTTGCTCGCAATACTGCTCTTCGCCCTTACTGCAAGATTGGCAACACTGGCAACTCTCTACAATACAGCCCACAGCGGCGAGGTCGCCTACGCGGAACTTCTCTACTTCTGAGCCGATGCGTGTCACTCGCCCAACTATCTCGTGTCCCGGTACTTGTGGGTAGACGGCATTACCCCAGTCGTTGCGTACGCTGTGTAAATCGGAGTGGCATATACCGCAATACAATACTTCAAATTCTACGTCTTGCGGACGTAATTCTCTGCGATAGATATTCATCTCGTGTAGCGGAGCGGTAGCCGACTCGGCGCCATAAGCCTTTACTTGTGTTTTTTCCATAAAATGATTTATTGATTTTATACCTTTAGATAACTTTCGAGCAAAGTTAGATATAAATTTCGATTCTTGCAATCGGTGCCTTAGTCTATAAAAATGCCGTTTCGCCACATCTCAATTATTTTGTATCTTTGTAAACTTTTTGGAGGCATACGGAAACGCTATAATCGAGAATAATAAATACAATTCTAAATACAATAAATTATGTCAGAAATCGATTGGAAAAATCTTGTATTTGGCTACGTGCCAACAGATTACAATGTTCGCTGTTCATACTCGGACGGCAAGTGGGGTGAGCTTCGCGTGCATAGCGAGGCTACTATGAATATTCACATCTCGGCTGCTGTGCTGCACTATGCACAGGAGTGTTTCGAGGGGCTCAAGGCTTTCAGAGGCAAAGACGGCAAAGTCCGTATCTTCCGTATGCGAGAAAATGCGAAACGTATGCAGTCGTCGTGCGAAGGTATCAAGATGCCTAAATTGCCGATAGAAACGTTCGAAGCAGCAGTGCTTAAAGCGGTAGAGCTTAATGCTAAGTTTGTGCCGCCGTACGAAAGTGGTGCTTCGCTGTATATCCGTCCGGTATTGTTCGGTACTACGCCTTTGGTAGGTGTTCGTCCTGCTAAGGATTACGAGTTTGTAGTATTTGTTACTCCCGTAGGTCCGTACTTCAAAGGCGGTTTCCAGACGACTCCGTTTATGTTGAGCCGTAAGTACGACCGTGCCGCTCCGCTTGGTACGGGACACATCAAAGTCGGTGGTAACTATGCTGCGGGTCTGATGGCTTCCGAAGCTGCTCACGACCTCGGATATTCGGCTCCGTTCTATCTCGACTCGAAAGAGAAAAAATATATCGACGAATGTTCGGCTGCCAACTTCTTCGCTATCAGAGGTAATTCGTACATCACACCCGACTCGCACTCGGTGTTGCCGTCGATTACCAATATGTCGTTGGCACAGATTGCCGAGAAACAGTTCGGTATGACTGTCGAAAGACGTCAAATCCCTGTCGAAGAGCTCTCTACGTTCGAAGAAGCGGGTGCTTGCGGTACTGCTGCCGTTATTTCGCCTATCGATAAAATTGTCGATATCGACAACAATATCACTTACCAGATATCGAAAGACGGTAAACCGGGCGAAAAATCGACCAAATTGTACAACTATCTACGTGGTATCCAATACGGCGAACATCCCGACGTATTCGGCTGGACAACTATCGTCGAAGGCATATAATATTTAAATATTAATATTTTAATAATCTATTTTCGAAACAAAGGAGTCTGATATAATTTTTTGGTATAAAATAAATTATGAGGCTTCTTTGTTTTTCTGCTAATAAGGCTAAAATTTAAATCTAAGAAAAACTAAAAATAAATATCGCTATGAATGAAAATAAGATGGAAAAACTTGACAGCGTTGTAATACGCTTTTCGGGCGACTCCGGCGATGGAATGCAGCTTACGGGCACGCTTTTCTCGAGCCTGTCGGCTATACTCGGCAACGAGATTGCTACCTTCCCCGATTATCCTGCAGAGATACGTGCTCCACAAGGTACGGTGTCGGGTGTGTCGGGATTTCAGGTGAATGTCGGTTCGGGTATCAATACCCCCGGCGACCACGCAGATGTGCTGGTGGTGATGAACCCCGCTGCCTTGCAGGTGAATAAAAACATTCTAAAACCGCTGGGTGTCGTCATATACGATGCCGACGCTTTCGGTAAAAAAGATCTCGAAAAAGCCGGATTCACTACCGACAACCCTTTTGTGGAGTTGGGCTTCAAAGACACGGTACAGATTATCCCCGTACCTCTTACGTCGCTTACAGTGAAGAGTCTGGAGGGCTTCGGTATGGATATGAAATCGATGACGCGGAGCAAAAATATGTTTGCCTTGGGGCTTATCTGTTGGCTTTTCAACCGCGAGTTGGACAAAGCACAGCATTTCCTCGCAAACAAGTTTGCCAAGAAACCCGACCTGCTCAAAGCAAATGCCAAAGTCCTCGAAGACGGTTTCAACTACGGACACAACCTACATTTGAATATTTCTACCTTTACGGTCGCTAAATCAGACCAACTCGAAAAAGGTAAATACACTATAATCTCGGGTAATAAGGCTACTGCCTTCGGACTTATTGCCGCTGCCGAAAAGTCGGGCTTACAGCTCTTCCTCGGTAGTTATCCGATTACACCCGCTACCGACATATTGCACGAACTCGCAGCTCGTCGCGATTTGGGTGTCAAGACATTCCAAGCCGAAGACGAGATAGGTGGTATCTGTACCGCTTTGGGTGCCTCCTATGCAGGCTCTTTGGCTGCGACAAGCACATCGGGTCCCGGTTTGGCTCTGAAGTCCGAAGCTCTCGGATTGGCTGTAATTGCCGAGTTGCCGTTGGTACTCATCGACGTAATGCGAGGCGGTCCCTCCACAGGGCTACCAACCAAGACCGAGCAGACAGACCTCTTGCAGGCTCTATACGGCAGGAACGGCGAAAGCCCGCTTGTGGTAATGGCGGCATCGTCGCCCGACGACTGCTTCTACTATGCTTATATGGCGTCGAAGATAGCGTTGGAAAATCTTACGCCCGTCATCCTGCTTACCGATGCCTTTATCGGTAACGGAGCGTCGCTGTGGAAATTGCCGAAACTGTCTGATATGCCCGAAATAAAGCCGCATTATGCCCCCGAAAGCCTGAAAGGTAACTTTAACGGGCTCTCTCGCGATGAGCAGACAAAAATCAGATATTGGGCAATACCGTCCACAGAGGGTTTCGAACATCGTGTAGGCGGTCTGGAACGTAATTACAATACCGGAGTTATATCGACCGAAGGTGCAAACCACGCCAAGATGGTGGCTACACGTGCATTCAAGGTACAGAATATAGCAAAGCAGCTGCCACTGCTCGAAGTAGAGGGCGATGCCTCGGCAGATACCCTTGTAATAGGGTGGGGCAGTACTCGTGGGCATTTGCAAAGTGCTGTCGCAGAGCTTAATAAACGCGGTAAACGCACGGCTCATCTGCACTTTAATTATATCAATCCGCTGCCAAGCAATGCAGAAGAATTGATACGGCGATATAAAAAGGTAATTGTCTGCGAACTCAATAGCGGACAGTTTGCCGGCTATCTACGCTCCAAAATACACGGGGTGGATTTCTTACAAGTAAATAAAATAGAAGGACAACCATTCTCTATCGAAGAACTGGTAGAGCATATCGAAAAACTTTAAAACCCGTAGAAATTATTATGTATACAAATAAAGATTATAAGAGTAACTTGACAGTCAAATGGTGTCCCGGTTGTGGCGACCACGCCGTATTGGCATCTCTTCATAAGTCGTTGGCAGATATAGGCGTAGCACCGAAAGATATAGTCGTGGTATCGGGTATCGGTTGTTCTTCGCGTTTGACGTATTATATGAATACCTACGGTTTCCACTCTATTCACGGACGCGGAGCCGTTATCGCCTCAGGCGTCAAGGTTGCCAATCCGCGTTTGAGCGTTTGGCAGGCGACGGGCGACGGCGACTGCCTCGCTATCGGCGGCAACCACTTTATACACAGCGTCAGACGTAATATCGACATCAATGTATTGCTGTTCAACAACAGAATTTACGGTCTTACTAAAGGGCAATATTCGCCGACGTCGCCTAAGGGCTTCGTCTCCAAGTCGTCGCCTTTCGGTACAGTCGAAAAGGCTTTCGAGCCTGCGGCAATCACTATGGGTGCGGGCGGAACGTTCTTTGCTCGTATGCTCGATGTCGATTTTGAGGCTGCACGTGTGGTGCTCCCCGCCGCTCATAGCCACAAAGGTGCTTCGGTAGTGGAATGTTTGGTAAACTGTGTGATTTTCAATAATGGTACTCATTCTGCCATATCGTCGAAAGAGGCAAGAGCCGAACACACCATATTCCTCGAACACGGTAAACCGATGATTTTCGGTGCCGACAAAGACAAAGGACTTGTGCTCGACGGACTTGATCTGAAAGTAGTGAAAATAGGAGAAAACGGTGTAAAAGAGAGCGATATCCTTGTACACGACGCAAAAAATCCTGACTATACACTGCAGCTGAAACTCGCAAAGATGCGTTTCCCCGATATGCCTGTGGCAATGGGTGTCATACGCGACGTCGAGGAAGACCATTACGACGAACTGCTCGAACGCCAGATAGCCGATGTACAAGCAAAGTCGCGGATAAAATGCTTCGACGACCTTATCGGCACGCTCGAACAGTGGGATATGTAGTTAATATTATTATCGTTGTTATATGTGAATGTAGGGGGCAATCGTATGAGTTTGCCCCTATTTTGTACCCATCATGCCGAATTATTGCACTATCGCTCCGCGTGTAGAAGGGAACCGAATAGCAAAGAAGTTCTCCTTGCCGTTGAATTTATACGCCGAGTCGGGTTTGGTGGGGTATAAACGATTGTTTCTTAGAGATATAACAAAAGGTTTAAGATTGGTTGAGTTTATGTTTTCTCAAATTTCCAAGCAAAGTTAGATATAAAATTTTGATTTTGGCAGCCGTATTCAAACGAACTAATAAACGCTTCTAACGTTATATCCGTAACCTAAAACTTACCTTCTTTGTTTGCCTCGTCGATGCTCTGGTAGAGAGCCGTGGGGTAATTGCCGCTGAAGCAGGCAAGGCATAGTTCCTTGCGGCAGCCCGACTTGTAGAGAGCCTCCTGCGATAAGAACGCCAGCGTATCGGCTCCGATAGCCTGACGCACCTGCTCCACACTCTTGCGAGCCGACATCAGTTCGTCGAAGGTGCTCGTGTCTACACCGTAGAAACAGGGGTGTGTTATCGGGGGCGAAGCAATGCGGACGTGTATCTCTTTGGCACCCGTATCTCGGAGCATAGCCACTATACGTCGCGATGTGGTACCGCGTACCAACGAGTCGTCTATGAGTACCACGCGTTTGTCTTTCACTATCGAACGCACGGCAGATAGCTTCATCTTCACCCCCTTCTCACGCATATCCTGCGACGGCTGAATAAATGTCCTCCCCACGTATTTATTCTTTACCAACCCTTGCTCGTATGGTATCCCGCTTGCTTCGGCATATCCTATCGCCGCACTCAGCGATGAGTCGGGCACGCCGATTACTATATCGGCGTCGGCAGGAGCCTCTTCGAACAACAGTTTGCCGCTCTCTTTGCGGAACGAGTGTACGTTGCAACGCTCCAAATCGCTGTCGGGACGCGAGAAGTAGACAAACTCCATCGCACACAGGTAATGATGTTTGAATTTCGAATAATCTGTCGATGTCATACCGTTTCGGTCGAAGACGACTACCTCACCCGGTTCGACGTCTCTTACGAACTCTGCTCCGACAATGTCGAGGGCACAGGTCTCCGAACTGACAACATATCCGCCGTTGAGCCGTCCTATCGAGAGCGGACGCAGTCCATATTTGTCGCGGGCGGCATAGAGTTTGTTTTCTGTAAGGATAAGGAAAGCGAAAGCTCCCTCTATCATATTCAACGCTTCGATGATGTTGTAGAGTTTGGCTGCCTCGTCTTTCTCTTTTTTTATAAGATGTGCCAGTATCTCCGAGTCGGAGGTCGATTGGAAGATACTCCCCCTGTCTTCGAGGTAGTTCGACAGTTCCCTCGAATTGACGAGGTTGCCGTTGTGTGCCAAGGCAAAGTTGCCCGTATGGTGGCGGAATACGAACGGTTGCACGTTCTTGATACCTCCGCCCCCGGCAGTGGAGTAGCGTACGTGTCCGATAGACGCACTGCCTTCGAGCGACGACAGATTTTTCTCGTTGAATATCTCCGTTACCAGCCCTTCGCCTTTGACGTTGGAGAATACGCCGTCGCTACACGCTACTATGCCGCAACCCTCCTGCCCGCGATGTTGCAGCGAGTGCAAGCCGTAGTATGTGAGGTTGGCAGCATTCTGCACGCCAAATACACCGAAAACGCCGCACTCCTCGTGTAACTCTCTGTCGGGTATTTGTGCAAGTGTGCTAAATGTAGAATTTTGTTCGTATTCGAGCATTTATCGATAAAAAATGATGTTAGATATAAAATTTATTGAGGATATTTATCTGCCTTCAATTTTACGCCACAAAGGTATAAATTATTTTCCTTATTTATCGTATCACTTTATGAGGGGAAAAGTAACAAAAGTTCAACTTGCAAAGTTATTATATAATTAGGTACATGATTACTTTTGGGCATTGTTTGATTCTGTTTTGGTGATACGAACAAAATTAAACAAAAGGGGCTGAACTTTTACAAAGAAATCAGCCCTGTTTTTCCCAAAAATCCAAAACTCTATTGGACAGCAATATATATTTATTTACTTTCTTTCAGCATAATAGCAAGAAGGGCTGTCTGTGTGAACCGGCAGCCTTTTTTGTGTATGTCAAAATTTAAAAAAAACTCTTTGAGGATAAACGGCTATCTATCAATATACTATTTTGGGCAAGATACCGTTCAGTTGAGCCAAAGCAATACCGTAATTGGTAATGGGGATATTTTGGTATTTAGCCTGCTCTATGCGATTGAGTACATATTTTCGGTTGAACATACACGCCCCACAATGTATAATCAAATCGTATTTGCCGAGGTCTTTTGGGAAGTCGTTGCCCGAGACGATGTCTATCGTAAGCCCTTTGCCTACCTTTTTACGCAACAGATTGGGTATTTTTACCCGCCCGATATCTTCGGTCGCAGGGGCATGGGTGCAGGCTTCGGCTATCAATACTCTCGATGTTTCGGTAAGCGATTCGATTGCTTTGGCACTATTGGCAAAACATTTTATATCGCCTTTATATCCGGCAAAAAGTACCGAAAACGAAGTCAGGCGACTCTCGGCGGGTGTGTTTTCGAAAACATACTTAAAAGCCTGTGAGTCTGTGATAATCAGCTTTGGCATATTCTTAAGCACCGACAAAGATTCTTGCATCTTTTCGGGCGTACAACTTACGATAATACATTTTTTATCGAGCAGTTCGCGTATCGTCTGTACTTGTGGCAGTATGAGCCTGCCTTTCGGTGCTTGTGCGTCTTGCGGCATTACGAGCATCACCAAATCGCCCTCTGTTACGAGGTTGCCCGTAATACTGCTTGAGCCGTAATCCTCGGGTATCTTTTTCAATATAGCCTGCCTGATATTCTCTATACTTCCGGGAGAGGAGACACTGATTTCCAATGCTTTTTGCCCGAATAGTTCGTACAATCTCCGAGATAGTTCGCTTGTATTGGTGCGTATATCTATTTTGTTGATTACCGTTATTACGGGGATTTTTCGCTCCTT
>ERZ773022.1458-NODE-1458-length-15770-cov-2.910086_pt1 | contig 15770 bp, 10 predicted proteins | sample MGYA00580839_ERZ773022 | MGnify/ENA primary metagenome ERZ773022 (study PRJEB29015, sample SAMEA2738020) | human oral metagenome | biome: human oral; feature: human-associated habitat; material: dental | place: China | collected 2044 ... | reverse complement strand
GAAACAGGGTCAAATAACCCAGACAACAACCCAAGCGATCGCACACCTAAAAAGTATAATCTTCTTACAGGACGTTTAGACAGAAAAAAATTCTTCAGTAAAATGGGTGCAAAAATTCTTGCGCTTATCGCTACTGGTGCAGTCTTGATTGGAATAACCAAGTGCGCCGCAGACTCGATGGCTGAAGACACCGGCTCAAGTCAATCACCTGCCGACACATTCAGTCCTAGCCCATCCCCAGAGGAAACTACAACGTCTCCAGAAGACTCTTCGGATACTGCGGATTCAACCGAGAGCCCTGATGCAGCATCAACCGACTATCCTACACTAGGTGGCGAAACCGCAACAGTATATAAAAGCCTTGATTCATATCGAGAGCCAATGCCTCTAGGAACTGTGACAAGTCTAGAGCGTATGCCAACGGAGCTAGGAGGAAACGACATAGCCAACTATAACAGTCAATCTCATGAAGCAAAAGCGAAATGGCGTGATTGGGTTATGAATGCAAAAATGAGAAAGGAGTTCATAGAAAGAGCTAATAAGGGTGGGGCAAACTTATCCTCTGACGAAGAAGTCAGAATCTCACCAAATGACTCCCTGAATACTATCGCCGATAAAGTTTTGAAGGATCTTGATCGAAGTGTATTGTTTGCGGGATCACTACAGAAGGAAAACCAAGAAACCCCTGGCTGCAACAACGAGCTAGACGATAGCAGGGCGACCAAGTATCTCCTTAGTAAATCTAGTGGTGGGTATCCATTGCTACGTGATGTTATGCAGGAGGTAAACAACAAAGGGAACAGGCTTGATAAAGATCCTACATTAGACGGTGGTGTTCGTAGTGCAATATGCCCCGAAGATACAAAAAATGTACCTGAAGGTAGTAGATTCCATGAATATACTATTATTAGCACAGAAGAAGAACAAAAGCCTTACGGGCCTTCACAGAAAGAGACTCCTCACATCATTATCATTGTACAGCTTGGTGATGGTCGTGTATATAGATTAGAGGTAGCTCTGCCGACAAGCGAGGACGGTGTAAACAAAGACCCAGATCTAGTATCTGCACAACCTGTACAAGACCCAAGACTGTAGATAAATTATCTTCTTGTCTAAGTACCCCTATATGTGATTAAATAGGGGTACTTATGCTTTTTAGTCTTACGCAACAAAAGAAGAGTCTCAAGAAAAACTTTGTCTTGTTTGTGGTTATTCTTGGTTTGCTAGTCTCGCCAGTTGTCAGTTTGCTGCAGTCGACCCCTTCGCGCGCAGAAACAAACTACAATGGTTTAAATCCAAACGATAAGTATTGGTTTCATGAATATGCCAGTGTTCTGGGTGATTGTTTTGCAACAGCAATGAAGAATCACACCGATGAAGAAAAGCTAAAAGGGAATAACCTCTTTAACGGTGGTGGTGGTTATATATCTACGTACTCTACCTTTATAGCGGGAGACCCTCCTCGTACACTTGGATGCAATAACGGTTCTAATGAGTTTGCAAAAGCAGCAATGCAACGATTTGGTATTAATGGAGTCGATCTGCTTTGTAACATGGGCTACACAAGAGAAGGAGGCGCTGGCTGCTTTTCTTCAGATAAGCCTTTTGCACAGGAAAACACCAACAACCGAAAGCAGAAGTTTTTTAATGCTCTGAAAAAATTAACCAAATATGACCACGCTGTAGCCGAGAAAGACCCTGTAGTTCAGTACACCAAATGGCATAGTATTGTCGTCAACGGCTGTACAACAGGTAAACTTATGTCGAAAGATGAGTTTGACAAGAGTAATACTAGGTCTCGTTTATCATTTGATGCTGTTGATGGTAACAAGGTAGTCAAAAAATATTACTCTTTGAAGTCAAAAGATAATGATAATTACTTTGCTTATCCCTATGATCGTGAGATTTATACAGACACCGTAAATAATTCGATAGGTTGTTTTGATGCAGCAAAAAAAGTTAATAGATCAGCCCAAGGCTATCTAGATGCTATGTTAAAAGAAGGTGCAGAAAAGTTCTGCTCGGAAAAGAAGTTCTCCGGAAAGGACCTCGAAGCCTGTAAGCAGGGTTATAGTTCTCAAAACAAAAATATTTGTAATTCTAAGTCAGGCAACGAAAAGGCTGCCTGTGAAGCAGGTCTTAATGCAGAAAAGACTAATATTAATCCAGAATCAAAGTCAGAGAATAAAAAAGACGATGAAAATAATGGTACCACCTGTAACGTAGAGGGCGTCGGATATATCATCTGTCCACTTATGCTTTATATGGGTAAATTGATGGATGGTGCTTTCAATTTTATTGGTGATAATTTCCTTCAAGTACAACCAAAGATTACAGCCGACTCAAACCTAAAAACAGCCTGGGACAGTTTTCGTAATATTGCCAATGGTTTATTTGTTATAGCCTTTATCATAATAATTTATTCTCAGATCACAAACCTTGGTATTAGTAATTATGGTATCAAGAAAATGCTACCTCGGCTCATAGTGATAGCTCTGCTGGTTAATATATCAATTTATCTTTGCCAGATAGCCGTTGATGTATCAAATATTCTAGGCAAAAACCTCCATGGCTTCTTTAGTAATGGTATTCCAATTGGCGGTGGGGTTAATAGTATTGAGAGTGGTGGTCAGATATCTGCATTTCAAACAGCAGCATCAGTCGGTACCGTCTTAGCCTTGGCGGGAGCAGCATTGTTTGCGGCATTGGCGCTACTTGGTATTGCGCTACCAATGGGATTAATGGCCGTCTTGTTTATTACATTAATTCTCATCGGGCGACAAGCTCTTATTGTGCTGCTCATCGCAATATCGCCAGTAGCTTTTGCTGCCTATTTACTACCTAATACCGAGAAGTTATTCCAGAAATGGAAAAGTTTGTTCTTCTCGCTTTTGGTGCTGTACCCTATTATTGGCGTTTTGTATGGTGCGTCCGGCCTGGCTGCATTCATTATTCAAAGCTCACTTGAGAAGAATTTTGGCGATATAGTTGCTCTTGTGGTGAGGACTGCTCCATTATTTGCAACACTACCTCTGTTGAAGTCAGCACTAAATGCGACTGGTCGATTCGGCGCTGCTGTCAGTGGTATTGGCGGTAAGCTAGATAATTGGGCACGTAATCGTGGAGAAAATTCACGCCTTGGCCGGCTTGGTCAACATATAAAACAGCAGCATAAACTTCGAGATGAGCAAATCAAAGCCGGTACATATCGTGGACGAGGTGGTGTCTTCAATCCACGAAATATAAGATCAGCTGCAAGTCGTGGTTTTAATAGAGCAGCAAGCCATCTTCCATCGGCTCGAAACTTTGCTAACAGATCTACCGCTATAGGTCAAAGCATTGTCCGTCGTGAGGAAGAGGAGATGGTCGAGCAGTCTATGGCCGGATTGGTACAAGGGGTACCTGAGAGTCACAAATTGGCAAATATACAGCGAGCACTTATTGAAGCAAACAGAGACGGTGACACAATAAAAGCTCGTGCTGCCACACAGCTACTGGCCGACAAGACGGGTAAGCCAGGTAAGCAAGCTCTTAATCAAGTGATTAGAGCAATAGGAAAACAAGATCAAGACTTCCAGCTTATCGGGACGAATGAGAAGTTCGCTGTACAAGGTGCCGTAAATCAAAACGTAATGGAAGCTGTAAAACAGGAAGCTGGCATGGCAAAGGGTCTGAAAGACAACGACTTTACTATGGATGCCTGGATTTACGACAATGCTAATAACCTACCTCTGCATGAGTTTACAGCAGATTCGAAACTCATGCAGGAACTTTCTAGCAAGCTAAGCCCTGAGCAAGTGCTTGGACAGATAAGTAGTAATCAGACCTCACATTTTATAACAGAAGATACAGCCAAAGGAGCATTGTACGCCCCAGACCTATCTAAAGCTCGAAGTGCAGACAAAATTAAAAGGCTACAGAAAATTATTCAAAAAAACGAAGAGAAGAGGAGTGAATCTATCGATAAAGTCCTCAAATCTGCACAAGCACAAGGAGCTAAAAATAATAGAAAAAATTAGCCCCCGATTAATTAAAATTCACTTTTATACTAATTGCTTATAATTTTATTTTGCTATAATAAAACTAATGGCTGTATACAAAGTTCCTCAAGACGTCGAAGCGGACGATAAGCTATTAGGGCCGTTTAGCTTCAAGCAGTTTATTTTCTTGCTCATCATGGTGATGATGCTTGGGCTTGCTTATATGCTATCTCAGATATTTTTGCCACTGGCGATTATCCCGCTGCCGATTGCGCTGTTTTTTGCCGCGCTGGCACTCCCACTTCGCAAAGATCAGCCGATGGAGGTGTATCTCGCAGCGGTGATTTCCTTCATCGTCAAGCCAAAACGGCGGTTGTGGTACTCTGACGGTATCGAGACGATGGTCGAGGTGGTTGCACCGAAGGTTGAGGAGCGCCAGTACGGTAAGGGGTATGACCAGGCAGAAGTGCAGCGGCGATTATCCTACTTGGCAAATCTGGTTGATAGTCGAGGGTGGTCGGTGCGAGGCGTCAACAGCCCGAATAGTTCGATGCAGGTGGAGATTTATAATGAGGCACAAAACGTCAATGACATGCTGGACGATAATAACTCGACATCGCGGCAGATCGATAGCCTGATTAATAAGGCTGATATGAAGCGCCGACAAAAGGTGATCGAGAAGATGAAGCATGGTAATAGCATAAGTACACCTCAACCACAGCCAAACGTAGCTGACAATCGCCAGGCCAGTGCGCCAAAGAAGTCGAGCCAGCCAGCCACAACAGAGGAGCCAGAGCCAAAATTGCAGATAGACCCATATCCGACAATGCGGCAAGCCGTTTTGCAGCCTATCAGTGATATTCGACCAGGCAATCAAAAATCTATTCGTCAACAAGCTGTTTCACCTGCTATAATGGACTTAGCACGCAATCACAGCGATCGCTCGGTTGAGTCGCTCCAGCGAGAGGCGAAGCGCATCAAAAAAGAGGAGGACGAGATCGTAATTCCATTACGATAAATAACGCTTATGCAACCTACGAATCAGCAATCACTCTATGGTCGCGAGCAACTGCCGGTTATGTCGGCAGCTGATGCTCGTTTGATGCCAGGCCAGCCGCAACAACCACAGCAGTCTCAACCCCAGTATCCAACCGGGGGTCAGCAAAACGATCAGCTACCAGGCCAGCCACCAGTCAATCAACCAAATCAGTCGACTGAGGAGGCTGACAAAAAACAAAAGGGGCCGATCACTACTCAAAATTCGCTATTATTTTCTGAGATGCGCGAGAATATGATCGTCATGAATGATGGTAGTTTTCGCGCGGTGGTCGAGTGCGAATCCATCAACTTCGACTTGATGAGCTCGCGAGAGCGTGAGGGTATTGAATATAGCTACCAGAACTTCCTAAATTCATTGTATTTTCCGGTGCAGGTGTTGGTCCGGTCGCGCCGGGTTGATATCGGGCCGTACCTTGATCGCTTGGCGACAATTCGCCGGGGGCAAGATAATATGCTGCTGAATGTGCTGATTGATGACTATATGAACTTTATCGATATTCTGGCGCAAGAAGCTAACATTATGGATAAAAGTTTTTATATCGTCGTACCGTATTATCCGACAGGCGATCTCAACGTTATCAAGCAGCAGGCTAAGGGGTTATTCGACAGTTTCTTCAGCGGTAAGAAAGAAACCACAGTCACCCGAGTCGACCAAGTCACCTACGAAAAAGCCAAAGATGAGATAAAAAACCGTATCGACTCGGTGATGAGCGGTCTGTTTCAGATGGGTATCAAGAGCAGCCAGCTCAGCACCAAACAGCTTGGTGAGCTATTTTATACCTCGTACAACCCTGATACCGCACCACGCGAGCCAATGTCTATCAACCCGAGTGATCTGACATCAACCTATGTCCGCAAGGGTACTGGGCAATCACCATACGGGAAGGAGCAGCAATAATGGCACGAAAGAAGATGGATGCGGTAGATATCGCCGCACAGCAACGAGCACGCGAGCAAGCTGAAGTTGAGCAAGCGTTTTTGACCGGTGTGCGAACGCTGCGCGACTTTATTGCTCCTAGTAGCATTGAGCTCCATTCTAGCCATTTTCGCCTCGGTAGCAAATATGGCCGCACCATGTATGTCTATGGCTACCCGCGCGAGATATATACCGGCTGGCTGAGCTCAGTGATCAATATCGACGAAGTGCTTGATATTAGCATGTTTATTTACCCGGTCGACACTCAGACTGTTTTGAATAATTTGCGCAAAAAGGTTACTCAGCTAGAGGCGAGCCTTAACATCAACGCTGAGAAGGGCCGTGTCCGTGACCCTGGCATGGAAGCGGCGCTACAGGATGCTGAAGAACTGCGTAATCAACTACAGATCGGTGCCGAGAAATTCTTCCGCTATGGCCTGTATATTACGCTGTATGCTGATAGCATTGACGAGCTCAACTTTATCCAGCACAAGATTGAGACGATTTTTGGCCAGCAACTGATCTTTAGCAAGGTGGCGTCGAGCCAGCAAGAGCAGGGGTTGAATAGTACGATCCCTCAGCTGACCGACCAGTTGCAGATCCGTCGCAACATGAACACTGGGGCAATCTCTACCTCATTTCCTTTCACCTCAGCTGACTTGACTGATGGCAAAGGAGTTCTCTATGGCATCAACATGCACAATAATGGCCTGGTGATTTTTGACCGGTTTTCACTTGAGAATGCCAATATGGTGGTATTCGCAAAGTCTGGTGCCGGTAAATCATTCACCGTGAAGCTTGAGGCGCTGCGCAGCATGATGACAGGTGCTGATATTGTCATCATTGACCCAGAAAACGAGTATCAGCGGCTGTGTGATGCGGTTGGTGGTAGTTATATTCGCCTGAGTCTCAATAGCGACACCCGTATTAACCCATTTGATCTCCCTCGAGTGATCGATACCGAAGAGGCTGATGATGCTTTGCGAGCAAATTTGGTGACCCTTCACGGGCTACTGCGGCAAATGCTTGGGGGTTCACAGGTCACCTCAAGTGGCCAGCTTGTTGCCGGCTTGACAGCGGCTGAGGAGGCTGATATCGACCAAGCGTTGATTGATACATACGCTCGGGTTGGGATTACCTCTGATCCGCTGACTCATAACTCGACGCCACCGACAATTTCTGATTTGTATGACACACTACTTCATATGGGTGGCACCGGGCCAAGCCTAGCTCAGCGACTGCGTAAATTTACCTCTGGAACCTTTGCCGGTATCTTCTCTCAGCAGAGCAATATTGATATCAATAACAACATGGTTGTGTTTAATATCCGTGACCTAGAAGACGAACTGCGGCCGACCGCCATGTATATCGTGCTGAATCATATTTGGAATATTACCCGCACAGACCAAAAAAAGCGGATGCTGATCGTCGATGAGGCGTGGCAGTTGATGCGCTACGATGACTCGGCTAATTTCCTCTTCTCGCTCGCCAAGCGCGCCCGTAAATACCAGTTGGGCCTGACGACCATTACTCAGGATGTCGAAGACTTTATGGGCAGCAAAATGGGCCGCGCGATCGTCGCTAACTCGTCAATGCAGCTACTCTTGAAACAGTCGACCACCGCAGTCGATGTACTATCGAGCGTCTTTAAGCTGACCGAAGAAGAGCAAAAGCGACTCGCCAACTTCCCAGTCGGGCAGGGGCTGTTCTTTGCTGGGCAAAACCATGTCCATATTCAGATTCAGGCCAGCGATACTGAATACAACCTGATCAACACCTCACCCGCCTACAACCAAGCGATGCCGTCAGAAACACCAATTGGTGGCTATGGAGGGGTGTAGTAGAGTATAATAGGGGTATAGCGTTATGGCGTTGAGTTATAAAACGGATGACAGAGCAGACGACCGGCTTAATCCGGCCGATCCTTCTTCAGACATGTATACTGATAAACCACTCGACGCCCGAGAGCAGGCCCAGTGGGATCAGATCGAGGCAGGCTATCGTGACGACAACGCCCGGAGTCAATCTTCCAACCAAACCGCTCAAGACACCCTCAAGCAGCGAGAAAATACTGCTCAGAATCTCTATTCACCACGTCAGTCAAAAAAACAGAACAAAATTACCTCTACTCTCAAGAAACGAGGCGGGATACTCGGCGGGCTGGCGATATTTGGCTTTGGCGCCAGCTTCTTGGGCGGAACGTTCGCCTTTTTCACTATGCTGATCGGTCTGACGAGTAATCTTAACCTTCACAATGACTCCGCGAGCCCGGTCATGGAGCGCCGATTTATGCGAGTGTTCAAACACATGACCAACCCTGACCTCTGTAAAGCTCATAAGGTTAAGTGTAAAATGGGCCGAATTTCCAACCATGCCCTACGCAAATTATCCAAAAAGGGTGTGGTCGCCCATACTGCAAACGGCGAGCGAATGGATACCAAGCGAATCGGCTACCCAGAGAAGAACCCCGCGTTTTATACTATCGACAAGGGCGATGGCAAACCGCCAATTAATGTCAAGGCTAAAGATCTGACCGGCTATCTGACCCAGTCAGAGAATCGAGAGCTGGCCGCCAAGGTGTTGGGGCGAGCCGGTGCCTTTAATATGCGGTTTCGGGCGTGGCGCGGTAAATATATCAAGAAGAAATTCTACAACGTATTTCGTTTAAACCGTAATGGCAATGCATTGTCGAAACTCAAGGGTTCAGCCAAGGAGCGCCTGGCTAAATACAAAGAAAGTATACCAAAACTGAGCGAAAAAGCCTCTGGCATCACCAGCAAGGTCAAGAGCAAGGTTGAGGCGAATTTAGGGAAGCTGAAGAAAGGTGGTACAGCTTACTTTATCGCTGCATCAAGTTGTACCGCTGCAAAGCTACCGCAATATATTGCCGCTGGGGTGGCAGCAGTTCAGCTCGCACAACTTATGCCGTTTGTGATGGACTTTATCTTGTCACCAGGGTCTAAGGCGAAGGCGGCCGGCGACGGCAGCGGTTTCAGTGCGAAAGACGCTGAGGCAGCAGGAAACATACTAACTGAGCGGACCAAAGATAATGATGGCAATGTTGGTTCAGCGCTTGATTCAGCGATTTTGCTAGCAGCAATCGGCGTCAACAAAGGTAAAGTTGGCCTATCAAAAAAATATGCCCCTGGTAATGGTGCGCTCAACAATAAGCTAGTCAAAGCCTCAAAGAAAGTCACCGATGCCAGCGAGACCGAGTGTAATGCGATCCTCAGCCCCGCTGCTATGTATTCAGCGATGACCGCCTCGGTCGTGGCGAGTGTGGCGACCGGTGGGCTGCTTGGGTTAATCGCTAACTGGGTAGTGTCAGAGATTGTCGGCGAAATTACGAAGGACTTGCTGGGTGAGACAGTCGAAAAGGCCATCACCGAAATCGCCAAAAATGATGACCTACCAAAGGCCCGTGGCCGTGAGCTAGGGGATGTTTTGGGTACCTCAGCCGCTGCCTTCTTCTCTTCTGGTAGTATGGCTCGGCACATCCCAGTGCTGCGGCGCAATGATGTCAAGGCCTTCAACAATATCAAGGCCGAGAACGAGAAGTTCCAGCGCGAGATGGATATTGCCTCACTGAGTCCGTTCGACACCTCAAGTCAATATACATTTTTGGGGAGTATTGTCTCGTCGATGCAAAATACAATGTTGGCCAGCGGCACCTACAATACATCGTTGGCGTCGATGGCCAGCAACCTCTTCCGTCTGCCGGCGATGGCATTATCGCCGTCGACCGCTGGTGCAGCGGTTGGCTTTAACCAGCAATACTGTAATTACGCCAGCAACTTTGGCCTCGAGACGGTCGTCGATGGCCGCGATGCGACCCCAGGTATCAACATGGCAGGCCTCCCGTGTACCGGTATCACCCCTGGTCAAGATGCGATGAGCACCGAGGAAGCGATCGATATATTGGCACGCGAGGGGTGGATTAATCCTGACGCCGACGTGCCAGATGGTGCGACGGTCGATGAGCTGATCGGTAGTTATATCAAAGAAGACTCGCCGCTGGCTGATTACATCACCAGCTGTAGCGATGCCAGTAGCGGTGACTATCTGTTCAGCGCCGCTGGCTGTATGGTCGACGACGGCTCAAATGACCTCTTGAAACGAAAGGTTAAGACTGAGTGCGTCAACAAGGGCGAGGGTAAGAGCGTCTGTAGTAGTGACACGCTCAAAGATGGCGCCGGCGAAAATGATGCACCGCTCAAAAACCCTGAAAAATTGAAAGACGCTCGGGCAGTCTCGGCTATGTCTGTTTTCTTGGTTGATTTCCAAATTGCTCAGTCGACCAACGGTGAAGACGAAGAAGGCGATGAGCAAACAGCGCCTCAATCCGGTGCACCGGGCAATCCATCAAACCTTAAAGAAAGTATGTACTACCAGGTAGAAGACCCATGGAAGTCACAGCGCTACGGCTCTGGCTCGATCAATGAATGTGGCTGTGGCCCGACATCAGTTGCCAGTATCATCAGCGCGCTCAACCCTGATAAAAAGGTCACACCAAAGCAAATGGCTGATACCTTTGTCCAGCTAAAGGGGCAGTTACCAGATTGCGGCTCAAAGTGGATCTGGCAAGACCAAAGCCATTATTTCAAAAACAATTATGGTGTCACCTTTGAGAAAGTTCAGCCAAGTGCCGACAATGCGACTCGCGGCCTCGACCAGGGTGGGCTGGTGTTGATATCAGTCAGGCAAAAAACACCATTCACCAACGGCGGGCACATCTTGGTGATTCGTGGCAAGACCAGCGACGGCAATTTCTTGGTCGGCGACCCAGCCAGCCGCAAACGCACCACCAGCGATGAAGGGTTTAAACCAGGCCAATTCTACTTTGGCCAGGATAGCGGTACCCGTGGTATGTGGATCGTTAAGAGGGCAAACTAATGCAGCAGTTTTTACGCACACATCGACGAGCAGTTATCATCATAAGCACTGTAGTATTATTGGTGTTGATCGTGGCAGTGATTATCTTCATGTTCAATCCATTCCGAGGTAACGACAACTATACTGGCCCAACTGGCGGCGCCGGCTCACCAGAGGAAAAAACACTTGTATTATCTGGCTGGGATACCCAAGATAATCAGGGCCGCTCGCTATCTACAACTATGGATACCGAAACACAAAACCATCTGGTCAATTCACTACTTGATGATTATACGACAGATCACAAACAAACGCCCGAGTTTATCAACGGGGCGATTTCTGATCTGTCAACAGATACGCTTGGTGACACCCAGTCCTTTCGCGTCACCATTGGCGACACTACGTACACTATCACCTATACGCTCAATAGTAAGTCCGTCGATGCCAAACGACAGAGGAGGAGTAACCCATGAAGGCAAAACTATATCAAATTATTACTATCGCCTGTGCTATAGCGGTGCTAATGCCGTATATGACCATGGCGAAAAGCAGCTTTAACGAGGATTTTTATTCATCAAATGACATCCTCTACTACAAACCAGACGACGAGGTCTGCTCGGTCGGCTCAGAGACAACCGACATCTCACCAGAGGCTGCCGGGAATGTACTCGGAAACGCTATCAAGGCCAGCCTTGATTACTTAAACCGAGAGGTCTTTAACAAAAAGGAGCTCGAAACAATTCGAGCCAACGCACCGGTCTATAAATCAGCCGCCGATAAAGTCGGCATCCCCTGGGAGATGTTGGCGGTAGTCCACAAGCGAGAGTCTGGCCTCGGGAAGGTTAATCCTAAGAACGGGCAGGGAGTTTATCAATTCCTCGACAAGGAGGGTGGCCCATACAAAACTGGCCCTATCTCTGACCAAGAGTTCCAGCGCCAGACGGGCTATGCCGCTCAGTTCTTGAAAAAGGCTGCCGGTAAATACGCCAGTGGCCTTTCAAAAGGTGACAGTAACGCAATCAAATATGTCTTCTTTACCTACAACGGTAGGGCTCAAAAATACAAAGAGCAGGCGCGGCAACTTGGCTTCTCAGAAGAACAAGCAGAGATCGGTGAAGGGTCGCCCTACGTGATGAATAAGGCTGACGCCAAGCGAGAACCATACATCGGCGGTGATAAAAAGAATGGCACCAACCATAAATGGGGGCAGGTGAAGAGAGACCATGGACCAGTCGAGTCACCGGCCAATGCTGACCACGGTGCCTTCGTCATGTATGCATCACTACGTGGTAAGATCACCCCTCAGGGTACCGACGGCACGACCAATTGTACTCCTGAGAATAACGACAACAACCAATCAAACCCGAGTGGGCCAGTCTCCAGCCAGGGCCTCACCAAAGAGCAGGCCATCCAACTTGCTAAAAACTACGGGGCAAACAAAAATGGCTACAGCAGAAAAATGGCCGGCCCAGCCTACTGGGCTTACTGTGGTGGCCACGGCTCCAACTGCGTCACTTTCTCTAAATTCTTCAACGCCGCCTTTACCGACATACCAACCACCGGCCGGATGGGTAACGGAGTCGACGTCGTGAAAAACATGCGAGCCAAGGGTGCCAAGACTGGCAGCGAGCCAAAAGCCTTCGCTACCTTTAGCTGGGGAGATGGCGGTGCTGGGCACACCGGTATTGTGCTAGGGGTACATGGCGATACCGTGATCGTCGGCCAGGCAAGCTGTAGCGCCGGCACTCAAAAGGGCGCCAAAGGTGCCGGGAGCGGCACTAAATGGGGTGATGGTGCTGCCTATGTGATGATTGGCAAAAAGAACGATCCGAAAGTCTGGCAGGGCGTTGTGCCAAAAGAATTTGCCTACCCATCGAGTGTTGACACTGCAAAAATCCAAAAGTTTATCGCCGATGGAGAAGTGAAGTAGCATGAATCAGTTCGCTGCCCTTGATAAGAAAGCAAAAGTAGCGCTCAGCGTGATTATCATCTTGTTGATCGCGAGTATCAGCTTTCTGGTCTACCGATTCTTCTACCCAAGCAATCCGTTTGGCGATGCCGTGACTATCAAGAATCTCAGCGAACTGACTCGCGGTAAACCAAGTGACCGCCGGACTGTCCAATATATTGAGAACGATTTACTAAAGACGATTAACCAAAATCTCAAACAACCAATTGCTGGCAAAGATGTCACCGACTTGACCATCAGGCAGAATAGCTTCTCGCAGAAGTACGACGATAAAAACGGCGTCCATACAGTGCGCTTTATTGTCGATAGCGCCAAGCTACAGCAGTCATACAAAGTCTCCTACCAGTGGGCACAAAACCATAATAATCAAACAAATGTCGACGAGTGGGGCACGGTAGTATCGTGCCCCGACCAAGCTGATGTCATTTACAAAAACTTCAAATGTCACGACATGTTTAGCGAGACACACGGCGAAAACGACCCAATCCTACAATTCTTACCAAAAGAGACTTTGTCATACAAAATCACCTATGACGGCCAGTCTCACACACTCAAAGCCAGAATCGAGACCAACGGCGCAGACGAGCGTGGCGATCCTGCAGCGGCTGTCGAGGGATACAAAAAGGAAATCAACGACTGGATCAAATCTGTCGGCCTAGACCCAGCTAAATATAAGATCGAGTACTCGATTATCCGCGCCTCGATTTACTAATACTTAGCTTTTGAGTGGCATGATAATGTGCGTGTAATCGGTCTGTTTGGCGTCCTGACGGATGATACATGGCGACAGTTTACCACTGAAAGCAAATGTCACCTCGTCGCCATCGATCACGTTGAGCGCCTCTATCAGGTAGCGAGAGTTGAGGGTAATCTGCCCGTCATGCGTCACCTGAGCACTTGCCTCAGAGGTGTTTTCGCCTAATTCAGAAGCAATCGAATGTATCGACAGCAGAGAATCCTCGTGCGAGGCCAGCAGCGTAATACCGCCGCCTGACTCGCGAGCAAATAAGCTCGCCACTTTGGTGATTCGAGCAAAATCAGCCTTTTTCACTGTGATTGTCGTCTCTGACTTCGCGGGGATGAGTTGTCGATAATCAGGAAATTTTCCGTCAATCAAGCGGCTAATAATCTCCATGTCGGCTGTCCAAAAACAAACCTGCGTCTCATCAAAGAAGATCGTCATATCTTCTGAGACATCCTGCAGACTTCGCATCACTTCTTGGAGAGTTGAGGCAGGGATGACCGCCGCAATGTCCTGATCTATCGTATGGCAGCGTTTTTCGGCCAATCGATAGCCATCAGTTGCCGCCAAGTAGAGCACTCCCTCATACGTATGCCAATATACCCCAGTCAAGACGGCTCGTGTGAGGTCGCTACTGGCAGCGATCAGCACCTGTGAGACAGCCTTTTTGAAAGCATCTATCGGAACAGTCACTTTGACCGAATCAGCCTCGTTGACAGTCGGTAGCTCGGGGAACTCGTCAGCTACCACGCCATTAATCACCGAAGAGAATTTACCAGCCGTAATATGGAGATGATCATTCTTCACTTCCAGCTCAACCGTACCACTTGGCAAGCTTGAGACAAATTCTGACACCAGCCGCGCCGGCACCGTGATTGACCCTGGCTGCTCAACCTTTGCACCAATATACTGCGTCGATGCAATCTCCAAATTTGTCGCGGCGATTAAGAGTCGACCGCCATCAGTACGTAGCAAGATATTATTTAAAATAGCCAGCTCGTTGCGACTACTAGCTACTCGACTAATGATAGTGAGTGATTTGGCGAGGTTTTCTTGGGTGACAGTCAACTTCATAATATCTATTATACCTTTTTATATTTCTTTTGTCTTGATAATAATAAGTGTTGTGTAAACTGGGTAAAAGTCCTGATTCATCAGGGGTAGTGTCGGAGTGGTTGCTGTGGATAGGTCAGTGGATGGATCGGGGAATTTGAGTGGATAGTCGGCGGGTTGTCCACGGCCTATAAATCGTGCCGATTCATTATGAGCCGGCAGTGGATACACTACCAAACCTTTCGACAGATTTTACCCATGTTTTTCGCAGGTTTTACACGTAGAGCTTGTCGCGGACATCGTTGATCTGCTCTCGAACCGCGATATTCACCAGGCTCTCTTTGGTAATCTTTTCAACTGCATACATTGCGGTGGTGTGGTCTTTGCGGCCAAGCTCTTGGGCGATTTTTGGAAAACTCATTTTTAGCTCGCTCCGGAGTAGATACATCGCAATCTGGCGAGGTTGCATGATATATTTATCGCGCTTTGGCGAGCAGATATCTTTCACTTCGACACCAAAGTGACGAGCCGTTTTCTCTAAAATCTGACGAGCGGTAATGTGCCGTGGTCGCGACCGTTTGACGTTGCCGAGTAGCCCTTCGGCGATTTCGACATCTGGTACAATATTTTGCATCTCAGCGTAAGCGAGTAGCTGGTTGAGTGCGCCCTCGAGCTCGCGGATGTTTGTCTTGAAGTTCGCTGCCAAAAATTCAACCACATCGCTCGCCAATTCAGCGCCACTAAGGCTTGCTTTGGCGGTGACAATAGCACAGCGAGTCTCGTAGTCTGGCATTTGGACATCGATTGTCATCCCCCATTCAAAACGGCTACGCAGTCGGTCGGTCAATGTAGGGATACTCTTGGGAGGTTTATCAGAACTGATGATGATTTGTTTATCATTCTGATGAAGGTCGTTAAAAGTATGAAAGAAGGCATCTTGTGTCTGTTCTTTGTTGGCGATAAATTGCATATCATCGACGATAAGCACATCGACATTGCGATATTTATCAGAAAACCCTTTTTTCTTAAAGCGAATCGAGTCAACAAACTCATTCACAAAAGTTTCGATTGTCGTGTAGAGGACTCGAGCGGTCGGTTGTCGCCGGATGATTTCATTGCCAACTGCTTGCATAAGGTGCGTTTTACCAAGGCCGGATCCACCATAGAGATAGAGCGGGT
>ERZ773022.1456-NODE-1456-length-15787-cov-13.131070_pt1 | contig 15787 bp, 8 predicted proteins | sample MGYA00580839_ERZ773022 | MGnify/ENA primary metagenome ERZ773022 (study PRJEB29015, sample SAMEA2738020) | human oral metagenome | biome: human oral; feature: human-associated habitat; material: dental | place: China | collected 2044 ... | reverse complement strand
AAAGCTGAAGAAGCAAGACAATATATGCTTGAATCAATAGTTGAAACTGATGATGCACTAATGGAAAAATTCTTTGGTGGAGAAGAAATAACAAAAGAAGAAATCATAAAAGGATTAAGAAAAGCTACAATAGATAATACAATAGTTCCAGTTGTTTGTGGAACAGCATTTAAAAATAAATGTATACAACCTTTACTAGATGCTATTGTAAACTATATGCCAGCACCAACAGATGTTGCTATGGTTGAAGGTAGAGATCCTAAAAATCCTGATATATTGATAGACAGAGAAATGTCAGATGAAGCACCTTTTGCATCACTTGCTTTCAAAGTTATGACTGACCCATTTGTAGGAAGATTAACATTCTTCAGAGTATATTCTGGTATAGTTGAAAAAGGAGCTACTGTTCTTAACTCAACAAAAGGTAAAAAAGAAAGAATGGGAAGAATACTTCAAATGCATGCTAACAAGAGAGAAGAAATTGATCAAGTATATTGTGGAGATATAGCAGCAGCAGTTGGATTGAAAGATACAACAACAGGAGATACTCTTTGTGCTGAAGATGCTCCAATAGTTCTTGAACAAATGGAATTCCCAGAACCAGTTATTTCAGTTGCTGTTGAACCAAAAACTAAAAATGACCAAGAAAAAATGGGAATTGCATTATCAAAACTTGCAGAAGAAGACCCTACATTTAGAGTTAGAACTGATGAAGAAACAGGTCAAACAATTATCTCTGGAATGGGAGAATTACATCTTGAAATCATTGTAGATAGAATGAAGAGAGAATTTAAAGTAGAATCTAATGTTGGTAAACCACAAGTTGCTTACAGAGAAACTATAACTCAATCTTGTGATCAAGAAGTTAAGTATGCAAAACAATCTGGAGGTAGAGGACAATATGGACATGTTAAGATTATACTTGAACCAAATCCAGGTAAAGAATTTGAATTTGTTAATAAAATAACAGGAGGGGTAATTCCAAGAGAATACATACCTGCTGTTGAAAAAGGATGTAGAGAAGCTCTTGAATCAGGAGTTATTGCTGGATATCCTTTAGTTGATGTAAAAGTAACTCTATATGATGGATCATATCACGAAGTTGACTCATCAGAAATGGCATTTAAAATAGCTGGGTCAATGGCACTTAAACAAGCTGCTACAAAAGCTAAACCAGTAATATTAGAACCAGTATTCAAAGTAGAAGTAACTACTCCAGAAGAATACATGGGAGATATCATTGGAGACTTAAACTCAAGAAGAGGAATGGTATCTGGAATGATAGATAGAAATGGTGCTAAGATAATAACTGCAAAAGTACCTCTATCTGAAATGTTTGGATATGCAACTGACTTAAGATCTAAATCTCAAGGAAGAGCAACTTATTCTTGGGAATTTTCTGAATATCTTCAAGTACCTGCTTCAATTCAAAAGCAAATACAAGAAGAAAGAGGAAAATAATTTACATTTTACATAAAAATAGTGTATAATAGAAGAATAAATTTATATAAAAAATAATGTAAATAAATAATTAATTAGGAGGAAAAAATGGCTAAAGAAAAATATGAAAGAAGTAAACCACATGTAAACATTGGAACAATTGGGCACGTTGACCATGGAAAAACAACTACAACTGCTGCTATATCTAAAGTATTATCTGATAAAGGATTAGCTAATAAAGTAGATTTTGACCAAATTGATGCTGCTCCTGAAGAAAAAGAAAGAGGAATAACTATCAATACAGCTCACATTGAATATGAAACAGAAAAGAGACACTATGCTCACGTTGACTGTCCAGGACACGCGGACTATGTTAAAAATATGATAACTGGAGCTGCTCAAATGGACGGAGCTATACTTGTTGTATCAGCTGCTGATGGTCCTATGCCTCAAACAAGAGAACATATCTTACTTTCTAGACAAGTTGGAGTACCATATATTATTGTTTATTTAAACAAAGCAGATATGGTTGATGATGAAGAATTACTAGAATTAGTAGAAATGGAAGTTAGAGAATTATTAACTGAATATGGATTCCCAGGAGATGAAATTCCTGTAATCAGAGGTTCATCATTAGGAGCTTTAAATGGTGAAGAAAAATGGATAGAAAAAATAATGGAACTTATGGATGCAGTAGATAGCTATATTCCTACTCCAGAAAGAGCAGTAGATCAACCATTCTTGATGCCAATAGAAGATGTTTTCACTATCACAGGAAGAGGAACAGTTGTTACTGGAAGAGTTGAAAGAGGAATCATCAAAGTTGGAGAAGAAATTGAAATAGTTGGAATTAAACCTACAACTAAAACAACTTGTACAGGTGTTGAAATGTTTAGAAAACTTCTTGATCAAGGTCAAGCAGGAGATAACATTGGAGTATTATTAAGAGGAACTAAGAAAGAAGAAGTTGAAAGAGGACAAGTTCTTGCTAAACCAGGAAGTATCCACCCTCATACAAACTTTAAAGGTGAAGTTTATGTATTAACTAAAGATGAAGGAGGAAGACATACTCCATTCTTCACAGGATACAGACCTCAATTCTATTTCAGAACTACTGACATCACTGGTGCAGTAACTCTACCTGATGGAGTAGAAATGGTAATGCCAGGAGATAACATCACTATGACTGTAGAATTAATCCACCCAATCGCTATGGAACAAGGATTAAGATTCGCTATCAGAGAAGGTGGAAGAACTGTTGCTTCTGGAGTTGTTTCTGAAATAACTAAATAGTCAAAATTAAATGGTTGTTTGTCAAATAGTGTTGATAAAAAAGTTTAGACTATGACCTGATAGAATTAAGAGAATTTTTGAGAATTAAAAACTTAAAAATTCTCTTTTTTTATTAAAAAAATCAAAAAAGTTCTTGACAGTTGAAGGTATATTCAATTATAATATATACAGTTGAATAGATAATCAATTGTTAATTTAAACTAAATCACATTATTGCATTAAAAAATTAAGCGCTAATTGAAATAATACCTGCTTGAATTAATACGCGCTTTTTAAAATTACTGAAATTTGAATATCCAAATGCTGTTCTCTTTATTGATTTTATTTTATTGTTTAAACCTTCTATTACTCCATTGGTAATATTTGATTCAAACATATTCTCAATATATTTCATATATTTTCTTAGAGTCTTTAGCGCTATCATCATTTTCTTGGAAATCTTTTCTTTACTAGCTAAATATTTTTTTACTATTTCTTCAAATCTTTTAAAGTTATTATGCTTTATTGTTTGAATAATATCTTGGTAGATATTAAAACTAATCTCTAATTCAGGGATTTTTTCTAAAAGATAATCTACCTTATCTTTGCTACTTAGTTTGCGCTTAAAGCTTTGACAATAATAGTTTACTCGACAAAGATCAGGATAATATTTTAATAATGACTTCCAAAATAGCTTCAGCTTTCTTTTTAATGAATCATCTTTAATGGAATTCATAATAGATATTCTAGTTTGATTAAATGCTCTATTAACAAGATTAACAATATGAAATTTATCTATTACTATTTTTGCATTAGGAAAGATAGAATTAACTAAGCTAATGTATGGAACATACATATCCATACAAACATATTTTACATTATTTCTTGCTTCTAAAGAAAATCTTGAAAAGTATTCTGTAAGAGAATAAAGTCTTCTATCTTCTACGATATCAATAATACTCTTACGTTGATAGTTAGCAAAAACGAAAGACATAGCGCCATCAATGTTTTTAACAGATTTAAATTCATCAATACAAATAGCTTCTGGTAAATGTTCTTTATTAACTTTAAAATCAGAATAACAATCATCCATGACTCTTTGTACAGAAGTAATAGAAATATTATATCTCTTAGCAATAGATGTAAGAGATAGATTTTCTTTAAGTTCAAGAGCAATAGTATACTTAAGATTATTAGATATATTAGAGTTATCACTGACAATATTTGTAGAAGGAGAGAAAGTTTTTTTACAATCTTTACAAATATATCTTTGTATAGTAAGCTCAAGTTCAATATTGTAATTTTGAATAGGAATATATTTAATTTTGCGATATCTTACGCCATTTTTAACAATATTCTTAGAATTGCAATGAGGACAAGAACAATTTATTATACAACCTAAAAAAATATAATTTTTTCAAAGATTTTATTTCTTATTTTTCAATATATTTTTTATATTATGTATTTTTTTATTAACATAATTTGACAAATATTTGTACATATAGTATAATGCCAAAATAATTATTTTTTAAACTTTTTATAAGGAGATGAAGGGAAAATGTTAGATAATTTATCAAAAACAGAAAGAAACTTACGTAGCTTAGCAAAGAGGTATAGGTCTATCAATTACTCTATTAATTTGATAATTTTATTTCTAATGATCGGAATAGGTGCTTTCTCACAAGAAATAAACGACCTACATACAAATGAAATACCAACAAGAGAAAATTTAAGAAATTTAAATGAAAATTTACAATCAAAGATTCAAAAAGTAAAAGCTAAAAATGAAAAGGATGTAGCTGGACTAAAATTAGAATTAGTTCAACTGATGGAGCAGGGAGATCAAGTTATAAAGTCACCTTGGACTTCTTGGCAATTTGGAATAAATTATATGTACAATAACTGGAGAGGAAGATATAAAGGAAGAGGAAGTCTTCCATTTATAGAGCTCGTAAACACGGCAGAACCAGCTTTAAACTTGGGAATAAGTAGTGAAATAGATACAAGAAAAATAGATAAACCTTTATTGAACAAAGAAATGATACAAACTGTTAGAACTTTAGAAATAGATATAAATAAGCCAGTTTCAGTGATAGAACCAAGTGTGACACTGAATATGCCTAAACCAAATACTAAACCATTCAATGACTTTAGTTTTAAACCAGATAGATTAGGAAGTTATGAAACAGGAGGAACTACAACTAGTGCATTAATAGTAAATGAAGAGAAAAATGTAGTTTATACTTTAGGAGTAAATCCTAACAATCCAGATATAAATCCTGATAATTTACAAGTTGGAGACTTAAACAATAAGGCATATAGATATGTAAATGGAATAGATAAAAGTAGCTATGCTGATATTGATACAGTAATTCACCCTAGTGCAAGGTATATAAGACAAGAAGCATCAACAATTTGGCGTATAAATAATAAATATAAATCTTTAAGAGATAAAGATAATGAAAATGATTGGATTTCAGATATGTCAGAAGATGTAAATAATCCTATAGTACATGGATTTACATATGGTGGATTTTCGGATACAAATAGAGTGAAATTTTATATTGCAGGAGATATTAAAAATGATGGTTCAAATCTTTTAGGTATAAACTCTAAAAAAAGAGGAGCTATTGCTTTACATAGTGTATGGAATGGAACATATCAAAATATAGAAGGCTATTTAAAAGGAAGAGCAGCAATGTTTTCAATAGAAACATGGCATTCACCTAAGTTAGTATTTAAAAATATAGAAATTGATATACAGGGGAATGAAAATACTTTATTCTATATCTATCCAACTGGCTATGAAGGAGTAATTCAAAAATTAAATGGAAGTGATTATAACTCTTTTTCTCAAAGAGGAACATTTATAGGAGAAGTAAATGCTGATATAAAATCTCAAAAAAATGTTATATATTCAATAATGGGATTATCTGGAAGTTTTAATATAACAAGTACTGGTACATACAGATTGGAAGGTTCTAATAATATTATTTACTCTGGATTAGGATATTCTCCAAATTTTCAAAATTTTATAGGAAATGATGCTGCAAATGGTTGGGTGTCTGATAGGTATAAAACAGGAATGACACCTGTTATAAATTTAAAAACAGCTCCTGAGTCTTATGGTGATGGAAATGTAATAATGTACTTTAGCGATTTATTACCTGATGATACAGTTGAATATCCAAAAACACATATTTATGGTGGAGATTATAATAAATGGAAAAAATCAAAAATAGGTATTTATCAAGGTGAAATTAAAGCAAGTGCTAGAATAGGAGAAAAGTTAAATTTTGTTGATAATGGACTTTCTCAAACAACTGAGGGAAATAAAATTCAACAATTAGATGGAACTCTTATAAATGGAAATAATAAATATGTAGAAAATAATGTTGGTATTTTAGCTCAATCTGGTCAAAGAGGAGCAGTAGGTACTAGAAAAATAACTCCTACTGAAGATTTAGGTGCTAATGGATTTGGATGGGTTGACAAAGATAATATACATGCTCTATATGTTAATGATATAGATATAACTTTTGGTAAGTACTCAAAAAGTGGAATAATGATAGTTGCTGATAGAGGAACACAAGTAGATGTTGCTGTTACAGATACAGTGAATCCTCATCATACAAATATTATTAAAGATGGAAATGGAAATGCTATAGCTGGTCAAGAAGATAAGGCAACTATCCCAGTGAGAACAGCTGATATTTTAGACTATAATACAGCTCATCTAAGTTATACAAATGATAATAAAATTATAAGTTCAATGCTTGATAATGATAATGAAGCTGCAATAGGAACAATAATAGGATATGCAAGGGGAAGTTGGAAAGATTCAGATATGCGTATGAATTCAACTAATGGTATGTCTGCTAATACAAGAACAGCTTTTGCAGATGCTAAATCTGAAATAAAATTTGGAGTTCCTGTTAGAATGTCAGCAAAATATGCTGAAGTAGATGGTAAAAAATATACTCCTGTTGTTTATATTGCTGAAGGTGGAAAAATAACTGCTAAAGATACGACTGCTTATGGTTATGGTTCTATCATAGCTTCTGCTGAAAATCAAATGGATGGAACTACTATAAAAAGTTCTGGTGAAGTCACAATAGATGGAAATATTGAAGCAAAGGATGAATGGGCTGCTACTGACATAAATACAAGTAAAGAAAAGTATAAAAATATTGGAGCTTTTGCTAATGGAGAGGGAACAAAAATAAAAGTTACTGGAAATGCCAATATAAATGGTGTTGGAGCTTTTGCTGAGAATAATGGAAATATAGTTATTTCTGGAACAGGAAGTATCCTTAATTCTGGAAACTCAGCAGCTTTGGTAGCATTAAATGGTGGAAATATTACATTTGGTGGGGGAAACATTACTGTAGGAAATAATGCTATAGATAACTCAGTTCCATTTTATGCCGACACAAATAATAACTCTAAAATTAATTTTACTGGTATAACAAAAATAAAAATGACTAAGGGAGCTTTTTTAGTAGGAGAGTTAGCAGATTATCAAGTAGGAGTAGCTACAACAAATCTTGATGGAAAAATAACTGATGGTACAAAATATAATGGTATGGGAAATGTTGAATTAGAGGTCAGTGGAGATGCAAAAATTGTTAAGAACAATATCAATGGACCTACTACAACATGGACTGGATTAGCAAATTTAATAACAACTATAAATAATAACACACAGATAAATAAAATAATAGCACATAATAATAACTATATAGCTTATTATTCTAATAGCACTTATATAATAGATGCAGATGCTCAACTAGGAGCTCCAACAGCTGCTGATAGTTTTGATGCTGTTAAAATGACAAGAGAAAAAGTAACAATAAACCCTAATAAAAGAGTTTACTCTACAACAGGAGTTGGACTTTCAGTAGCATCTTCTAATGGAGCTACAAGTAATGCTGATTCAGGATATGAAAATAATGGAACTGTTGATATCTCAGGTGGGGGAGCAGCAAAAGCAGCTATAAATATAAGTTATGGAACAATCAAAAATAATGGAACTGTGAATATAGATAAAGGTGCTGCTCTATATGGTACTAATGGAAGTAAAATTGAAAATACAAACAATGGTATTGTAAATGTTACTAACTTTGGTTATGGAATAGTAGGTATGGCAACAGGAAAATCTCCTAAAGATTATGGCAGAGATGTTTCAACTGGTATGGCTGTTGAAATAATAAATAATGGTCAAATAAATATTGCTGGAGATAATGCCATTGCAATATATGCTGATGATAACAAGGGAGTAGCATTAAATGAAATTTCTATAAGCAATTCTCATAAAATATTTCTTGATGGAAATACTTCTATAGGTATTGCTCTAAGAGACAGTAAAAATTCTGGAAGTGGAGGTATATTAAATACAACAGGAAGTGGCTCATCAGATATAGTTACAGGAACAAATGGTATTGGAATTTATACTGAAAATTCTGTGATAAATTTAAATAGCAATTATGGTATAGAAACAAAAGATGGTGGAGTAGGAATTTATGCTGTTAAATCATCTATTCCAACAGCTACAACATTAGAATATAAATATTCTGGAAGTAACTTAGGAAGAGGAATAGCAGTAGTTTATACTGGAGTTAATGCAACTAACAATACTAATATAAAACTTGTAAATAGTACAAAAACTGTTGGAGGATTAATAGGCATATTCGATAATGGACAAGGAACTTTCACTAATAATGGAACGATAACTGGTTCATCTACTACAAAAGAGTTTGGAATTATAGGAGAAAGTAACAACATTATTAATAATGGAAATATTAACTTAGGAAATGCTACAAGTATAAAAGCACCTAATATAGCAATATATTCAAAAACAGAAAATAGTATAACTAATACTGCAAGTATAAAAGTAGGAAATAATTCAACAGGATTCTATGGATATACTATAAATAATAGTGGAGATATTACTGTCGGTTCAAAAGGTACAGCTATTTATTCACAAGGTGGAAATGTAGACATTAGTTCTGGGACAATTAATATTGGTTCAAATCAAGCCATTGGAGTTCATACAGATGGTAACTCTCAAATAATTAGAAGTAATGCTACTTCAATGAATATAGAAGATAATTCATTTGGATTTGTTAATCTAGGTGAAGGAAATAGATTAATAGCACAAACTGCTAATGTTTCTTTAAAGAATAATTCTATGTATATCTACTCAAAGAATAATGCTACTATTAATAATAGTACTAATTTAAGAGCAGTGGGAACTACAGGAAATAACTACGGAATCTATGCTTCTGGAACTGTAGTTAATAAAGGTGATATTGATTTCAAAACTGGACTAGGAAATATTGGAATTTATAGTACAGATGGAGGAAGAGCAACAAATAATGCTACAATTTCTATTGGAGATTCTGATGAGAAAAAATCTATACATTCAATAGGAATGGCAGCAGGTTTTATTGGAGATAAAAATATAGCTCCTTATTCTGGAAATATAGTGAATAATGGGACAATTAATGTAGCTGGAAAAGATAGTATAGGAATGTATGGAGTTGGTTCTGAAACTACAGTTTATAATGGGACAACTAAAGGTTCAACAGCTACAATCAATCTTAGTGCTGATGGAGCTGTTGGAATATATCTTGGTGAAGGAGCTAAAGGTTATAACTATGGGACAATAACAACAGTTGGAAACCCTAAAAAAGCTGTTGGAATTATTATAAAAAAAGATGCTGAATTTACAAATGAAGGAACAATTACTATAAATTCTACTGATGGATATGCTTTTCTTAAAGCAAATGGTGGAATAATAAAAAATTATGGAACTTTTACTATAAGTGGAGGAGCTCAAAAAGAAGGAGTACCTGAAAATAGAATAACAGGTCAAAAAATTAGAGGAGTAGAGATTGAAGCTAGAGTAGGATCATTAGAAGCTAAAATAACTGATCCTTTAGGAAATATTGTAAAACCAACACTAGTTCCTATTTCATCTGAAAAGATAGCTCCATCTATATCATCTATAGGAATGTATATAGATACACTAAGAACTACTTATCCAATAAATGGCTTAAGTGCTATAAAATTAGATAAGGCTCATTTAATTGTAGGTAGTGAAGCAGCACAAAAAACAACAAGTAAATATATTAAAGTATCTCAAGATATTTTGAAACCATATAACAAAGCCATAGCTAGTAATCCTCAAATAGTAGAATGGGATATTTACTCTGGGGCATTAACTTGGATAGCAAGAGCAACCATAAATAAAAATACTGGACTTTTAAATAATCTTTATATAGCAAAAATTCCTTATCCTTTAGTTGCTGGAGATAATTCAATTCCGATAAATGACAAAGATAAATATAATTTTTTAGTTGGATTAGAAGAAAGATATGGGGTTGAAAATATTGGAACAAGAGAAAATCAAGTATTTCAAAAATTAAATGAAATAAAGAAAGATAAAAAATCATTATTTTTAGAAGCAACTAATGAAATGATGGGATATCAATATTCTAATATTCAACAAAGAGTACAAGAAACAGGGATAATTCTAGATAAAGAATTTAACTATTTGAGAAAAGAATGGAGAACAGTCTCAAAAGATTCAAATAAAATAAAAGTTTTTGGAACTAATGGAGAATATAAGACAGATACAGCAGGAGTAATTGACTACAGAAACAACGCCTATGGAGTTGCCTATGTTCATGAAGATGAAACTGTAAAACTTGGTGAAGGAACAGGTTGGTATACAGGTATAGTTCATAATAAAATTAAATTTGAAGATAGTGGAAGATCAAAAGAAGAACAATTACAAGGAAAACTTGGAATTTTCAAATCAGTTCCATTTGATCATAACAATAGTTTAAATTGGACAATATCAGGAGATATCTTTGCTGGATACAACAAGATGAATAGAAGATTCTTAGTAGTTGATGAAGTATTTAATGCAAAAGCTAAATATTATAGTTATGGAATAGGTCTTAAAAATGAAATAGGAAAAGAATTTAGATTAAGTGAATCATTTAGACTAAGACCATATGGAGCATTAAAATTAGAATATGGAAAAATATCTAAGATTAAAGAAAAATCAGGAGAAATTAAACTAGAAGTAAAGCAAAATGATTATGCTTCAATAAAACCAGAAATAGGAACAGAGTTAGTATTTAGACAATTTTTTGGGAAAAATGCATTGAAAACATCTTTTAATATAGCTTATGAAAACGAGTTAGGAAGAGTAGCTAATGGTAAAAACAAAGCTAGAGTAGCTGGAACAGATGCAGATTGGTTCAATATCAGAGGTGAAAAAGAAGATAGAAGAGGAAATATTAAGTCAGACCTTAATATTGGATGGGATAACCAAAGAGTAGGAATAACTGCAAATACAGGTTATGATACTAAAGGACATAATGTAAGAGCTGGAGTAGGATTAAGAGTTATATTCTAGTAAGTATAATTTATTTTTTTAAAAAGAAGGTTGAGTTTTCAATCTTCTTTTTATTTAGTTAAAAATAATATAAAAACTTATCCATAAAAGAACAAATTTTTTATAAATTTTTACTATTATACATTAATACTTACATTAAAAAGTATCAATAATATTGACAAAATTACATATAAAAGTTATAATTATAATACGTTAAAATGACATTTAGATAAAAATACAAACAAAAGTAAATAATATTTTAAATTTAGAGAAGGCTTTGAAATGAATAATAATCTAGATAGAATGTAAAAAAATTTATGATCATTTGAAAAAAGATATGATATCCTAAAATATATAATACAATAGTATTGAAAATTTATTGAAAAGATGTTATGATCCATTAAAGTATCTAAGGTTGATATAATTATAAATTATTTATAACCATATAGGAGGGAAAGGATGATGTCTAGAAAAAACTTATACAATCTATTTGCTGTATTAGAAACCTTATTAGTAAGAAAAATAGATCTTATGAACAGTATGGACTAGATCATATTGATTATATAGAATCTCCTAGTGTAAAGCTAATAATATTTTATAGAGAACGTTTGATAAAAAAGCAAAAAGATAGAGATTATCAAAAGAAAAACTTAAATATTAAAAGAGGTGACTAGATGTTTCTAAGTATAATCATTAAGATATTTGTTAGTTTGGTAGTCCTAATTCTAGGAGTGTCTGTTGGGATGTTTTTAGGAGGAGGGAACGATCCAAAAGAAGATATTGTTGTAAGATATTATAAAAAAGATACACATGAAAATAAAACTAAATATAATTAAAGGTGAGATTTAATATAGTGAAACAAAAGAAATAAAAACATATTCAAAATGTCATAGTGAAGCTGTTATACTTATGTATGATGAAGAAAAAGATGAAGTTTTTTCATATAGTGATAAAGCAGAGGATAATTTATTTGTTGCAATAGCAAATATAAGACATTATTATGCAAGAAACTATGATACTTTAGATGGTTTCAAATTTATAGAAATAAAGAAAGCTAGCTATGATTTTTGGGACGATTTAAAGAAATTTGACTGTAATTTGAAAGAATTACATTCAACTGGTACTTGGAGTAATCAAAATGAATATAATACTATGAAAAAAGATATGGGAAAATTTAAAACAAAGAATAAATTCTAGTGAGAAGAAAGAGAATATGATAAAACAGGAAAATTAATTAATTAAACAAAATTTAAAGACAATAGAGAAATAGATTAATAAACTAGGAGGAGTAAGGATGAAAAAAATATTATTAGGATTATTTTTATTAGTGTCAGTTTTATCTTTTTCAGCAGAAAAACTAGTTAAGATAGAAAGTACTCGTATGGATAACAAAGGTATAGTTTATGTTATAGGAGAAGAAACACCATTTACAGGTATAGTAGAAAATTATAAATTTTCAGATGGAGATACTGTTTTAGAAGGGAAAATTCCATTTAAGGATGGAAAAATGGAAGGAACTTCTAAACTTTTCTATCCAAGTGGAAAATTAGCAAGCATAGCAACATTTAAGGATGGAAAAATAGAGGGTATACAAAAAGATTTTTATGAAAATGGTATAAAAAAGAAAGAAATTTCCTATAAAAATGGACTTCCGGATGGTTTAACAAAGATTTATTATCCAAATGGAAAAGTACAGAGTGAAATGCTTTATAAAAAAGGAGTACCAGACGGGATATCTAAAACTTATCATAAAAATGACAAAGTGAATATAGAGGCAACATATAAAAATGGAATACAAGTAGGAGTACAAAAAGATTACTATCAAAATGGGAAATTAAAAATAGAACTTCCACTTGATAAAAATGGACTTATAGATGGTGTTGTAAAGATTTACTATCCAAGTGGAAAATTAAAAGAAGAACAAAGATATAAAAATGATAAATTAGATGGAGTATCTAAAGTTTATGATGAGAGTGGAAAAGTAGTTGAAGAAGTAACATACAAAAATGGACTAGAAGTAAAATAAACTTAAAATAGGAGGAGTAAAAATGAAAAAACTGTTATTAGGAGTGTTTTTATTGGCATCAGCCTTATCATTTTCAGCAACAAGAAAGGTTTCAGCAGAAAAAATAATTATGGATCAAACTACTGGAATAGCCTATGTACAAGGAGAACAAACACCATTTACAGGTACAGTTGAAGTAAAGTATGATAATGGTAAAGTTCAAGCATTGATGGAAATTAAGGATGGACTATTAGACGGAAAAACAGTAACTTATTTTCCAAATGGAAAAGTACAATCAAGAGAAAATTACAAAGGTGGTTATGAAGAAGGAGTAAATATAATATATTATGACAATGGTCAAGTAGAATATGAAAAATATGTAAAAGAAAATGGAACAGTAGTTTATGAAAAACATTATCATCCAACAGGTAAACTAGACTTTGAGGCTACTTATAAAAATGAAAAATTAGATGGAATAGTTAAGAAATATGATGAAAATGGAGAAGCAGTTCAACAAGGATTATTTAAAGATGGAGTACAAATACAATAAGAGGCTATAAAGCCTCTTATTTTTTTTAAAAGCTTGAGATAACAAGATATTTTTGTTAAAATTAAATTGAAACATTGGGAAAATTATGTTAGCATTGAAGTAAAGTAAAGGGTTAGGAGAGTGGGAAAAATGACTGACAAAAAAGTATTATTTGTAAAAGGATATTTTAGAAATAAATTATTAAGAAAAACAATAACTTTCATAATGTTATTACTTTTCAATTTTAACATATTTGCTGAGGTAGTACCTGATCCTGCAAGTATAGGGACAAGAGCAACAAAAACAGCTTCAGGAATAGATCAATTAGATATAGCAGCACCAAATAAAAATGGAACAAGTTATAACTCCCTGAAAGAATTACAAGTTAGCGAGCAGGGTTTAATTTTAAATAACAATAAAGATATAGTAGCAAATACAAAAATAGCTGGTTATGTAGCAAGAAATAGAAATCTTGACAATAGCATAGCTGCAAATTTAATAATAACAGAAGTGACTGGGAAAAATAGAACTAATATAAATGGAACAGTTGAAGTTGCTGGTAAAAAAGCAGATCTTGTAATGGCAAACAGAAATGGAGTTTATGTAAATGGAGGAAATTTTTTAAATACTGATAGAGTGACACTAACAACAGGAAGTTTAGAGATGAAAAATGGAGATCTTGTTGCAATAAATGTGTCACAAGGTCAAATAGGAATAGGTGAGAAAGGTTTAAATGCTCTGAATCTTACAGAACTTGAACTTTTAGGGAAAACTATTGATGTATCAGGAGTAATAAAAGCTTCAAAAGAAACAAGACTATTGGTTTCAGCTGGTGGGCAAACATATGAGTATAAGACAAAAGAAGTAAAAAGTAAAGGTGAAACATATAAAGGAATAGCAATAGATGGAAAGTCAGTTGGAAGTATGTATGCTGGAAAAATAGACATAATTTCAAATGATAAAGGTGCAGGAGTAAATACGAAAGGGAACTTAGTAAGTGTAGATGATATAGTAATTACAGCAAATGGAGATATAACAACAGCACAGGTAGATTCAGGAAAAGACTTAAAATATAAAACTACTCAAAAAGTAAAAATGAATGGAAAAACTACTGTTGCAAAAAAAGTTAAAGTAAAAGCAAGAGAAACAGAAATAAATGCAAAAGTTGTAACAGGATATTTGGAAAAGGCATTAGGTAAAAAATCATTAGATATAGAAAGTGAAAAGACTAATATTACTGCAAAGATAGAAGCACAAGGGAAAATAAAAATAAATTCAAATCAAATACAAAATAGTGGAGAAATATTTGCAACAGAAAAAATAAATATAGCAGGAAATAAACTTAATAACAATAATGGGGAAATAAGAAGTAATCAAAAAATAGAAATAAATGCAAAAGAAACATTAAATGTAAAAGGCTATATTTTATCAGATGGTCTAACAAAAGAGGATGTAAAGAAAGAAGAAAATAAAAATACAGAAAATATAGCAGAAGTCAAGAATAAAGAAAAAGGAATAAATATTACAGGAGATTTAGATAATACAGAAGGAATAATAAGAGGAAGGGAAGTAAGCTTAGGAAACTTAACAGGGAATAATAAGGGAAAGATAGACTCAATAGGAGCCTTAACTTTTAATGGAAAAACAATAGTAAATAAAGGTGGATTAATAAGTGGAAATATTCAAGAACTAAATGTAGATAGATTGATAAATGATGAAGGAAAGTTATTATCAACAGAAAAGATAAATGGAACAGCAAAGGAAATAAGCAATAAAAATGGAGAAATCTCAGGAACACAAACAGTAAAATTAATAGGAGATAAATTAAATAATTTATCAGGATTGATTAAAAGTAATGGAAAAATAACACTTGGTATGAAGGAAACTTCAAATGTGAAGGGCTATATTTTATCAGATGGATTAACAAAAGAAGATGTAAAAAAAGAAGAAAATAAAAATCAAAAAGGAACTGAAAATACTAAAAATAAAGAAAAAGGAATAGAAATAACAGGAGATTTAGATAATACAGAGGGAGTAATAAGAGGAAGAGAAATAAGTCTAGGAAACTTAACAGGAAATAATAAGGGAAAGATAGACTCAATAGGAGCCTTAACTTTTAATGGAAAAACAA
>ERZ773022.1454-NODE-1454-length-15817-cov-5.953559_pt1 | contig 15817 bp, 15 predicted proteins | sample MGYA00580839_ERZ773022 | MGnify/ENA primary metagenome ERZ773022 (study PRJEB29015, sample SAMEA2738020) | human oral metagenome | biome: human oral; feature: human-associated habitat; material: dental | place: China | collected 2044 ... | reverse complement strand
CCGGGCCAAATATTCGCTCGCAGAACAAGCCGTCGCGCTCTGGCTTTTGGGTGCGGTAATTAATCGTTTCCGGCTTAGTGACTTCGCCGTGGCTCCATTTTAGGATATCTTCCGGGCTGGCAACCACCAAGCGTACCGCGTTAAAATCGCTAATACCTGTGGCGTTAAATGCAAATTGCGCCATCTTACGCCTCCTCCTTTATTTCTTCTATTTCATCAATATCTTGTACGCTGACGCCATCATCAATGTCGCCGATATCATCTGATTCATCCAGATAAATTTGATCATCATCGTCATCTTCGTCGTTTGCGGTTTGCGGTACGGTTTTATCGGCCGGGCCGCTTGAAGCGATGACATGTTCAGCGTCAACCGTATCGTCATCGTCGATTAAATCAACCCTGAGTCCTAATCCTTGCAATTCCTTGACCAGCACGTTGAACGATTCTGGCAGTTTCGGCCCGACAATCGGCTCGCTCTTAATAATCGACTCGTACGCCTTAGCGCGGCCGTAGACATCGTCGGACTTGATGGTTAGCATTTCTTGCAGCGTCGAAGCGGCGCCGTAAGCTTCCAATGCCCAAACCTCCATTTCGCCGAGGCGCTGGCCGCCATTCTGGGCCTTACCGCCGAGCGGCTGCTGGGTGACCATGGTGTACGGGCCGGTCGAACGGGCATGAATCTTGTCGGAAACCATGTGGTGCAGCTTGATCATGTGCATGACGCCGACCGTAGTGCGCTCCTCAAATGCTTCGCCAGTGCGGCCGTCAAACAATTGACTCTTGCCGTCGCGGGCAAAACCTGCTTTTTCCAGTTCGTCGGAAATTTGCTGGTCGCTAACACCGTTAAACGACGGCGTTGCCACGCGGTAGCCTAAAGCCCTGGCTGCCATTCCTAAGTGTGTTTCGAACAACTGTCCCAGGTTCATGCGGCTTGGCACGCCCAGCGGGTTCAAAATCACGTCAACTGGCGTACCGTCTTCCATGAACGGCATGTCTTCCACTGGCAAAATCTTAGCGACGACACCCTTATTACCATGGCGTCCTGCCATCTTGTCGCCGACGCTGATCTTGCGCAGCTGCGCGACGAAGATTTGAATTTGCATTAAGACGCCAGCTTTCAATTCGTGGCCGTTTTCCCGGCTAAAGATTTTGACGCCGACAACCTTGCCGCCGCCAGCATTGTTCATGCGCTGCGATGTATCGCGTACGTCCTTAGCTTTTTCGCCGAAGATAGCGCGGAGCAAGCGCTCCTCGGAACTCAGTTCCTGCTCGCCCTTCGGCGTAATTTTACCGACCAGCACGTCGCCGGCTTTTACTTCGGAGCCGATCTGTACGATACCGTTTTCATCCAAGTGGCGCAGGCTGTCTTCCGATACGTTCGGGATGTCGCGAGTGACGATTTCCGGCCCCAGCTTGGTTTCGCGGACTTCAACATTGTAATCTTTAATATTGATACTGGTTAATTCGTCATCCTGTACTAGGCGCCGGCTTAGGATCACGGCGTCGTCCATGTTGTAGCCGCCCCATGGCATGAAAGCGACCAGCAAATTGCGGCCCAGCGCGATTTCTCCCTCGGCGATTGATGCGCCCTCGATTAAGACATCGCCTCTCTCTACGCGGTCGCCGCGGTTAACGCGCGTTTTTTGGTTATAGCAGCGGTCGTCATTGTTCTTAACAAAATGGCGCAATTCGTAAATTTTAACGCCGTCGGCATATTTGACATGAACTTCATCGGCATCGGCTTTAACAACTTCGCCGTCAGCTTCTGCTAAAATCAGATGTCCGCTATTCTTTGCTACGTCGCGCTCGATGCCAGTACCGACTGTCGCTGGCTGCGGCATAAGCAAAGGTACAGCCTGCCGCTGCATGTTTGATCCGGTCAAGCTTCGGTCTTGGCGATTTTTCTCGACAAACGGCACTAATGCCGCGGTTGAGCCTAAGATCTGGCGGTGCGCTGCGTCCATGAAAGTGACTTGAGTGGCGTCAACTTGCGATGGTTGCATGTTGTTTCTGGCGTTAACGCGCTCATCGCGGAAAGTGCCGTCTTCGTTCAGGATTTCGCCGGCGTCGGCGATGACTTCGCCCAGTTCCTGCGAGGCATCCAGGTAGACAATTTCGTCGGTCACCCGGCCATCTCTGACGCGAAGATATGGCGTTTCAATAAATCCGTATTCGTTAACCTTGGCATAGGTCGCCAAATTTAGCACCAGACCGACGTTAGCGCCTTCCGGCGTTTCCACTGAACAAATACGTCCGTAGTGCGTTGGGTGGGCGTCGCGCACGTCGAAGCCAGCGCGCTCGCGGCTCAAACCGCCAGGCCCCATGGAACTCAATCGGCGCTTGTGGCTAAGCTCTGACAATGGGTTAACTTCGTCCATCAACTGGCTCAGCTGCGAGCTGGTAAAGAATTCGCGCACCGCAGCGACCACTGGGCGGGCGTTAATCAATTGGCTTGGCGTAACGTTTTCCAAATCTGCTACGCTCATCCGGTCCATGGCGTTGCGCTGCATGCGCAGCATACCGACGCGGAACTGGCGGGCAACCAATTCGCCGACTAGTTTAACGCGCCGGTTACTGAGCGAGTCGATGTCGTCGGCCGGTTCTTGGGTGTTGTTAAGCCGGATCAGCTCGCGGATAATTGCTACCAAATCGCTCATCTGGAATGTCCGGTTTTCAGTCGTGTTGGCTACATCCAAGCCCAAGCGCTGGTTTAGTTTATAACGGCCAACCCGGGAATAATCGAACCGCTTGAAATCAAAGAACATCCGCTCAATCATCTGGCGGGCGTTATCGACCGTCGCCAAATCGCCCGGCCGCAGGCGGCGGTAAACCTCGATTAGCGCTTCGTTCGCGCCGCGGGCCGAGTCTTTATCCAGCGTTTCCTCAATGTATTTGACATCACCGGTGTCAATATCGGCAAATAATTCTTTAATCTCGCTGGTTTTTGGATAGCCTAATGCTCGCAGCAAGGTGGTAATCGGCATCTTGCGCCGCCGGTCAATTTTTACGTAAATTACGCCGTTTGGTGCTGTCTCCAGCTCCAGCCAAGCGCCGCGGCCTGGAATCATTTTAGCGCCGTAGAATCTTCTTCCGTTGATTGTATCAGCCGTAAAGAACACGCCCGCCGAGCGAATCAATTGGCTAACGACCACGCGCTCCGTGCCGTTAATAATGAACGTGCCGCGGTCAGTCATCCACGGATAATCGCCCAGGTAAATTTCCTGCTCCTCAACCACGCCGGAGGTTTTATTGGTCAATTCCACCGTGGCGTGCAGCGGCGCCTCAAACGTCAAATTGTTTTCTTTGGCATATTGGTCGGTGGATTTTGGCTCGCCAAAATAATATTTGCCAAATCTTAGCGACAATTTCTGACCAGTGTAGTCATCGATTGGATTAATTTCTGAAAATATTTCGCTCAAACCTTCCTCGACGAACCAGCGCCAAGAATCTTTTTGGTGAGCGATTAGGTTTGGCAGCGGCAGTGCGTTATCACCAGAGGTGAAATAGACGCGATCGCTGCTTGTGGTTGGATTTTTTGCCACAGGCGTAAACACTCCTCGCTTTGTTTAGTGGTTAATAGACGGCCGTGAAGATCTCTAATCCATAGCCTAAAACCACGATTTGCCCGCTCGCAATTTTCACCCGCCATGAATACACTACTTCTCTGAGCGTTCATTATGACGGAGATCGTCAATAAAATCAAGGGGTTTTACGGAGATTTATTCTTAAGCGGGGACTGGGACTTCTTCAGTAGACCCAGTGCGAGCTGGAACAGGCTTGCCGAGCGGACTTTTTGAAGAAATGCCCAGTAGCGAGCGAGCGGTGTTACTTAAAGCTTCGCGTATGTGACTAGTCCGAGGAGTTTCAAATTCCACATCATGCCGAAAGTAAAGCCCAGACACTCCGCCTACAGCACCGAACGACCCTCCTTCTCCACCATGCTTTTCATAAGTACGAGGATTAATATCTCTAACAGCATCACCAAATCTTTTATCGGCGCCAGAAGAGGCGTAGGCACAAAGCTTAGTAATCCTACTCCCCATAGATCGACCAAAATCCTTTCGTGCCTGATCTACCATACTCTGGAGATAGTCTGGCCAAGCCTCCTCAGTATCATCACTCGCGCCAAAAAATCCCATGTACATGGGATTGCCCCCTTCGTCATCGTGTCTATATTTAGGAGCATGCCTCTCTTCAATAAGTCCCATTCTAGCAGCAGCAAGTAAAGCGCCACTACCGAGATTTCGTACTACGTAAATTCCAGAATTTAACCTGTGCGCCTCACGCCTTAAAGACTCTGGGCCATTTTTACTGTAAATAATACGCATTAATTCAGAATCTGTCTGTCTTTTATCTGTAAGGTTTTTTGCACCTGACCACATATCACAGATAGTCATTTGAGTCTCATGGTCTATACGATCTGGTGTCAATCTACCTACCTCTACCCTCATTCTTGCTTGTCCCTTCCATTCCTTTAATTTTATTCACCAGCATATCATGAATTTCCTCAATTGTCCCGTCCGCCGAAATTACTGGAATATCGTATTTCTTGGCAATTTTCAGATAGCCATTATTAACTTTCTCTTGAAAATCCTGCCCGCGCGACTCAAAAGTATCGGGATTTTTCAGCTCGCCGCGCATGGCGATTCGCTTTGCTCGCTTGTCATGGCTCAAACTCAGAACGATCATAACGTCTGGCTGCAAATATTTCTCATCGGTAAATAATTTTGTTAGCCGCAGGATTTCCGCCTCGTCATACCCCTCGGCTTGACCCTGATAAACCAGCGTTGAAATGTAATTGCGCGCACTCAGGACAATCTCTCCGCGCTGCAAGGCTGGCTGGATCTTCTCGCGCCACAGTTCCCGCCGCGCCGCCGAAAATAGCGCCACGTTAACGGCCGCCGACCGCGCCAAATCGCCGTTTTTAATAATTTTCCGCAATTCATTGGCTATCGGCGTTGATTTTTCTGGGTCATCACTGCCAGGCTCTTCGACCACGCAAACCGCCTGTCCGCGCGCCCGAAAATACTCCGCCAGTTTCGCTACTTGTGTTGATTTGCCCGTGCCGTCGTTGCCCTCGATGACGATGTATCGACCGGGACGACTCATTTGATGCCCTTACTTAACCCAGTGATAGCCGCTGGTACGTGCCGCTGATCCTTAAACGCCCGCGGTAGCATCATTTCTGGCCGCCAGCTGCGGATAAGCTCGGTGAGGTCGTCGGTGTGCTGGTACTTACCGCTAATGCCGCCGCGCCCGCCGGCATAGCCGCCATCAACCGGCCCAGTCTGGTGGAAAATTAATTGCCCGATGCGCTCGCCGACTGGCAGTACCACGCTTTCATGCTTGTTCAAATTGTAAATCTCGAGCGTAATCCGATTGACATAGCCCGGGTCGATCCAGCCCGCATCAAAACACACCGCCACGCCGTTACGACCCCACGAGCTGCGGCTCTTCACCTCAGCCGCGCCGCCATGCGCCCGAATACCCACGAACTCATGGGTATGCGCCAAAATCCGCTCGCCAGGACGCAGTACAATGATCGGATGCTCATCCGGAATATTACGAAACCGCGTAAAGCCGTTATGTTCGCACCACTCGGCGTGCGGTATCGCCATCAGCGGCCCCTTGAAATACCGCGCCACCTCCGCTTCGTCAAATGGATTATAAACGCTTGACTGATCGTCAAATTCCTGTTTATAAAAATAATGCCCCAGCGTAAAATCTAGGCTAGCTTCTGACACATTGTCCGGATCAAACGGCGTACATACAATCGTCCCCTCCTCGATCGCCGCCAAAATTTCCCGGTTTGAATACACGCTCATGCCGCGCCTCCTCTTGTTTATCTTACCTCACTCCCCCGAGTGATTCTATTATGACAATATTTTTCCATCAGGGCAAGCTTTTCGTAGATTTTACATCATGCTAGACTGGGGCTATGGAGAAAGCCATCATCGTTGCCTATGATACCAACCGCGCCATTGGCTGGGGCGGCGATTTGCCGTGGGGACGCAGCCTACCGGCGGATTTGGCGAATTTCAAGCGGCTAACCAAAGGCGGCGACGTCATCATGGGCCGAAAAACCTTTGAATCAATCGGCTGCCGTCCGTTACCAGAGCGCGAAAACATTGTCATTTCTTCGCGGCCAACGGGCGTTAAGGGTGTGCTGACCGCCATGAATCTGCCGAGCGCCCTGGCATTGTCGCGCTACCCGACGTTCATTATTGGCGGCGTCCGGGTGTATGGCGATGCGTTGAAAATGCCGAAAATTGATACTGTTTACGCCACAGAAATTGACGCGTCATTCCCAGATGCAGACACTTTTTTCCCGGAACTGGACATGGCTGTCTGGCAGGAAACTAGCCGCGTCCATCATCCCGCTGACGCTGAAAATAAGTATGATTTTGATTTCGTGACGTACCAACGGGCTGTTTAGAGTTTATGGCTTGACAATGGTTATGTTTTTTGCTATAATATAGAACTATGAGCTACTTTATTGAAAGGGAGTCTGATTCTTATGGAACAGAGTAATAAAAAGCCAAAAAAATATGAAACGATACCATTTTCGGATTTAGCTTTTTATATTCACCCTAATGCAAGGCAAGAATTGCTGGCATCAAAAGCTTTAGAGGAAGGGAATTTCTCGGATGATCCGTCAGTTGTATACAACCTTAGGTTTTTCAACCGCTCCACAGAAGACGGCAGATCTACGCTGGTCCTTGAAGAGAGAAAAAGAAAGGAAGAAGCTTTAAAAAGATGCAAGGATATTGGTGAAGTTAGCATGGTAACTTGTGCGCTCAGCGAGCTTCCTTTAAGGCATATCGATATACTTTTTGGTCCAAGTAGCGAGTATGGCGATTCGAAGGAGCAGCCAAAATATTTAGAAAGGTTGCGAAGAACCGTAGCTGCACCGTATTCAATTAAGGTTGAATCGGATTTGAGTCAGTCTGAATTTAAGCTTATAATTGGGGCATTTTTGTCGGAGTATGTAGCAGACAAACACGGAGACAGAGCTGCTATACGAGCGGTTAGCGGGCAGATTATAGTTGATAGTATTGACGAACAAGACATCCCTCATGGTAGAATTATTACTAGAGGAGAGTTTTTTGAAAAAATGGCTGGCGGTGTTTTGTCTTCCAAGTCTCCTGACGACTCTGCTACACTGAAATCGGCGCGGTTATTGCCGAATGGTGCTTATAGCCGTTTAACTGAATATCATCAATGGTAAAGTCATCAATATTCTTAACATCTGGATTCAGCCACAGTTTCGGCAGCGGCAGCGGACGGCGCGATAGTTGCTCATCGACCTGCGCGCGGTGATTGTTATAAATATGCGCACTATTCAGGGTGTGGATGAATTCGCCGGGCTGCTTGTTGGTCACCTGGGCGATCATCGACAGCAGCAGCGCGTAGCTGGCGATATTAAACGGCACGCCAAGGAACATGTCCGCCGAACGCTGCGTCAGCGCTAGATCTAGTTTATCTTTCTCGCCATTTTCACCTGGGCGAACATTAAGCTGGAACATGGTGTGACACGGCGGCAGCCCACCAGCTCGGGCGATATCGTCAATTTCCGCCACATTCCAGGCGCTGACAATGTTGCGCCGTGACGTCGGATTATGTTTTATCATGTCGATGGCGTTTTGAATCTGGTCAATCGTCCCGCCCTTACCGTCCGGCCATTTGCGCCACTGCACGCCGTAAACTGGACCCAAATCACCCCACTCCTTGGCAAACGCGTGGTCAGCCGCGATTTTTTTAATAAACGCTTTCATGCCAGCGCGCCACTTCTCGCCATTGATTTCTGGAATGCTTTGACCGGTTTTCTCCAGATAATTCTTGTACGGCCATTCGTCCCAAATGTGTACGCCGTTTTGCGCCAGATATTCAATATTGCCAGTACCTTTGAGAAACCATAACAGTTCATGTGTCACGCTGTTGAAATATAATTTCTTGGTGGTCATGGCCGGAAACCCATCCGCCAAATCATAGCGCGTTTGCACGCCAAACACCTCGGTCGTGCCCGTACCGGTGCGGTCGCCTTTTTTTACGCCATTATCACGGACATGCCGTAGGGCGTCTAAATATTGTCTCATACTTCCCTCCTCGCCTTTCCTTAATTATGACAATATTTCAATACAAACACAAGTGAGATTGGCGGTAGTTTTAATAACGTCACGCTATATTTAGCGTATTTTTATGATTTCCAGCGCTAATAACTGGTGCTTATGCTTCGATTTGCGCCAAAGGAGTTATATACTAGACAATAATGCGCGAACCAACGAGAGAATATATATTTCCGCAAAGCCCAGAGGGTCAGAACAGTGTGGTGATGGATATACTGGAGCTGCCTGTGTATGAGCTTGAAGATGATAAAATGCGGATTCATGATGTGGTTTGGGGAGATTGCGATATTGGCGACAGGCAGCCGTATGATTCGCTGCTGATGGACTTGGCTCGTTCGCCGCTGTTTCGCCGGCTGCAAGCAGTGGAGCAGCTAACTTTGCCGCCGCGTTTTGCGACTTTACCGAATACGACGTACTTTTCACGGTGGCAGCATATCTGGGGCAGTTTGGCGTTTGTTCGAAAAATGACGGAGGGCGATGAGCGGTTTGACGATCGGCAAAGAACCGTGCTGGAGCTGAGGACATTATTTTCTGATGTCGGACAGACTGCTTTTTCGCATTTGGGCGACTGGATGTTTCAGGGGATTCAGGGCGGCGAGAATTTGCATGATCAGGATTTGCGGGAGTTACTGGAAACGTTTGGCGTTGATGCTCTGCTGGAAAAATATGGATTGACGCTTGATGAGACGGTATTTCCAGAGATTGACGATTGGGTGGAGTGTCCGTCGCCTGATTTGTGTGTTGACTGGGTTGACTATGGTTTGCGCGAGATTTTGCGCTGGTCTGGCGGAGCTACGGATATTACTCGTTACCAGCAGAACCTGCAGAATCCTCAATCGCTGTTTCGGATTAACGATCAGCAAATGCTGGAGGTGACGAATGAGGATTTCGCGCGGCGATTTGCAGCTGGGTATAGTATTTTACCGACCGAGCACTGGAATCAGCCTGTTCATCGCCTTCAGTTGGAGCTGTTGCAGACAGCGGTGAAACGAGCACTGCTTGAAAGTTATTTTAGCGATGGTGTTTCCTTGGCGTATCCGGTGCATCCGCGCGACCGAATATACGGCATTGATGCGGATTTCCGATTTGCCTTGTCTACGGTTGGCGACGGCGGCGCACTGTCTCGGACGATGCAAACTATCGCCTCTGACCAGCGGCAGATATATGTTGCAGCTAGGCGGCTGGATTTACACCGGTTATTCTCGGATGTTGCCGCCTCATTTCCCGATTTTCCTGACCCGCTGCAATCGTATTGCCGGCGTTCGGAGGAGTTTGGTCTGGTTTCGCCGCATGTGGAAATTGCCCAAAATGATAAGGCTAGACAAGGGATTCTGAATGAGATGGGGCGTGTCTCGCTGGGTCTGCCGCCAATGAAGCCTCGGTCAATTGACCCCTCTGTTCTGGTTGACGGACAGGCAGTGAAATTGAGCAAGATTGATCCGAGTTTTGGGAATTATCTGGCAGGACAAAATGAAGCGATGCGGCGCGGTTATCGGGCGGAATTGTTGGTAAATAGAGAGTTCGGCAGGAAGCTGCTTGATTTATGCCAGCGCGTCAATGACGACTGGCCAGACGCTGTTCGGTGCCAGCGCAACCCGGACAATTTGCGAGAAATCGTCAGGCAAGCCGGGATGTGTGGCGCCGGACGTCGGTTTGACGGTATTTATGAGTTGTGAGTTTTTTAGTAGCTAATTGTATAATTGGGCGTGGCTGCCGACAGCGGTAAAGATAACCGTGTCGCTTGACAAATAGCGAAAATGCAGCCGCAGGTCGCCGCCGGCACTGATGGAATAATGTCCACTGTATTCACCGGTCAAGGCGTGACAGCGCAGTTTGGCGGCGTGCGGGTTTTTCATGAACAGTATGAGTGAGGCTTCAGTCTTTTTACGCTGCTTTTGAGAAAGTTTGGCAAATTGTTTATCAAAGTTCCGGTGCGTTTTGATAACCATTTACAGACTCCGCAAATGAGACACTAAGTCATCCGGGTTATCAAATGTCTGAATATTCTTACCCTCCGCAATATCCTGCTCCGTCTCCTCAATAATCTCTTTCAGGTACGGCGTCGGCTCCAGAGGCGCGCTGAGCGTCACCCGCCCGTTTTCCATCGCCTCGCGGGCGGCTGCCATCACGAAAGCGCTGGTACTGAGCCCTAGTTTCTTAGCAAACTGGGCAATGGCAGTTTTAGTTGCTTCGTCGGTACGTATGGTTAATTGTGTGCTACTCATAAAGCGATTATAGCGCAAATACTATACAATTGCAATATACTAGTGATACAAAAGCTGTCAAATCTATGACAATTTGCTCAATACCTTATCTACCAGCCCGTATCTTACCGCTTCCTGAGGACTCATCCAGTAGTCACGCTCCATGTCGGCCTTGACTTTAGAGAGCTTCTGATCAGTGTTTTTGGCCATGATTTTCGCCAGCATTTCTTTCACTTCCAGCGTTTCTTTTAGGTCGATTTCCATGTCGGTCACCTTGCCGCGCGTGCCGCTTGACGGCTGATGGATCATCACCTTGGCGTGCGGCAGACAAAACCGCTTGCCTTTGGCGCCAGAGCTGAGCAGAAATGCGCCCATGCTGGCCTGCAAACCAATGCCATAGGTCGCCACGTCCGGCTTGATAAAATTCATGGTGTCGTAAATCGCCATGCCATCATACACGCTGCCGCCCGGACTGTTAATGTAGAGCGAGATGTCCGCTTCTGGATCAACATACGCCAGATGTAGTAGCTGCGCTACCACGCTGTTGGCGGTGTGCTCGTTGACTTCCTCGCCGAGGAAAATGATCCGCTCATTAAGCAAGCGCGAATAAATATCAAACGCCCGCTCGCCGTCGGCTGATTTTTCGATGACAGTAGGAATAAGGTAGTTGGTCGGTTTGTTCATAAACATAATTATAACATAATTATGCCTAATGTTTAGAATCAAGCTAATGCGGCTTTTTCTTATCGGTTTTTCTGGCGTTTAATAATAGTTGGTTGCGTTCGCTGGTGCGTTGTTTGGCTTCTGCTAATAGCGCTTGTCCTTCGGGTGTGTCTAGTTCTATAATTCTCATATATTCGCCTTCGCTGCCGTATCCGGAAACCGCAACGATATTCAGCTGTTCGTCGGCGTATAGTACGTTCTCTGTGCGGTCGCCAGGAATAAGATCGCGGAACAGGCTAATATCCAGCAGAGCTGTCTCCCTGCCATCGTTCCAGGTAGCAAATACGCCGATCGTTTTCTGTGCGTCGGTAGACTCAAACGGCGTGTTTTCATCTTTTACGCTTTGGACGATCGGTCCGAAGAATAGCGTGTCAGCGTCTGGCAGTATCTTTTTCAGCACATGGTCTTTCGGCAGTATTATTTCCGCCCCGAACAGCTTGCCGGGTTCGTAGGATAACGGATACGTTCCTGGCTCTGGTTCAATGCGGATTACTCGCCGCCGCGGATCCAGGAAAGCTATATTTGGCGGTGAATAAATCGGCAGACCTTCTGGCGACTCTTCTTTGTACGCGCCGGAGTTTCCCATAACGGAGCGCGGCGAGGCGTATGGATCTACTGTGCCATCGTAATTATTGATCAGTCCGCAGCCGCTGCGAATGAGGTTTTGGATAGTGTCAACTGCGTACAACTGCGTTGGTTTGCCGTTTGCGTCTTCCAGATGGCAGTTCATGACTCGTTCGTGTCCCAATCCTTCGCCCAAACCTCTGGGACTTAGGAGGTGGCCGATTTCATGAGGGTAAACGCCGCTGTCAGGCTTACCTTCCACCGATATACGAGCCCAAGGGTAAGATCCTTTGCCTTGATAGATCGCCTCGCCGCCAACCTTATCGTTTTCTATGCCTGCGCAGTCGATGACCAGCATTACTATCGAAGTTTTGTCTAACTTGGCATGATAGTCGTCTGCTATTCTTTCCAGCTGGCTGTTGGAATAATATGCTTCCGTCGTTCCCTGTTTAGTTTGGCGCGAACTGTCGGGTTCGGCATTGTCGTTGAAAAGTGCGGTGTTAAAGCGGTATGCGCCGCCGGTTGTGTGAGTAATTCGGGTAGTTTGCTCGGCTATATCTCTTCTAATCTTATCGTCGCCATCATAACGGGCCAAGCCGTCGGCAGCAACTGTCACAACACCCAGATTGATGGTGACTGGAGAAAATTGCGGGTTTCTTTCTTGATACACACCAGGCGTGGGAATGTGAGGGCTGTCGCCGGATAACCAAAAATATACAGCTCCACATGCGCCGCCTAAAAAAGCAGCTTCAAAAGCAGCTTTAAGAAAGCACCGCCTGGATATTTCGTCTGTTCTGCCTGAAAGAGTCCGAGTTAAGCTTGACATATCATTGGCGTATATTTACCGTAAACCAGGTCCGCCGAAATTACGAATTCAGTTTTACGAGCTTGTCGACAGTCTTATCGGTGATCATTCTGTTGGCGATATCGCGGTGAACTTCCGGATTATCAAACTGGGCGGCGGTTTTGGCGTCCTTGCCGTACTGCTGTTTGAACACGCTGATTTGCTCCAGTAATTCTTCGCGCGACACTTCAATTTTCAATACTTTCGATAATTCAGCTAAAACTAATCCGGCTTTCACCCGTTTTTTAGCTGTTGGACGAGCTTCTTTTTGTTGCCAATCGTCCTCGTCTTTGAACTTTTGCGAACTTAAATAACTATCAAACGACAGCCCGCGGTACGCCAAATTCTGCATCAAATCCTGCTTTATCGACCGCAGCTGATCTTCAATCAGCAGTTCCGGCAGCGCAACCTTGCTAAGTTCTGTCAGTTCGCTAACCAGCTCGTCTTTCAATTTTTCTCCCGCTTCGCGTTTTTTCTGCTCTGCTAGTTCGCGCTTGATGTCGGCTTTTAGTTCTTTCATTTCGGTGAATGGCCCGCATTTGGCGGCAAATTCATCGTCAAGTTTCGGTAATTCTAGCTCGTTTACTTTGTGCAGTTTGACGCTAAACACGACCTTTTGCCCAGCCATTTCTTTAGCGTGATAATCCTTCGGAAATGTCAATTCCAGGTCGAATTCGTCGCCCGCTTTATGGCCGGCCACTCCCTCTTCAAAGCCGGGAATAAATTGTCCGCTGCCTAGCTTTAGGGCGAAATCTTTAGCTGATCCGCCGTCAAACGCCGTGCCGTCCTTTTTACCGGTGAAGTCGATGATTACTTCGTCGCCGTTTTTCGCGGCGCGCTTGGCTTCGGTTTTCTTAACATAGCTTTGGCGGATGCGTTCAATTACTTCGTTGACTTCGCTGGCCTCGACTTTAGCGGCGGCTTTTTTGGCTTTCAGGTTTTTATAATCGCCCAGTTTGACTGGCGGTACAACTACTGCTTCGGCTGTAAATTCTAGTTCTGCGCCAGGTACAAACTTTTTAACCTCAACATTTGGGCGCTCTAACGCTTGGATGTCTTCGTTAATAAAGGCTTCGGCGACGGCTTTGGAAATGGCGTTTTCTAAAATCTGCTCCTGCAAAGCGCTTGGGCTAACGTGTTTGGCGGCAACGCTGGCGGGTACTTTACCTTTGCGAAATCCGGGAACTTTAATATTGCGCGCCAATTTTGCCAGGGAAACTTGCTCGGCAGCTGCCAATTCGCTCGGCTCCAAAGAAACCGACAATTGGACTTTGGTGTCTGATAATTTTTTTACAGTCGTCTTCATAGACACTAATTATAACAGAGATACGGTTATATCTCAAATAGCGAGTCGTCATCGTCGCTGTCGTAGCGCCGATCCTTGACAATTGTGATCATTCTGTCAAAGTCAACTTTTTGTTCGTTCGACTCTGCCAGATTTTTTACCGTATACATGCCGTTTTTAATTTCATCTTCGCCGATGAATACTGCGAATGGAATTTGTTTTTTAGCGGCAGTTTTAATCTGTTTGTCTAGCTTACGGCCAGTTATATCCAGCTCGGCTTTTACGCCTTCGGCGCGCAGTTTTTGCGCCAGCGTATCAGCGCCGGGCAGCGATTTTTTGTCTACGGGAATAAGATAAACATCGGTGTGCGAGGATAGTTGTGGCAGCAAACCGTGGACTTCCAGAAATTGCTGCATCGTCGTTGCGCCCAGACCAACGCCAACTGTGGCTACCGGTTCAACGCCAAACAGTCCGACCAGGCCGTCGTATCTGCCGCCGCCGAACAGCGCCCGGTTATTCTCTGGCGAATTGTCAAAGAACTCAAACACGGTGCCGGTATAATAGTCCAACCCGCGCATCAGCGTTATGTCAAATATGGCGTTTTTTATACCTTTTTTGACCAGCAAATCCATGACTTCACGAATTTGCTTAACACTAGGATCGTCAGCCAATTCTTCCGGCAAGTCGTTTACCGATTTCATGCCGATCATCTCTGCAAGTTTTGGCAGTCCTTCATTTGCCTGGCTACCGAAAATCTCAACTGCTTGCTGCTTAAATTCCTCTGCGGAAATTTTATTTTTTCTGTCAAGCAATTTGGTCATCATTGAGGCGCCGACGATATCCAGTTTCAAATATCCGTCCATTAGCCGGTTGATTAGCTGGCGGTTATTGACCCTGACGGTAAACATGTCCTGCTTGGCGCCGAAATTGATGATGCTGGCGTGTCCCATCTCAATAATTTCTGCGTCGGCTATGGCGCCGTCTACGCCGAACAGATCGGCGTTTAATTGCCAAAATTCGCGTTCTCTGCCCCGCTGCGGCCGCTCGTAGCGCATAAAATTGGCGATTGAATACAGCCGTGCTGGCATTGGCATTTCCTGCCGCCTCGCTGCTACCATCCGCGAGATTGACGGCGTCATCTCCGGTCTGATTGCTACCATTCGTCCGCCGCGATCCTGGAAAGCGTATGTTTGCTCGCCCGCCAGTTCTTGGCCTGACTTTGCCAAATAAATATCCAGCGGCTCCAGCAGCGGCGCTCCGTATTCCTCGTAGCCAAAACTCTCCACTGTTTTACGCCAAATGTTAAAAATGTAATTTTGCAAGCGCTTATCCTCGGGAAAATAATCCCGCGAACCTTTGTAGCTTTGGGTTGATAAGCTATTCATTATGATTACATTATGGCACCTTAGGACGCGGATTTCAATAATTGACCTAATCAAAACCGCCGCCCGCAATAAGCAGGCGACGGTAAAACGAAAACAAATCGGTTGTAAAATCAAACAAATTACGCAAGCTCGACGGTTGCGCCAGCTTCTTCCAGCTTTTTCTTTGCTGCTTCAGCTTCGTCTTTAGAAACTTTTTCCAGGACTGGTGCTGGAGCGCCGTCGACGATAGCCTTAGCTTCGCCCAGACCCAGGCCGGTGATTTCCTTGACAGCCTTAATGACAGCAACTTTCTGTGCGCCGACTTCTTTCAGGGTGACGGTGAATTCTGTTTTTTCTTCGGCAGCGCCGTCGTCGCCGCCAGCAGCTGGACCAGCCACCGCAACTGCGGCTGCAGCTGGCTCGATGCCGTATTCTTCTTTCAGGTATTTCTTCAATTCATTAACTTCCAGAACTGTCAATTTGACTAGTTCTTCAGCCAATTTTTTAATATCAGCCATGATATGTCTCCTTGATTATTAATTAATTTCTGAGTTTGTAAAATCTTCATAAGTCTCCGTGCAGCGATTGCAGCCCGAGCGCGTGAGCGCCCGGCGCGAAAAGAGGAGGCGTTGAAGATTTTATGAACTCAGGTAGATGATTGATTGCTAAACTTAAGCCGCAGCTTTGGCTTCGATACCGTCTAGTAA
>ERZ773022.1452-NODE-1452-length-15824-cov-5.758450_pt1 | contig 15824 bp, 22 predicted proteins | sample MGYA00580839_ERZ773022 | MGnify/ENA primary metagenome ERZ773022 (study PRJEB29015, sample SAMEA2738020) | human oral metagenome | biome: human oral; feature: human-associated habitat; material: dental | place: China | collected 2044 ... | reverse complement strand
TACCGAATATTAATAATAATATAATATATTATAATGAAAAATACTACAGCGGGAGAAAATACAGACATTATGTCGGTGTAAAAATAGATACGGTACGTCTCCAAGATGTCTCCAAGGTGTCTCCAAGCTAACTATAAGGTAAAATATCGAAAAAGAGCATTGATTTCTGTCAAATTGTCGTGAAAATCGATAGTATTCACAATAATCTCATCACCCCAGAAAATACTTTTTTTTAACAATACAGATATATACCCAATTATAGCAAGGCAGCTAAAAGGTAAATGGCGGTGTAAAATATGGAAATAAGGTATTATCGTCTGAGACAAAAAAACAGGCTACTCTTTTGGCGAGTAACCTGCTTTTGGGTAGTGGATAGTAATATTACAGCGGGTAACTGTAAAAAAAAAAACACCTTTTGCATTGTTCATTTTTTTGAGATTTTGGTTATAATGAATTTATTACCTGCTTTAGGGGCAGAATATTTTGCGTTAGGAGGAGGCAGACAGCCATTGTATTCCAACTCTTCGTATATGCGCCCACTGACTACTACTTTCAGTCCTGATTGTCGGAAGTCAGACTTTATGGGCTCCGAAGGATATACGGAGAGTATCCCTTCGGGATATTTGTCGAGTACTATCGAAAAAGTATCCTTAATGCCCGGGTAATCTATACAATCTTGTAATATAGTTGCGTCTACATTTGTAATCTCTATATAAGATTTCTCGTCTTTCTTTTTGCATCCACCAAAGGCTATAAACGCTGCCACGAGTAATAGTACGAAGGGGGGTGTTCTAAAAACTAACTTATACATAATTATAATATTTAAAATTGTTTGTATTTTACGGTGTATTTATTGGTATACACACAAAAGCCCTTGTTTTTTGTTACCTAACTAACACTGAATCTACTTAGTAATAGTCAAGTGACAAACCTTTCTATCTTCAAACATATCTGCCATAGTCCTCTCGTGTACAAGTTTTCCGTTAAGATATACTTTGGTATAGCCATGAACACTCTTCAAAGCATTATAGCGTTTGTGTCTATGAGCTACCTCCACCGTGATAGTATCTATCGGAAGAGTATCGGAGAGTTTTATATAGGTAGTTACTTTAGAGCAATTACCATTATAATCTCCATTAACTTTCTTTTCGTACATATATGCATTAGGCTTTGACAGCCAACCATTGGTAACCAAAATACAAGCTGTAGGATGAAATCCCGGTAAATTTTTCAGGAAGATCAAAGGCAAACTATCTCCCGTAAATTTATGTATAGTGCCGTCGGGCAATACCCTCCTTATTACTATATCATTATATTTTATGATACCGTGATTCCCCCCTGTGTCTATCAGAAAATTCCCTTTACTATCAAGATATTTAATAGTCATCCAATCCCGTGAGCAAGGGGGCAGAGGGGCGGGAATACAACTATACATATAGAATACTATTGCTATAACAGTAAATATTAAAAATTTTATTTGTGGTTTCATTTTTTCGATATTTTTTTGAAGTTAAACAATATCATCAAGGATGTATGTCGTAAATACACATTATCATACGGTTGTATTCATCTCCTTTAGGCCAACATATATGAGGTTCGGATTTCCCATTTTCTAATTGCATCCAATAAGCCTCATACCATCCATCGGCACTACCATACCATCCAAAATTCACATGTATAAATGCTTCTTTCCTTTTGATACATACCAATTTTTTTCGAGGAGAACAAGTAGGACCATTCTCTTCGTATTTAGTATAAACGCGTGCATTCTGTTTGTATCCATCAATTACAAAGGCATGACCATCCTTAAGACTGGGTAAACCCCAAAAATCTGATGTGGTAGTTGCAGAGTAATATAGAGGTAGTCTACGGTCTCTTAATTGCCGTATCATTCTATTGAAATCGAAGAATTCTATATCTGCGTCACCGGAATAACCATAATCTTCGACCAAAGATTTCCTCGCCCAACATACAAGTGATGTTGAACCGTCTGAGCCATATAATGTATAAATATTATGTCCTATATCTGCAAGCAATCGGGCCATCTCGTGATAACCCGAAGTCATAGAGTCACAAGGTATAGTGTCAGCATAAGAATTAGAATCGGGCATAATATCCCAATTAATATATTGAGGATGTCTATGATATCTCATAATCTGACCCATAGCTACCGCCACGCATCCGACTGGATAGTTTTTCGGAGTATAACAATTATATGGCTTTCTTTGTCCCCACCGGGTACTAAGTAATATTCCCGTATCATCTACAATACTGTCTTTTTTATGGGTATATCCTTCACAAGAACCTACCTGAAAACAGATTTTGTCTTTGAGTTTTTCTCTAATATAATCCACTCTCAACAATACAAAATTATTTTCATCTCTCGACAAGTCTTTCCAGTCATTTGCATTTGATACAATCAAAGAAGGAGCTCCCTTGTCGTTTTCTCCCTCATCTCTCAACCACTTATTAAAAGACATACTCATATGTAACAATGATAAAAAGCCTTCTGTCTCAGGAGAGATATCGTTAAAACTTATTTCAGGCAGATTATTTTCCGTAGAAAAACCAAATATAGGTTCGTTGCGAATATCTGCCGACGTTATCACATAACCTTTCGGATCAAAATTAACGGCATACATCTCTATTTGCCCATCTAAACCGGTAATAGGCTGCACCTTTACTACTTTGGCAGACACAAAACGTTCATCCATAAAAGAGATAAAATTTTTGGCTACTACCCTTGCTACTTTTTCATTGACATTTTCATAAGTTGTCTCCTGAGTAGGAGACATAAACGGTTTTGGGTTTTCTTTCTTTTCTTCGCACCCACTTAAAACTATAAATGCTCCTACGAGCAATATCACTGCGGATAGTGTTCTAAAAAATAACTTATACATAATTATAATATTTAAAATTGTTTGTATTTTATGGTGTATTTTGGGGCATATACACAAAAGCCCTTGTTTTTGTGTATTTTCACGCTGGCTCCATCCGACGAATTGGTTATAAAAACTATAGCCTGATACACAAAAAGCGAGAACAAGCTACTCCGTCTCTTAGCACCTTGTCGGTACTAAGCGGAGCGGGCGACAATGCCAAAGCGTGGAAGGTATTTACAGTGAATAAATTGGTGAAAATCAATCGACAGTAACTCGCAGGTGGCTACACACAAAACGTTCGGTACTTGTTTGGTACCGTGAACTCTCGGTAAGTCGATCGTTACGAAACAGCTTACAATAGAGTCTATCAAAAAAGGTATGATATACGTAAGCATATTTTTGTAAATATATTTTCGGCAAAAATAGCAATTATTTTTCAATCACCAAATTTTTCGGCGTTAAAATATAATCGTCAAAACGAAAAGTGCAAGAATTTAAAACGAAAAGTACAAAAAAAATACTTTTCGTTTTTTCTTTACCCCAACCTTTTCTCCGCTATCCCAATGTACTCAGGATTTAGCTCTATGCCAATATAATGCCGTCCAAGTTCACGAGCTACCAACGCCGTAGTACCTGCACCCATAAAGGGGTCGAGGACAACGCCGCCGACAGGACACCCCGCCAAGATACAAGGCTTGACTAAGTCAGGCGGATAAGCAGCGAAATGTGCCTCTTTAAGTGGGCGTGTCGGGACAGTCCAAACATCACGCTTGCGACGCATATATTTGCCGTTTATTACCTTCCAACGCTCGCCACCTTTGCATATAGTCTGTACGCCGAGGCAAGCCTTTTCGCCGAGCGATAACCTCTTACTGCCTTCTCTTACCATCTTCTTGCGACCATCATAGTTTGCAGGCTCCATTATAGCCTTATAGTCGAAGTAGTATTTTGGCGATTTTGAGAGTAAAAAGATATATTCGTGTGCCTTTGTGCAGCGGTCTTCTACGCTCTCGGGCATCGGGTTAGGTTTGTGCCAGATAATATCCTGCCGCAAATACCAGCCGCTATCTCGCAAAGCGAATGCCAAGACCCACGGTATGCCGATAATATCTTTGTTTTTATATCCTTTTGTATTAAAGGTGGTGATAATATCGCCGATATTGCTTGCATCTGGCTGTACGCCTGTACGCACTTTCTTACCTTTACCCTTGTTACTCCCGGCATAAGAATCGCCGATATTGAGCCAAAACGTACCGTCGGAACGCAACACACGGCGGCACTCGGCAAACACCTCCATCAGTTTATCGACGTACTCTTGCGGTGATTGTTCCAAGCCGATTTGACCTCTTACTCCATAATCTCGCAGGGCGTAATACGGAGGGCTTGTTACTATGCAGTTCACGCTCTCCGCCGGCAAAGACCGCAAGACTTCTGCAGCGTCACCATAGTGTATCTTGTTAAGCTCCATACCAACGCCGCTTAAATGTTGCTTAAACGGCGTTGAAGTATGAGTGGGGGCGTAGTTATCGCCCAAATGTTTTTTGTTCATATTTATCTTGTTTTTAATAACATAATATCTTCGTAGCCGGCAGTACCGTTTACTGTCGTACGTATTCTATATTCATTTGCCTTTTTCAGCGGATTGCTATAACTAAACTTATCCTCGAGCCACTCTAATAGCTCAATGAGGCTCGACTTCTCGGAAGTAAAGAATGCAAACTGCGACGCACGTAGGCAGTTGAGAACCCGCAGGTAGTCCCGCAGCGTCCAGTTCATTTTATACGTCGTTACATCAGTAGAGAGATACGGCGGGTCACAAATAAAGAATGCTTTATCGTTGTTTTTGAACTCGTCAAACAACCGCATATAATCGCATTTACATATCTCCAGACCGTCTAAATAATCGCTCGCTCTATCATAGTCTTGCTTTTTGACAGAATTATAAAAGCTTTCTTTTCGAAGACCATTCAGAGAAAGAACATATTTAGAGCTAAACATTATGGACGAGCTAATAGTAATGTAATCAACGTATCCCACTTCCCGTTCGTGTTTGGCTATCACCGTCAATATATTCTCTTTCGCGTCCGATGATAGCCGTTGAAATCTTGGCATACTTCCAGTAATACCTCTTATTTCAGCAATAAGCTTGTTGGTGTTGGTAATATTGGCTATCCGTAGATGATAATCGTCGTAATCGTTGTATATCACTCGACACGTTGGCTTAATGTCTTTGGCTGCTCTCGATAGTAGCCCAGAACCTCCGAAGAGGTCGACGAATACGGTGTCATCAGGCAAAGTTTCAATCTTCTCCGCAAATAGTTTTACGAACTTACGTTTTTGCCCCTGAAACGGTAGCGGTGCTTGGTTGTAGTTTAGTTTGTTTCTATCCATTCTATATTTTCAAATTAATTATTACCTTTGTCTTCTCTCTCACATATTTTTATATAAAAACAGGTGTCACAGCACCTGACTTGAGGTATCTGCCTCTGTCAGTAGTGCTGTGACACTTTAAATGTTATACGGGAGGTGAGAGTCCCGTTTAAATGGCGGGGGCTTTTTTATACCCCGTAAATAGCCAAGAATCCCGATATATATATAGTAGAGAAACAGGCCATTTCTGCCCAATAGATAATGTTACCGCGTTTTATGGCTATTGTTCCAAACAAAACCGCTGCTCCGGCTACAACGTACCAATAACCGAGCAGTAGCGATAACACAACTGCAGCTATGGCACCGGTTGTGGCCGCTGTCAGGTGTATTTTAGAGTGGTACACCTCAATATAGCGTGGCGAGAATGCCACAAATATGGTACTTGCGGCAGCGATAAAAGCAATAAACTGATACCACCTGCCAGTCGTTACCGAAAGTAGCACGACCATAAGCGACATCGCGGTTATAGCCAGCATTACGCTAAAAATCCAACCTCTTTTGTCGAGCAAGTAATAACTCCTCGATAGGCTTGTAGGTACTCCGTACGTGCCTACTATTTTGGCATTAAACGCCAAAAACATAATCATTGAAAAAAACAATAATGCAATCATATTAATATTCTCCTTCTATTTGGTAAAGTATGCTCTCTTTTACCGTTTTGCCATCAGGCAAAATGGCGTTAAGTATCGACAGATACGGCTGCTGCGTCTCGTTTTTTATAGATTCGGCAAACGCAGTGCCGCCCGACAAGATATAGTCCACCACAACATTCTTATAGTGCTCGAAAAGTTTGGTTATATATTCGATGACCTGCGAAGTCATATACTGAGGTTCGGGATATTGCAGATAGTCTATACGTATTTGACGTATTTCTCTTAGCCGGCTCGCGGCATCTTTTGCAGAGTACTCCACAATGCTCTCTTTGGTGAATGCCTCGGTTCCGTCCTCTTTATACCACGTTATTACCGTTTTTTCACCGCAAAGAACACTCTCACGGAAGACAAGTTCACAGGTACGTTTTACAGCGACATTATTGTGCTCTGCGTCGGCAAAATACTTTGTCTCGCAAAGGTAACCTCTACTATATCTTCTCGCCTTATGTAGCCCTTGCAGAAGGTCGGCGTTGGTGTTCTGTATCTGCTGCTCGGAATACCCCACCAAATATGGATTCAAAACCTCGACCCATAGCCTTTGGCGCTCCGGTGTCTCTACAACTATCTTATCGTTCTCTTCGAACGTGCCGTTGCCGCCAGTGCGATATTCCACCTCCTTGTAGCCGTTTTCTGCAGCATGCACGCTACAATCACCAATCATGTTTGCCGGTTGTTCGTACCACTCCAACACTCCACTGTTTAGTCTTGCAAATCTCTTGTTCATTAACTATGAAATTAATTAGTTATACAAATTCTCCTTTTCTACTATCTGGCATCCAGCCGGTAGTCGTGCATTACTCAGCTTTGCCTGTAACGCAGCCCCATTACCTTTGTCCGTATAGATAAACTTCAAAGATTTCGCCTCGATAAACAGCTGATGTGAGTCAATGCTTACCGTTTCTTTCGGTATTGTTATCGTCTCCATACCAGTACAGTACCAGAAAGCGTATAAGTCTATTCTCGTTACGCTTCTTGGTAGCGTAAAGTTTTTTACCTTACTGCACGAATGGAAGGCGTACATCCCTATTCTGTTTAGAGAGTCGTTGAATACGATACCTGTAATATTACTATTTCTCCCTGCAAATGCATAGGGGGCTATCGTCTTAGTTGCAGAGTCCATAGTAAATACCCCACTGAAGTCTTCTGAGACAAACAGAAGAGCCTTGCCCGCAGGCTCTCGGCTGTAAAGCACCATATTATTATTTTGAGTCTCATACTTTGCTGTTGCCGTATAGTCTGCACCGATATATACTCTTTTTATCTGTGTACCCATGCTAAATGCTCCGTTGTTGGCATCAAATGTTATTATAGGCTTGTTGTTGTTTATCTCTAGCTCTCGTATCGAAGAGTCATAAAAGGTGAGAGAGTCAACTCTTTCAATATTGTTATTCAATACTAGACGTCGTATACCGTAGGAGCTCACAAACATTTCTCTTGGTATCCGCTTTACAGTATCGGGGACAGTAACCACTTCTGTCGGGTACAACAAAGAAAAATTACCTGTCAGTCTCCCAAGCATTACCTCCAGCGTTTTGTCTGTATTGCCACCGCTACGCCTGCCGTATAATCGTTTACCTTCAAATATATCACTCATAATCAATAGGTGTTAACCAAAACTTTACTTTCGTATATGTTGAACAACAGCCGGTATATTGTGTTAGGCTCTAACGTAGGGGCAGTATCCCCGCTCCATATTATATTGTTCGGCAAGGTAAGCGTCGGTATACCCGTACCCGTAGAAAAGATCAATATTGCCCACGTCATTTTGGTAGCATCGCCACTCGGCAGCATTATCGATATGCTGTCGCCGGTGGATAGCGACCTGTCAACGACAGTCTCCGTTTGTGGCTTCAGCACTATATTGCCGACAGCGGGAACATACTCCCTTGCATTGCCTACCGGGATGGCCGCAATACCATTATGAGCATAGTCCAACACTGATTTTAGAGCCCAATATATTCGTTCTCTTGTGTTTCCACCCGCGGATGCTTCGTCTCTTATCTGTTTTAGAAGTACCTCTATATCTTCGTATCTCATCGCTACAGCAATTCTAATGGTTTTACCCTTTTGAAACTATTATAGTTATGCAAAATAGCCCCCGGCAATCCAGGGTTATCAGTTGCGACAGCATAACACCAGCTATCATCATAACACGCTTTCTCCTCGCCGTTATAATATACGCCCATTAATGTTTGTCCTGCCACACCCAACCATATATGTTCCTTGAGGACAAGGTGTTCAAATTTAGTTCGCCCTATGTGTCTAAGGTCGCCATTAAGCCATACATATCCCTCCGTTAAGACGGTAACACCGTCTTCAACTTGCTGTTCTACGCCCGACAGTATTACCGCATTGCTGCCGAACAGCCCTCTGCATACTTGCTGTAGACACTCTCTGTGCTCGTCTACTGTCCGCACAAACGTTTCGTCGGCAGGGAAACCTGCTGCCATATTGCCCAATAATATCTTTCTCATCTGTTTACTATTGTATAATTGATTGATATTAATTTATATCTGTCTATCAGTGCCCTCATCCTGTCGCTTGCCTGTATGTCGGTAGGCAATACGACGGTAAAGCCCATCGCTACACCATAACGCGTGTCTTTGATAAACCACGCCTTGCCAAAGTGGAATTTTTGATATGTGGGGTCGGTGGCACGAAAAAAGAAATACCCTTGCGTCGAGCCCATCTCCTCGATATATATACGTCGCTGTACTTGATCGTACTCGTCGTTGAGCATCTTCTCGAGAAAACATACCTGAGGAGTAATGGTAAGGTCGTAATGCCACTTGCCAAACACCACTTCAAGACCATTTAAGGTATTATTAAGCACTGTACCGAGAGCCGCCAGTATCGCCTTTGCTATGCCTTTGAAAACTCTACCTACAAAGGCAAATCTCAATATTTTTCTAAAATCGGTCATATAGCGGAATAGGATTTAAAGGTTATTTCTGCCTGGTTGAGTTCCATATAGCCGGACATCGGCACGTACGTACTTATAATATCGGTCGGAGTGTTGTTGCCGTAGCTTGCACTCGAGGTCAATACTTCTGCTATGCGTACACCGTCTATCTTCTGAATGGTATCTATTAGAGACATATTGGAGTATATGCCATCGAAAGGCATACTCTCGAGGTATGCCGATATGGCTCGCTCTATGTTCTGTGTCGTTAAATTTTTAAGTGGGTCGTAATGTACGAGTAGCTTGACGCTAAACTTATCCGCATCGCCGCTCGAGAGCATTACCCTTACGCCGGCGTCTTTTACCCGAGCAACATATTCCGATACTTTTTTTACGGTGTCATGTTCCAGCCGGCTCGGCTTGCCATCCTTTCGTCCTGCTATTTTTGCCGATAAGATGCCGTTTCTTTCTGTCAGCGAGCAGTATTTTACTACTTGTGCGTCTTCGTTTATATCCAAATACACATCGGTGTCCGGAGGGAGCGTCTTGTCAAGTTGGAACGCTTTTATTTTCTCTGCATACCAGCTCAGTGTATGCGGACGAAGGCGATTGAAATGCTCTTCGAGTTTGGTGATACTATCGCCGGTTATCTTTTCGAGTATCATCAGCCCGTATGCAAGGGCATAAAATAGAAGGCTCTCGATGCTTACTGCCGAAAATTGCTCCTCGAATCCCTTCGAAGTGTCTATACCATACTTCTCGATAACGGCAGGCTGGCGCAGCCACTCGTCTGTGATTATCTTTTTCCACTCTTTTGTTGTCATTGTTATTCAAAAGTAAAGTCAAATGTGTAATCGAATATTTTAAAAGCGGTTTCGTCCTTATCTATTACTCCCGTTGCTGGGTTGATGCCGTGTGATGCATAATAGTCAAATACTTGCTTGTTTACTGCATTACCACTGTATGTTATTTCTACGCCGGGAGTAGGCATATCCGACACGTTCATGCCATTTTCTTTGGCGATATCGTAAGCCATATCAGCTTCTCCTGTAAGCACAAGAGCAATGTCTATAAATGTTTGACCCGCAGCCGCAATAGTTGTCATCATAGGAAAGCTCTCTTTATTTGGCGAGCGACAAAAAATAGTCCGGCTATTGCTGACACTACCCCCAAATATATTAACACCTTTTGCCACCACACAAGCCCACGCTTTACCGTGACGGCGTTTATCTCTTCTATTTTAGACATCATACGCTTCTCGCTCAGGTGTATAAGGCTGTCTACTTGCGAGACGGTCAGGGCTGTCGTCGTATTGTCTACGATATGCCTGTCGCTTTGCCTGCCGCTTTGTCTGTCGGTGGTCTGTGTGGCCGACCGAACGATGCGCCCCAGAGTGTCGTAGTCTACCACGTTATAGTCGATACGTTCGGCTGCCCATTCGGACAGCTCCTCGTTTGTCTCGGTAAGTCGACGGAGCAGCAAGTCTATCTTTCGGTCTGTAACTTGTGCCGTACTATCGACCTGTGTCGACTCTATTTTTGCGACCGTTTCATTTTTTACCGCTCTCTTTGCTGTAGTACAACAAATGGCTACTATTGCAATAGTTAATACTGTGATTGATTTAAAAGTTTTCATGCTTTTTTTGTTATAGTTCTGACGTTTTCAAGACGAGCGTTAAGTTCTTCTATTTCTTTGCTCATCTTCTTGTTCTCTGTCGCCAAGCGTTGAACGTCATAGCGGAGAGCAGAGTTCTCTAAGCGAAGTGCTGTTATCTCCTCTACAAGTATCTTGTTTTTTTCGACAAGCAGGTCGATGCTTGCCTGCATTTCGTGCAGGAAGTCGTTTTTCGATTTCCTACGACCGACAAGCCAAGCAATTACACTTGTTATGGGAGCAATGATATATCCAATAAAATTAGTCCAATCGTTCATAATATTACATTTAGGTCAACACGTCCATTAATGCCGTCAACACTATCAGTGACGGAATACTGCCAACAAACAAAGCTACTCCATCCCTTAGGCAGCTTTGGCTTAATTGCAGGATTAAATACAGCAGGGTAACTCGCTATCCATAAAGGTATATGTGTAAGTCCGCCGTTACTGCGATTATTAAGATATGGGGCATAGGAGTATATCCACATTTTATATCCATGCTCTTTTAGGCGATTTTCAAAAGAGAGTACCCATTTATCGAATGCAGCTCCTTTAAATACTATATTAGCGCCCTCTATGTCGAGGGCAAGAGGGAAGTCGGCTTTTCCAACCTCTTTCTCGATAGCTCGTACAAAACGGATAAAGGTGTCCGCCTCTGTTTTTGCATCGTTGCCCTTGGCAAAATGATAGAAGCCTATGCTCAGTCCAGCGGCTTTTGCTCCTTTGGCTTGCTCTATGTCCTGTTTTAGGTTGAAGTTGCCAGTTCCTTCGGTCGCCTTGATAAAGACAAATGATATGCCGTGTTTTTTTACGCGGTTGAAGTCGATGTTTTTTTGGTAAGCCGATATGTCTATTCCTTTGTTCATATTTTTCAGTATTTTATTCAAAATTACTCCACCCGTATAAGCCGCACAAAAACTGCTGTCATTTTGTCACAACTATATTAAACTCTCCCCCCGTCTCCTCATACTCTTCGTATGATGTACTAAATCTTAGCGTCCTTATTCGTAGCCCATTGGTGTTATTGTTCGAGGTGCTTACCCCCGACAACATAAGAGGCTGTGCGTATCCGCCATCAGGTTGCCAGCCGTGTAGGGCTTCCGTTAGGCAGTGTTCTAACTCAAAGTACTGCATAGCGTCTTGTTTTGCCCCGTCGGGAGCGGTCTCATAGCTTTGCGAATACACTGCAACCAAAAGGCGTACTCTTACCTCTACTGTAGCCGTCAGTCCACCGAGAGCAATATTCTCGTATGTGGTATCCGGAAAGTCTATCAATGCCGCGGGAAACGATACGCTCGGTCGTAACTTACTATTACTCTCTTGTCCAAAGTCTTGCTCTATCCATTTTATCAGAGGTACTTTTTCGATGATAGTACGCTGTAAGTCGAGATAATATCTGGCAAAAAAATTATTCATATCTTGTCCTTTTTATTTATAGTCTACGTCCAGTTCTATACCGATATCTCCGATTTTGAGAGAGCTTATCCGTAGCCCCTCTTCGAAGAACTCACGGCGTATTTCACGCACCAGTCGCTCTGGTGTGTTTTCTTCCGTATACAGACTGATTCCTACTCCTTTCAGAGGCTTCTCCTTAAACTCCCCTTTGTTTGCCTCTATTATGAGTTTGGCGTTCTGCACCGCAATATCGCCTATTAACATTCGGTGGCTATTACCGTCAATTAGGATGTCACCTGTCTCGCTGTCCAACAAAATTCCTTTCATTACTCTTTAAATGATATTTATTCAATGCTTAAACCGCTCATCCTCGAAATTCGACTTTACAGGTTCTTTCGTGCTTAGCTTAATAGTCAGACCTAATGGAGCCCCATTACCGGTAACAGGGTGTGTCGAAAGCATACTGCTTAATTTCGACAAGTCGTTATATACGTGTTCCATCCACTCTATCATCTTGTCTATCTTTACCAGACCGCTATTATTGCCATTGTTAGCTACAATGCCGTCTTCATTGAGTATTAGCGTGGTATCGGCTATCTTTGCCGACAGACTGTCGTACTCGGATGCCGCTATAACATATAGGTCGCCTCCTTCTATTTTCGATGCCAATACAAATGCCCCAGCTTTGGGAGTGAGTACGACTCCGCTCTGTCCTTCGGTAATCGGTTGCAGGCGTACGCCGTAATACTTCGTTCCTTCGTCCGATATGGTACAAGTACGTTCATTTATGTCTACGTCCACAACCTCGGCAAGCATCATCTCTCCCGTCTTTACCACTTTATTACAAAAGTCTGCGAACAAACTCCTCACCTCACTCTCTGTCATTGCCATAGTATATCAAACTTAATTTTTGTCGTCCTCCTTTATCGTCAAAACAACCTTCGATACTTTCCACGAAGTATTTTCCACCTCTCTCGGGAAAGCGTTCGTCTATAATTTCGCATACGTCGCCCTTACCGAAAAAAGGCATAAGAAAGGCAGTAATTGTACCTTTATACCCCTTATAGTCCTCTTGCTTTTGCAACTCATCTCTTACGGACTTCAGGAAGCTATCTGGGAGTCCTGCTCGTACCTTTACCTCCTTTATATTATCATACTTGCGTTGCTCCGACTTAGTGCGTTTTACCTCTCCTCGGGGAGACTTCTGCAGCAGATTTATCGATAGTTTCGTTTCCGCATCGTCCTTCTTGAACTCCTTGTCCTCTACCGTGTTCCACCCGATACGCAGCTTATGTGTTGGGTGTGGTATGGCATATCTCGATGCACCAACATATAGTATATCGGCATCAAAGTACACGGCACATAAGCATTCCCGCTGGAACCACTCTAATACATTGCGACCTGGTACGTTTTTGAAAGTTAAATTCTTCAGTTTGACATCAGGAATATACTCCGAGAGTTTTATATCCGTACCTGCGGTAAGGTCTTCGAGTACTCCCCTGATAGTCGTATCCCTGTAAGACTTCGTAAACATTACGTCCTTCAGACAGTACGAGTACCCCTCACACTCAAGTACCAGCGGCTGCGCGTAATTGATACGCCTTATAAAGCCTTTGAAAAAACAGTGCCTGTCGTAGTTATAGCCCAGCCAAACCTCTACACTGTCGCCCGTATGAAATACCGTATCGCTTGGTGGAGTAGCCGAAGACGAAAATATGGTCTTGTTTTTTCCTGTATTAGTAAGGTATGGGGTTAATGGCAAACTTATCGAACAGGTGTCGGCAAAGTTCTTTACACTCTGTGACCATTTGACGGCGGAAGGCTTTATCCCTCGAAAGTGAGTAGTAATACCCCCACTATTATTGACAACCTCTATGTCTGCTATCATTCTAAACACACCGTTCAACTCCTATCTACTATAAGGGTATCTACATAATCGCTCTCGAGCGTCATCGTAAAAGGACGGTGACGTATGCTACTGCCTTTTATCTCGGGCAGTTCGAGGCTCTCTACTACCACCTTGTTATTGCCCGGCATAAACATATCTGTCAATCCGCACCACAGTTCAAGAGGTTCGATATTTTTAGATATCTCTATCAGACGTTCGGTCGCCTCTTTGGGAAACCTGCCGTCCTCGCCCAATAACACACCTTTTATTGTTATCACCCAGTCGCCAGCCGAGAATAGCTCTTTGACCGTACCCTCACGTTCGGCAACGGCAGTTCTTATTATCGTATTGCGTCTATTACAGCTGATTGTAGCACAAGGAATATGCAGCTCCTCGCCCCCCGACACAAGTGCAATAGGCATCATTACGTCTATCCCCCGGTATTTGGAAGAAAGCCATACGCCGTCTGTCGTTTCACCGTTACGATTACCGACATCGACCAAGTACTTTTCTCCTATATTGCTACCCAATTCGTTATTTTTTGGTACCACGTATGGTTTTGCAAAATATGTCCTATATATATCCCTTATGTCTATTACTATATTGCTCATTGTGCATATCCTCCCTGTACTACCACTCTACCGAACATCTCAAGTATACGCGACTCTATATCGCTCGTACCCTCTTGTAAGGTCTGAGGATAAATGTTGATGTTGTCCAAGAACTTGCCGAGTGTAATATTAACCACTTTGGGACCACCCGAGGTGATAGAGCCGGCTATCTCTGTAGAGCCACTTGTCCCTTGTAGCTGGTTTTCTATTATCTTAGAATTGGTGTCCTTCCCATCGGTAGTAGTACCCTTTGGCATAAGAGCTTTCATCTGCGACTCCAACGATATTATAGATTTCTGATATGCTTCGGCCGCACGTTTTGCCTCGGCAGCTTTTTCGCCCGTCATGAATGGGGTGTTGTACTTTGTCATATCGAGGAGAGCCTTTTGCTCTGCTGTCTTCGCCGCCCATTGCCTTTGAAGCTCGGGACTCCACCCGTTTGGAGAGTAGTCGGTGGGAACGCCATTTTTATAATAAAATACCGAACCATCGTCTCTTATATTGGCATTTTCAAGTCCGTATTGCTTCAGCATCGCAAGTTTTTCCTGCCCGATTCGTCTGTTTTCTCTATTTACATATTGCTGTGTCTCGTATGCGACAACATATTCCATTTTATCGGCATATCGTTTTTGGATACGCTCTACCATACCGCTAAGGATAGCCTTTTTCATTCTATCGTCGTACTCGGAGTTAACCTCCTTGAGCCTATCTCTAAGGTCTGCTACGGTCATCTTTTCGGTATCGAGGTTCTTTAATAACTCCGGATACCGCCTTTGGATTTCGTCTATGAGTTTTAGTCTTGTATCTTGCTCTCCATTGTGCCGTATCAACTCATTCATGAGATGGTTTACCTCTACCTTCTCTGCAGCTATTTTTTGTATAGTGGGTATTGCCACCCACCGCTTTGTTATGTCGACTACGTTTGACAAAGAGGACACGAGTCTTTTGGTTAGTGGAAGCATCCGTTCGCCGACGGCAACTTTCAGTTGCGATATACCGTCTCGTAAATTAGAAATCTGCCCCTCTGTAGTTTTCGCTTGCTCCGCCATCATACCCATAAAATTCTTAGACTTCAATATCTTGGGTAGTGCCGTTATCATCTCCTCCGTACTTGCCAATAGCTCTCCATTCTTAGAGACCCCTTTGCCCGTTGCCTCTATCCAGTCTTTCTGCGATATAAGTAAGTCTCTAAACATCCGGGAGGCATCACCTTTTTGTCCCGTAGCAAGCTGCGAGTAGGCTGTCATCACTTGCTCTAAGGGCTTGCCCGCAGCGGCGGCAAGGTCTCCGAGCATTATCAGGTTTTCTCGGCTGTATCGACCCAACGACTGCAATTTGTTTCCGCCCTCTACGACAGATTCGAGAGAGAAGGGAGTTTTTTTGGCTATGTCGAAGTATTCATCCATAC
>ERZ773022.1450-NODE-1450-length-15834-cov-3.118005_pt1 | contig 15834 bp, 32 predicted proteins | sample MGYA00580839_ERZ773022 | MGnify/ENA primary metagenome ERZ773022 (study PRJEB29015, sample SAMEA2738020) | human oral metagenome | biome: human oral; feature: human-associated habitat; material: dental | place: China | collected 2044 ... | reverse complement strand
TTAGGAGAGCTAAGATTAACTTCTGATATTGATTACCTTGGCTCTCTCGATTATTTACCGAAAGATTATTTAGCGAGTTTGGGGTTCTCAAACAATGTAAAGACCTTCTTTGCTATGTATGGTACTGATGAGTATAGTGCTTTAGAGCTAAACGGGTTTAAGAATTTAATAGTTAAGGTTTTGTCTTATGAAGATTTAGCAATTATGAAACTCTTCTCAACCCGTAATAAGGATTTAGAAGACTTGATTCAGTACATTTTCCCTAAAATAAGTAGTTATTATGAGTTGAAACAGAAGATTGAAACTTATAGAGAATACTATGTCTTTAATTCTGAGTTACCTGAGTTGAACTTAAATCAGTTAGATTTCATTAAAGACCGACTTAGAAAAGAGCAGAAAGTTATTCTAGTAGAAGATTCTTCTATTTGGTTAGTAGATTTTCTAAAATCACTTCGCTTATTGACTTATACTCAGAACACTTTCGGAAAAGACTCTACGGAGCATTGGTTAAATAAGTCTTTAATTGAGGTTGCAACTCAAACTAATCTACTGGGGTATCTTTATGCTCACAAGGGTTTAAAAGTTTTAATTTAAGGGGAAGTTCATGACACTAAAAACATTACAAAAGCTAGACAAAGACCTTACTTATTTGATGAGAGAAGCTACGCTCGAAGAAGTTTTAACTTTCCTCGGTATACAGTATTTCGAAAGTGACCATAAGCACGGTACTGAGCTGAAATATGTTTATGAATTTGAAGATACCTATACATTGGCGATTGAAGTCTCTATTACGAAAAAGGAAATTAGGTTTTGGGGAAATATACGAGATTCTAACCACCTTTTAATTGAGCGCTCTTTTTGGGTCTGGTTAGACCAACATTATGGTTTGTTGTTTCTTCGTTTGATTTATTTGTTGAATAAAAGATACGGGTCTTTTAATCAGTACGCCTATAAAGTGAACATTCAAGGTGAATGGTTCGACCTTGAAGTAAATACCAGCTTATTGGACACTTTAGATAGTGTTCAGTTAAGCTTGCTCTCTAATTCCGACTTAGAAAAACTACACTCATGAACTATACACAAATTTGGAACACTCTCAAACACTATGCACACACTTTTTTAAGTTTCATGGATCAACACCTTTATGTCTTTATTGGGTTGTTGATATTTCTCTTTTTTAGTTGGCTTCGTATTTGTTGGAAGTTATTCAAACACGCACCAACTAAGGCAGAAAAGAAGAAAATTGTTCAATGGTGTCTTAACGGTTTGGTTTTCTTACTTTCGGTATCTTTCATTTTGCTATTACTCATTATAGGAGTAGGTCAAGTTATTTAATACTTGACTTATTCTTTTATTTGTGTTATAATAAGATATACTTAAAAATAAAGATAAACAGGAGAATAAAAATATGGCTACAACATTCAAACTAGGTCTATGTGACAATCGACATGAAATAAAAGATGTAACAACCTACATCTTTTCTGAGGGTGATATTAGCTTCCCTATCGACCCTAAAGCGTTGAGAAATAAAGTTGTAGACAAGTTCAATGAACTAGGGATTACAGATGGTGACGATTTAATTATTTATGTAACAGGTTTGACACCAGCTTTAACTGCAGTTATTAGACTTGCCTTTAAACATTCTATGACTTTAACACTCATGCACTACGACAAAGATTCTAAGTCTTACATTGAAGATGTACTTTTCTCTCCAAATGATATTGGTTATGATTTAGAATACCCTACTTGGGTTGCTTGTCCTTAACAAAGGAGGGTATTGTTATGACAAAGATTTACCCTGACTTTATAGAGAATGCTCATATTGGTGATTTCTCCAATTTTCGACGTGTTGGTAGATATAGATGGGGTTCTTTTGAAAGAGACGGTTATAGAAAACTATCAACTGTGCTGCAAAAGTCTAAAGAGATTGATTGGAAACGCTTGTACGTTTACTATAGTGACTTATACATTCTAATTCAATACATTTCAAATTATAACGAAAAATACAATGATAAAATCACAGAAGAAGATTTCGAAAAAGTAGTCCAAGAAAACATTGATAACATATACATAAATTGGAAAGCGATTTATGACCATATTAATGACGATTACAGATATAGAAAAGACTATCTAGATCGTTCAGAAAGAGTTGTTTTAAATGTTTTGTTTAAATACCATAAACAACTAAAACAAGACATTTTTTAGTCATAGATAGTTTATAACAACATTTAGCACCTTAAAGGAGAAACAACATGTCTATTGTAACATTTAAAGATTTCACGATTGAAAATATCACTGATGAAGTTCATGAAGTAAGTGAGTTTCAAGGAACTTGGGCAGATAATCGCACGAATGTTTGTGAGATTACGATTGATATTTCAACTACTGTTGATGGAAAAGATGTTGACTTAAAGATGACAATCAAACCTCAAGAGATAGGCGCTTACCACTCTTATGGGGATGACAGAGACAAAGGTTTCGGTATCTCAACTGAGATTTTCAAAGATTTGATTGCTCATGCTATCGATGGTGTAGATAGTTTGACTTTGCAAGAGTTTGTTCATCACTATTTTGAGAAATTTGGTCGTACACATAGTGTTGAATTAAGTTGGGGTAGATATAAGTATTTGGGTCACATTCTCTTGTATTTACCCACCGAAGACTCTAAGTCTACAAATGCACTTTCTTTGAAACAAGCTATATCTGAGGATATTGACTTAACTAGCTCATCTGTTGAGGTGGTTCAGTTTACATTAAATGAGTTAACTACTGAATTGATTGAGAAACTTGTTGAAGGACTTAAACTCAATAAGTCTCAACAACGGGATTATGAAGTAGCTTTAGACCACTTACAGTACGCAAAAGAAGAGGCAGAAAAACGAAATACTTATGTTTATTACAAGTCGTCGTTAGATTTATTGATAAACCTTAACTCTAAACACCCTTGGGGTATCCTTCCTTTGGAGCTTGTCTGCGAAGACAATTTAGTGAGGGGTGAGCTGAAACGCTTATTCCCAACTGCTATTAAGAAAATGGCAAATGATAATATTGTTTACAGTTTGCAAGCTTTGTTAAGTGAGGTTAAATAAATGACCGTACCAAAAATGAGAGCTTGGGACTCTGAGAATTGTATTATGTTTCCTGACCATTGCTTGACTAAACATGCAGATGGAAAGGTTTATGCAATTTGTTCCCCACTTACAGGGAAGAAGTTGGTTATTGCACAAGAAATAGAGTCACAATATGTTATGCAGTCTTTCCATGTAGTTGATAGAAGACTAAATGGTGTGGAAATATACGAAGGTGATATTGTTGAGTTTGAAGATTATAATTCAGATTATGGCGATACTTATATGAACTTTGGTGTAGTAGAATTAACTGATTTAGGTTTGAATATTACGAATCGTTTTGAAGCTGAGTTGGAAGACCTATTGTTAGGTAACAATCAACTGGATGTGAAAGTTATTGGGAATATTTATCAAAACAAAGACTTATTAGAGGAAATTTAAGATGAAACTTAGTTTAAAACAATTACAAAATTTACATACAGAGGGTCAACTAACTGACTTTGCTCTAACTGACTTACCTACTTATCCAGACTCTTATACTATAGTTGGTTTACATGAGCTAGTTGAGTTTGAGTCTGAACTTCGCAAACAGTTTCGTGGAGTCTTTGTAAAACAAGGGGTTCAGCATTATCAATATGATTTTGAAACTGGAACGGTCTTTTTGTACAATGAGTGTGTAGGTTTTAGAGACTCAAACCACTATAAAGTTTCGGTTTCTGAGTTAATAGATATTGTAAACGGTAAACGCTCTTTAGAAGAGTTTCCGATTGACTCTGATTTGGACTTATATTGGTTCTTAGAGAACCAAGAGAAAGAGGTTTTGGTTGGTTTGCTCTATAAAGCTTTGAAAGGAAAATAAAGGATTTCATGAACGAAACAACAAACTACAAAGTTTGGGACACCAAAACAAAGCAAATGTTCCAAGTAGCAGGAATCGATTATGTGCAAGGGGAGATTTATCCAGTACATGAAGATGAATTAAAACGATTTATTCCAATGTCTGAGGGTATCCTCTTACCTCAAACTCCTTTTATAGATTCTAAGGGTCACTTCTTGTTTGCAGGGGATGCAAATAGCCATAGATGATGATGATATCGAAGAATTTATCGGAATCATAAACAGGTAGCAGATACCGTTTATTTCTCTGACGGGGGTTTTTATGAAAATCAAGATGAAGCTTATGGTGAAACCCAGCTTGATAACTACTTTGCTTTGGAATTTGATGGATTTGAATTTTTGCTCACTAAGAGTAAATATGGTTTATTGGAAGATTCAGCTTTGTGGTCTTCGATTTATGAAGATAATATGAAAGTTCTAAGCGATTTCTTACGTTGGTCTGATGATTTCACGATTGTAGGGAATATTTACGAAAATGCTGATTCGATTGCAAATTCGGAGCAAAATGGAGGGTAAATCATGTTAAACCGAATGGATGAGTTAGTTGATGAACTCAATAAGGTTATGGATAGCAACTTTGAGCGCATTGCAAGTAAAGGTAAGTGGTTGTTGTATTTTGAGCGCTTGAAAGCCAATAATGTGAAAGAACTTTATAGAATTTACCTCAAGTCAAATACTATTTGGTTCTACTCTATTAGCCATGGTACTGACTTTAAGGGTATCCAAGCAAAGCGCCCAGATGATGAAATTGAGTTTGATACAGTAGAGGATATTGTCGAATACCTTTACGGTGGTTAAACTAAGGAAATAGAAGGAGAACTTATGTTCAACAACTTAACAGCAGAAGAAGTAAACGTTTTGGTTCGTAGCAGCGACTATTTTAAACTTCCAAAAGAAGTGGTCTTTTATAGCAACAGAGAAAACCTAGCAGACTGTTCGCTAGAAAGTACAAAACACAATGAAGGGTGGCTCTTTAAGACTAAAGATGCATCATTTTATTATGATCCTCATCGTGAGTCTTTAAAACTGGACGTAGGTAATGGTTTAGCCTTCGGTTTACCTTATAAAGTTCCTTTAGGTGCTTTGTCTAGCGTAATAACTTACAAGGTTTCTATAACAGAGTTTGGGGTAGATCGAGACTTATGGTTAGCGAACTATCTACAAGATTTAACCCCCGCAACTCGAACAAACTTATTGTTTACCTTGTTAAAACAAGGTTTTGACATTGATTTGGAGGGTTTGTTAAGTGAATAGAAGAAATGAATTAGAAGAAGTACCTCTCTTAATTGAGAAGATTGAAAACTGGTCAAAGGATAAGGGTATCGACAAATTGTCTTATGAAACCCAACACTACAAAATTATGGAAGAGTTTGGCGAACTCTTTGGAGCTTATTACCGAGGGGATTTAGAGCTTTTAAAAGACTCTCTAGGTGATATTGTAGTCACTTTGATTATTTATGTGCAGCAGTTCTCAAAAGGTGAGCGTAATTTCTTTGAAGAATATTGGTGGATTGACAAAGGTGAATTCCAATATTTAGGTTTCCACTTAGACCAAATCGCTATTTCTACAAATTTGATTTTCTCAGGTGCAAGCGGTATTTGGGTTTTGCGAGATGTTGTTGCAGATTTAAAACACATTGCAAAACACTACGGTTGGAACCTAACTGACTGTGTTGAACACGCTTGGGAAGAAATTAAAGACCGAAAAGGTCAAGTTGTAGATGGAAAATGGATAAAAGAGAAGGACTTAAAAGATGCAACAAATTAAGATTTTTACTTCAGAGTCGCACTTTAAAGAAGGTTGGAAAAGCGCTGATGACATAGCAAACGAATGGTTGAGAGAAAATCCCAATTTGCGAGTATTAGACATGCGCTATCAAGCCAATGTTTCAGGCTTTGCTGATAGTGGGGTATCCGCTTCGGACTTTCACGAGTCGATTTGTTTGCTTTACGAAGTCCAAGAAAAAGAATAGGATACTAGTTATGTTACAAACAAAGATTTTTCTAAGTGATACGGATGGTGACCCATCAGACTTTTGCAAAGCAGCAGACCAATTTAATACTTGGGTCGCTGAAAATCCAAATGTGGTTATTGAAGATGTGCAATATCAACACACCTCGTCACTTGATAACTATGATAATAACTACATTTTACAAGCAAGTTCTATTATGGTTCTCTTTGAGGTTTCAGATGATGTGGAATTAAAACCTCAAGATGAGTGGCATTCTGTTTGGGATAGACGCTCGATTTTTGAGAAAGAAATGCAAGATGAGTCTTGGATTGCAAAGCAAAGACAAAAGGAGTTTACCTTCCCTTTGGTTGGAGACTTACCTAGCTTATACAAACCAGTTCTTGTGAAATTATCTGATGGTTCTTATTTAGTTTCTCAAGTCATGCTTAGTGTTAGACACGGTAACTACTTTGAGGGTATCCTCGATTGCGAAAGATTTTCTTGGCAGTATTTACCGGAGTAGGGGAGGTTTTATGACAAAAGAAAATTTAGTAAAAATAGACCCTAAGAACTTAGAATATTGTTCGATTGAGTTGAAGAACTTGCTTGAACGTAAGTTGAAGGATAAATCCATTATATTAGAGGTGGCTATTTACTCGGGTACTAGCAGTCCTTTAAATGTTGAGATAGAGGATACATCCTTTGGTGGTGCAACTCTTTGTGATGGTTATATTTGGTCGGATTCAAGTTTGGTTTGGTTGCGTAAAAGCTCTATGTTACCGTTGAGTGATATTAGTTTAGTGAGTGCAAGTCAACTCGCAAAAATCAAGCGTTGGACAACAAAGTACATGGAAGAATTAGCAACTTATTACACAGATGAATTGAAAGGAAAATAGTATGATAGAAACACAAATGGTATCTTTACCTTTGACAGAGTTAAATGAGCTTTTAGTTAAGGAATTTGTAGTGGAAGAAGCTTTAAAACAAGGTTTAATTTCAGAAGACTTTGTTGAAGAAGTTCGCAGTGATTTTGAGGGGTAAAAGGTATGGTTTGGAGACTTCACGATTTAATACATTTTCATCTGACAGAAACTAGACTGTCAGACTTGGAAACTACTAAAAATCCGTTAGGTTTATGTGATGATTTACTTGATCCAAATGAGCGAGATTTATTGTTTATATTTAGTCCTCTAAAGCAAGAGGTTTTTGATGTCTTTAATGAGATTGTGCGTTGTAAAAGTAAGTACATTACCACGTTAGGGCAAGTTGTAGATTTTATAAACTTTTGTGCAAAAGACCGTTCTAAATATCCTTTATCGGTTTTAGCTAGTGAATTTTCACCAGAAGATTTACTAAAATTGAATTTGTCTGATGATTTATTAGTAGTAATAGAATTTGAGGATTAAGATATGGCTTTGAAAATAAATAATTTAATTCACTTACATTTAACTAACGTTAAAATTTCTGACTTACAAACTGGTTTAGATAGTTTGAAAATGTTAGATAATGTGTTAAATGAGGTAGACAATAACTACTTTTGGCTAACCTTTAGTCCTCAATACAGAGAAGTTATGGACGCTTTTAATGATATTGTGCGTAAAGATTTTAATCGGGTTACCACTTTTGGGCAAGTAAGAGCGTTTGTAGAACTTTGTTTTAGTCGCTTTTATGAGAAATCGAATGAACAATTAGACTTAGATGATATGCTTTCTGTGGTTTGCTCTTCGGAGTTACCAGAAGACGCGATTATTCTAATAGAATTTGAGGACTAGACTATGGTAGAAGAACTAAAACCCTTCCGTATCAACTTTAAGAACGGAGACCAAACCATTTTCATGGTTCAAGACCAAATATTGAAGATGTTCTTCCGAAATGATTATGGTTGGTTAAGTGTTCCGGACGAGATGTACAATCGCACGTGGTCGTACATTAAAAGAAAGGGAATCACTTATTTGTCGGAGTCTGAGTTACTAGATTTATCGAAACAGTTCACAAATGGCTCAGAGTTGCTCATTACAAAATAGAAAAGGAAATTAAAGAATGAATTTAACAAAACCAGTAAAAATCGGAATTGCTATTATTACAGGACTTTTATTACTGGGGGTCTTTCGTTTAACTACAGTAAAACGAATCCCGGCTAACACGGTTGGTGTAAAAGTAAGTGCTTTTGGTGGTGTCCAAGACACCACACTTCAAACAGGGTATCATTTAAAAGTGCCTTTCATTGACACGATTTACACACTCTCCACTTCGGTGCAGACTAAAACTATGGAGAAGATTACAACTCAGACTAAGGACGGTCAGTGGTTGAATACCAATATTGATGTGAAGTACCGTGTTAATAAGGAGAAAGCCATGACCGTCTTCTCTAACTATACTGATTTGGAAACTGTCAACAATAGTGTGGTATCTCCTGCAGTCCAACGTGCGATTGAGTCGGTTACAGGTAGTTATGATATTTATGATGTACTTGGTAACAAGCGTACTGAGGTCTATGAAATGATTGATAAGGCTCTCAAAGAGAAGTTTGAGTCTTATGATTTGGAATTTGTTTCCTTTACCATCACCGACCAAGACGCAGGTGATGAAATTGAAGCTGCGATTAAGAATGAAAGTGTTAAGCAAAAGGAAATCGACACTGCAAAACAAGAACAAGAAAAAGCTAAGGTTGAAGCAGAAACTAAGAAAGTTCAAGCTCAAGCTGAAGCAAATAACGCAGTTATTAAAGCTGAAGGTGAAGCCAAGGCTAACAAAATCAAGTCTGATTCCATTACTGACAACCTCATTCGTATGAAAGAGGCTGAAGCTAGGGAGAAACATGGTTGGGTCACTGTCAACGGTGCAGGTAGTACCCTTGTGCAACCATAATTTCTCGGTATCCTCAAATTGAGCAAGACTTCAAAGGTCTTGCTTTTTATATTTGACAAACTTGACTATTTTTGATATAATAAAGAAAATAGGAAATGAGGTTTAAACTATTATGTATTCTGAAGGAATTGAGCGTTTAACGGTTTATGGTTCGAGTAATATTGAGTCAAAACTGCAGAAAAAGTTGCATGAGGATACTTCATATTCGGTGTATTTTTGTGAAAATGATTACCCTTTATTCAAGGACTCTAGGTTAGATAAAGATGCTACCATTGAGCAAGTTCTTGATTATCTCGATTATAGATTTGCTATCGTAGATTTTAAAGGGTCTAAAGGTGCTTGTAAGGTTACTTTAGTTAATACTGATTACACAATTAAGATTGTGAGTTGTTCGTAATTGTTTATGGAAGAGGTAAATTTTTAAAATGAAAAAGAAATTTATGGTTTACTCAGCCACAGAAGTGAGTAAGAAGTTAAAGAAAGTTTTAATAGATGAAGAACAACTGTATATAGTTTCTGTTTTTGAAACGGACTTATTTGGAAATGACTCTATTTCGCAACAACATAACTACTTAACATTAGAAGATGTACACACGTTGCTTTTAGACTTGTTGGACGAAACTTATGTTACTTTTTCGGTTAGCAAAGATTCCAAATGGGTATCATTAGGTGTTGTTAACAAAAATTCCAAGATTGCGATTATGAGTATAGAAGATTTGAGAAACCGTAGAAAGTGGTGAGTTTTAGAATATGGAGTTAGAACAAGCAATTCAAAGTTGGAGGTCTAGTTTAGGTATTGGTTCTAAATGGACTGTTAAAATTTTAGGTAGCGACTACATAGGTCAAATTACAGAAGTTTATTATAACAGTAAGGTAGGTTCCATAATGGTTGATTTTGATGTTTTAAATCACTTTTGGGAGTTAACTTATAGGGTACCTGTGAAAGATTTCGTATCTAAATACGGTGTAAAAAGATTAGGGGTAGAAGATGGACAAACTATTTGATGAACTAGCAAAATCGCTAAATGTAAGCACAGACTTAGTGCAACAATTTGTGGGAAACTACCCACAACTACGTTCACAGTGGCAACTTTATAAGGTTTTTGACCTTTGGAACGATGTACTGAGTTTTGCAGTCTTTGTGATGTTAGGGGTTTCAGTTTATTTAGGTTTAAAATACCACTCAGATTTAGGTTATGATTCTGAGGAAGAAGTTAACCTTATTCGTAAACGTTGGCTAAAGAAACTAGCGGTATTCATAATTGCGTTTTGCGTAATTGACTATGCTTTATTGTCTCTTCAAACTATTTTGGCTCCAGATATTACTCTGCTCTTTGAGGTTTTAAAACAGTTGAAGAACTAAATAGGTTTGGGACGGTCAACTCTCTACGAGAGTTGAATTTTCTTGTGGTTTGTGTTATAATAATTAGTAAGAAAACTATTAGGAAAGGAGTTAGACATTGTTTAATCTTAAAACAAAACGCGCTTACAATGACTTATTAAACTTGGCTTTCCGTACTCTGCAAGAAGATTTAGGTTTAGCTAATAAGCTTACAGTTGTGGGTGCTCATGCGATTTATTCAAATTATTTTGCAGGTCTAATTGACTTAGCGGAGGAAACACGAGAAACTACAGACTTAGATTTAGACTACTTTGGTGATTTATCTGAACTTGATTACTTTACATTTCAAGACCGTTTCGCATTAAGACTTAATGAGTTAGGTCTTACGGTTTCCTTCAAACCGATAAAAATTCGTGAGACTTCGGTAACGTACAAATTTCAAGTAACAGATGGTACTTGCGTAACTCCTTGTTTGAAGATTGACTTTAGTTCAAATCTTGGAACTTGGCAGTCCGAAGTCCTTCCGATTGAACATTCTTTAGCAAGAAAAATTCAAATGTGCAATAGATATGTGGATCGTCGAGCAAAAGACAAAGTTGATGTTTACAATATTATTGCTTATAAGTACCCAAATGGAATTACTAAAGGTGAGCTTTTAGGTTTATTAAATCAGCATGGTTGCTCTTTTAAGTTAAATCCTCGATGGGCGCAGGCTGATGCTTTAGAGGTAGGTTTACAGTCCTTTAAGAACTTCAAACCCAAAGGCGCAGTCAATGGTGTATCTCATAGGGTTTGTTTGCTTTACATTAAATATTTACTTTTAAGTTTAGCAAGTTCAAATGTGCCCAACGATAGAGTTTTTTGAGGTTGTAGAACAAATGCCTATAATCAGTTTAACACGAGATATAAAGCTAACAAATGAAGATGCTTTAAAAATCTTGGGTTCTAAACCTTCTGAGAAACTACAAGAACTTTTAAGGTCTATTGAACCACAAGGCTCTGTATCTTCAACAGAAAATAAACTTATTTCAAAGACACTAAGTCAGTTAGAAAGTTAGGTAGTAAAAAATGCGAAATTACGTTACACAACAGAACCCTTATGGGGAGAACTTTGTACTAACAAAAGATGAATTATTGAAGAGGGTTCGTTTGTTTAACAGAGACTCAAGGATTCAAGATTGAGGTCTAAAGATGGTTGTCACAGGCAATTCAGAGACTTATTCTTACCACACTCGTCTGAGAGGTGAGCATATCCGTATTGATTTTGAAGTTTATGCAGATGGAGGTTGGGGTCTCAGCACGACGCGTGATTTATCTGAGGAAGAAAACACCCTTTACCATCAAGCTTGGGATGTCTGGTGCTACAAAAGTTTAAATTCTCACTTAGCATAAAGAAACAAACAAGTCCAAGACTTGTTTTCTTTGCGTTTTTGTGCTATAATAAAGGAAATTTGAAGGAAAGGGAGAACTCAAAATTTGAGAACTAAAGAAGAGGTTTTTGAATTAGTAAAGAGCCACTTAATAGATTTAGACTCGGTATCAGAAGTTGCCACTCAGCGAAAGTACATTCATGAAGAGATTAAGTCTTATTTAATTGAAAACTCTCTAGGATTTGCAACAAGTCCTTCGGTCAATATTGAGTTGATGAACGCCTTAGATGAGGTAGGTTGGTTAGATAAAGGAACCTTTACTTTAGAAGGTCGAGTTGTTGTACCTATTCGCAACGTAGATGGTTCGATTGCAACTTTAGTAGGTTGGCGAAAAGGCTTTCCCAAGTATTATACGATTGCTGACAAAGACTTCTCTAAAGAAAGTCATTGGTTCAACTTAGACAGGGCTTTGGATAAGTCCTTTAACGGAGATAAGCGGTATCGAGGTTCTGTCGTGGTGGTTGAAGGTATATTTGATGCACTTCATTTGGATGCTTATGGTGTACCCGCCATTGCGACTATGGGAGCTGATGTGAATGCTTATAAAGGTGCAGTCCTTAACTTATTTGATAAAGTGATTTGTGTCCCAGATAATGATAAAGCAGGGCAGAGAGCTTTACTAGAGAAGAAGTGGCAAGTACCAACTAATTCGACTTTCTTGTATGTAGAGGAGAAGCGGTATCAATTTGGTGAAGGTCTTTCTTTTCAAGTAAAGGATATAGACAACTTTTTAAGTTTATTTGGTTCTCAGATACATGAGGTGTTAGTTCCGTTGGTAGAAAACAAGGCAGCGGTAGTGGAAAGGTTAAGTTTATGAAAACACTAGTAGAAGTTCAAAAGGAATTAACTCTTAAACGAAAAGAAATCCCAGTAGGTTCCCTTTGGAGACACTTAAAGACTAATACACTTTATACAGTTAAAGATATTGTAGTAGTTGAGTCTGATTTAACCCTTGCGGTATCTTACAAGCGCCTTGGAGACAATTCTCGTCTACATTGGCTCCGTCCATTAGATGAGTTTTTAGATGGTCGATTTAAGAAAGAAGTTTTGTTCAAAGATGAGGCGAAAGATTGAAGTAACAGTGGAAGATAAGGTAAATTATTGGAAAGATTGGATTGGTATTGGTTCTGAGTGGTTGACAGTTGAGTTTGAGCCTGTAGCAGTCATGGTTACAGATATTGTTTATTGTAGTGATACAGATTCGATTAAAGTAGAATACATTTCTGAAGATAATCCTCACTCGATTAACTTTAGCTCAGTAGCTCAATTTGTAGATGGTCGCTTTATCCGTAATTACCGCGACTAATAAAAAATTAAAAGTGAAAGTAGGAAACACATGAAAATTGTAAAACGTAACGGTGCAGTAGAAGATTTTGATGCAAATAAGATTTATGGAGCTTTACTTAAAGCAGCTCAGTCAGTTTATGTAGTAGGGGATGATTTAAGAAACAACTTAGCTCGCATTGCGAAAAGCGTAGCTTCTCAACTAGAAGAAACACATTCTGAGAACATTACTATTTCAATGATTCAAGCTCTAGTAGAGGAAAAACTCCTCTCAGCGGGGTATCTGCAGATTGCGGAACATTATATTTCTTACCGTTTGCAACGTGACATTGACCGTACAGACTACAAAGATAATGTAGTGGTGCATTTGCGTTTAGAACGTATTCGTTAAGATAATTTTCCAACTCTTAAAAGAAAGAAGAAACAAGATGATTGACATGAGATTGTGGCACTTGTATAAGCAAAAGTGGGTTTATGACTATACTTTAACAAGTGACGGTTTAGTTTATCTAAATGAATGGAACAAAAACTCTCTTTTAACTCCACAACCCTTTGAGAAAGCTGGGGTTGTGCCTTGTAGGAAGACTCCTTTGTTATCAGATAATGGTGAGCCTATTTATGAGGGGGATTACCTCCACCTCCGGTATCATTTATTAAGCTTGAACTTCAAGCACTTTGAAGGTTTCGTAACGTACACTCCATTAGGGTTTTATCTAATTAGTTTAGATGGTGCAGTTTTACCGTTTACAGAGATTGTAAGTCTGTCCTTAGAAGGTACTGTACATATTGATTTGTTAGGTAACATGTTGGAAAGTCATTCTGAAGAGTACAAGGCTTTGAGGGAAGTAGAATATGTTATCTCTGTGTCAGGATTTGAACTCGGTATACCTCTAGGTTCTCAGTATTATTACGCAGGGCTTAAGGATTCTGATGAAGAACTGAACCTTTTAGAAGATGAAACTCACCCAGCGGTTTGTCGTTATGATTCTTACTATAAAGCAGTTCACCGTTTACTTTATCTGCGTTCTAAATTATCCGATGGTCGTTGGACATTTAAAATTGAAGTAGCAGGTACTAAGAAAGATGCTCGGTGGGGTTGGTTTTATGCTTGATTTCCGACAAGAACTAGTAAAGGCACAACCTTTAGTGAGTCAATTAAACGAATTAGCTTACAACTTAGTTTATCAAGATACTTCTTTTCTTGAGTTTGTAGAGTCTATCTGTCAGCAAGCTAATGTTGATTACATAGACTTCCGAGATAAACCAAGCACTATTCCTAGCGGTATCTTTGTTTTGCGCTTCAAGTACCAGAACATAGCTAGTGAAATTGAACTACATATTTTTGAATTGGTGAGCAACGCTCTACCTTACACCGACTATAATTTGGTAGGTCGCATCTCAGAGAAGATTGATGCTAGAAAACGTGAACTAGATATGGTTTTAGATAATTTCGATTATCAAATCAATTAACGGTTAGAAAAAGGAGTAAAAATCACAGAAAAGTCTTGACACATCTAACTTTTTATGATAAAATGAGTAAGTAAAGTTGGTTAAGGATGTTTCGACTACTTTGCAACTACCGTTTTTCCTAGTTACGGTAGGAATTTCTTCCAAGATTTCGCATTAAGAACTGTCGTAGGTTCTTAGTGTTTAGGTTTGCTCCCCTTTTAATTTAGGCTTGCAAACTGACTCACAATTTCCTTTTGTGAAAATTTATTTAGGTTGTTGGCTTTCAACGGTCAGCAACTTATTGAACTACTTTAAGTGGTTCTTAGGTAAGGTTTTCGATTCTTCCCTTACCGATTTCAATTTCATATAATCCTCGGCTACTAACTGTGAAAAGTTAGTAGCTCATAGAACTACTAAAGTAGTTCGGACTGATTAGCTTTCGTTAGGCTGATCCTCCTTATTAATTATACATACTCGGTAGCCGACTTTCGTAGGTTTGCTACTGATAGGTAAGGTTTGAGACATTTCCTTACCGAAGGAACATTTTGTTCTTCTTTTCTTTTTCGAGTTAGGTTGCGAACTGTCAAAGGTTCGTAGCTTATAGGGGAGAGAATTTCTCCCCTTCGCATAACTTTGTTTCAGGGTATCCACTTTTCGAAAGGTGGTTGCTCTTTGAAGGTTTGACCTTCTGTAAATGCACAACCTCCTTATGTTGCATAGACTAGGTTGCTGATTGTAAAAGGTCAGTAACTTGTTGGAACTTCGGTTCCAAGAACATTCAACGTGCATGTTAACGGTTCATTGATTGTTCTCCTAGTATTTATTTTATTTCGGGGGCTTTGCGCTATCAAAGGTGCAAGGTTCATAGAGTATAACAATGAAGTAGCTAAACCTAGTTACAAATCCTGCTATATGCGATATTGTATACTCTTAAAGATTTAACTTAAGATGAAAACCAAGTCTTAAATTTAGTTTCTAAGTAATTAAAACGAAAATCAAGTTTTAAATGAAACTAAGTAAATCTTTATAAAACTGAGTTTACTTCAGTATAAACATCGTCACTACCGTGGGCTACACGGAAAGTAAAGTCTGTGGACTGTTAAATAAACAAGATTAGATAGATAATGAACTTCTACGAAGTTCATTATCGTTGAAATTGGACAGGTTGAAGCAGAAAAGATTCTTAGTAACAAAGTTTACTAGTGATGATCATAAAGTGTACTTGATTACTTTTGAGTACGTTTTATGTAGCAGAACATCATGAGCATTTAACTTGTGTGTTGGTTCTTTTTGAAATAAATGTTACTGTAGCTTTTAAAACTTTAATACTTTAAAGTCCTAGTTATTATTTTATTTTATTCCGGGGGCTTTGCGCTGTCAAAGGTGCAAGGTTCATAGAGAGTACAAGTTACTCTCTGATGGTGAATAAGACATTTCTTAGGAGCCTTCTTTTTCTATTTTTTCAGGTCACTGACTTTCAACGGTCTGTGGCTTGTAGGTAAGCATAAGTCTTACCGAACATGGCAATATACATAGTTGTCACT